>Ga0126311_10000137_pt1 | contig 36793 bp, 34 predicted proteins | sample Plot61_FD_92539 | JGI IMG/M metagenome (GOLD analysis project Ga0126311, IMG submission 92539) | Serpentine soil microbial communities from UC McLaughlin Reserve, CA, USA - Plot61 | ecosystem: Environmental > Terrestrial > Soil > Grasslands | place: USA: UC McLaughlin Reserve, Lake County... | reverse complement strand
GCCGGCAGGCGCCATTCGCCCAGCTGCCACGGGACCTTCACGCGACGGCCGGTGATCGGCACGACCGGGCGGTTGCGCATCGTCTCGTGGATCGTCGCCTCGACGTACGCGGCGGAGTCCTCGCCGTCGGAGCGGACCTCGTCGCGCAGGCGGTCGTAGGCGGCCGGGTTGCGCAGCAGGCGCTCGAACGCCCACGCCAACGAGTTGGCGGTCGTCTCGTGGCCGGCGAGCACGAGCGTCAGCAGCTCGTCGCGCAGCTCCTCGTCCGTCATTGCCTTGCCGTCCTCGTCACGCGCGGCGAGCAGCAGCGAGAGGATGTCGGTGCGCTCCTCGGGGCCCTGCTTCGCGCGCGCGGCATGGATCACGCCGTAGAGGTCGCGGTCGAGCCGAGCGAGCAGCGGCTTGACGATCCCGACCGGGTCGTCGCGGCCGATGTTCATCAGCTCGGCGACCTGCCCTATCGGTCTCGTCGTCAGCTCCGACAGCTTGAGGATCGTCCTGCGCAGGCCGTGCTCGGGCGTGCCAGGCGCGGGCTCGCCCTCGACGCCGAAGATGCCCGCCATGATCACGTCGAGCGTGACCGCCTGCATGCGCGGTGCGAGCGCGAACGGCGTGTTGAGCGGCCACGAGTCGATCTCGCGCTCGGCGACATCGGCGATCATCTGTGTGTAGCGCTCGACCGCCTCGCCGTGGAACGGCGGCAGCAGCAGCTTGCGCTGGCGCATGTGCGTCGGCCCGACGGTCGTCAGCACCGAGTTCGGCCCGACGATCGGCCGCAGCGGCGACTCGCCGGCGGTCGAGATCGCCAGCTCGGGGGCGGTGAAGATCGATCTGACGTGGTCCGGGTGGCTGACGATGTAGGTGAACTCGTCGGCGTATCTGCGGCGCATCGGAAAGCGCACCGCGAACGTCTCACCGAGCTCGCGGCGCGTCTTGAACAGCAGTGGCACCTGACGCACGCTGAAGCGCAGCGCCGTCAAGCCGCGCGCGAGCTGCAGGGCGGGCGGCAAGTTGAGCGGTGCTCCGTCGTCGGGCGCGGGGCCGGAGGGGGACGGAGGGGCCTCGCCGATCAGGCGCGGCCGGGCAGTGGCGTCGGGGCTGATCGTGGCGGTCATCGGTCGATTGAACCAAGTTCAAACGTGATGCGCGACAGTTCGAAGCGAACTGTGCGGGATCTCACAGAGCGACCGCGATACAGGCGATCGCGCATCTGCGCACCGAGGCGCTGACGAAGGGCGAGCTGCACCGCTCGACACGGTGGGCACGACCTTCGACCGGTAGCCTGCGCCGCCGTGCGCATCTTCTCGGGTATCCAGCCGACCGGTCGCAAGCACCTCGGCAACTTCATCGGCGCGATCGAGCAGTACGTCCATCACCAGGACGAGGGCGAGGCGATCTACTGCATCGTCGACCTGCACGCGACGACCGTCGCCTATGAGCCGGCCGAGTTGCGCGATCGGCTCTACGACACCGCCGCAATCCTGCTCGCCGCCGGGATCGACCCCGAGCGCGCGATCTTCTTCCGCCAGGGCGACGTGCTCGAGCACAGCGAGCTGGCGTGGCTGCTGTCGTCCGTCACCGCGTTTGGCGACCTCAACCGCATGCACCAGTTCAAGGAGAAGTCGGGCTCGCAGCGCGATCTCGCCTCCGCCGGCCTCTTCACCTATCCGGTGCTGATGGCCGCCGACGTGCTCGCCTACCGCGCCGACACGGTCCCCGTCGGCGACGACCAGCGCCAGCACGTCGAGCTGATGCGCGACGTCGCGCAGCGCTTCAACGCCCGCTTCGGCGACACGCTCGTGGTGCCGAGAGGCGTCTACCGCGAGATCGGCGCACGCATCATGGACCTGCAGCAGCCGGACAGAAAGATGTCGACCACCGGCGGCACCGAGCAGGGGACCGTCTACGTGCTCGACGACGTCGCGACGATCGAGAAGAAGTTCAAGCGCGCCGTCACCGACTCCGGCGAGGGGATCCGTCGCGACGCGGAGAAGCCGGGCATCTCGAACCTGATCGAGATCCTTGCGGCGGTGACCGCCAGATCGTTCGAGGACGTCGAGCGCGAGCACGCCGACTCGCGCTACGGCGACTTCAAGCTGGCGGTCGCCACGTCCGTGATCGAGCGCCTGCGCCCCGTCCACGAGCGCTACGAGGCGCTGCGCGCCGACGAATCGGCGTTGGAGCAGATCCTCGCCGCTGGCGCCGAGAAGGCCCGCGCGATCGCCACGCCGGTGCTGAAGGACGTGCGCCGCGCGATGGGCGTCGGCCCCGCTCGCTAGCCTGATCCCGGTGCGTGCCGCCGATCTGGACCTCGACCTCGACGTCTTCGCCGGGCCGTTCGACCTGCTGCTGACGCTCGTCCTGCGCGAGGAGGTCGACTTGCTCGAGGTCGACCTCGCCGACGTCGTCATCACCTACATCGACTTCCTCGAGGCGAAGGGCGAGCTCGATCTTGAGCTGGCGACCGAGTTCCTCGTCCTGATCGCCGCGCTGCTGGAGCTCAAGTCGCGCCTGATGCTGCCGGGCGAGGAGCAGGAGCTGCTCGACCTCGAGCCCGGCGAGGCGGCCGAGGAGCTGCTTGCGCGCTTGCTGGAGGCCCACCGCTACCGCGGCGCCGCCGAGCACCTTGCCCGCCTGCTGGAGGAGCAGTCCGGCTACCGCTTCCGCAGTGCCCCTCTTCCGCCGATGCTGCGTCGCACGACGCTCGCCGAGTCCGAGGCCGTCTACGACCCAGCCGCGCTCGGCAGAGCGCTTGGCGGGCTGCTGCGGATGCCGCCGGAGATCTCGCTCCACCATGTGACGGTCCAGAGAGTCACGGTCATCGAACGGCTCAGACACCTGCGCTCGCTGCTCGGGCGCGGACGCTTCTCGTTCGACGAGGCCGTCGCGAGAGCGGACCGCGTGACGGTCGCGGTGACGATCTGGGCGCTCCTGGAGCTCTATAAGCGCGGCGAGGCGACGTGGGAGCAGGACGAACCGTTCGCCGACATCACCGTCGAGGCGTTGGCCGAGCGGCCGTGGCCCGACGCCGTTGGTGCGGTCACGGGCGCGGAGGAGATCCGTTCCCCGCACGTCGAGCCCGCCGCCGGCGATCACCACGCGGTGGCGGCCGACGAGCCCGAGGCCGACGCCGCGCACTCCGCGCCGCTTGAGGTGCCGGCGTGATCGAGTTGGCCGGCACGCTTGAGGCGCTGCTGTTCCTCTGCCCGGACCCGATCCCGGCCGCCGCGCTGGCCGAGGCGGTGGGTATCGAGCAGGACGAGGCGGCCGAGGCTTTGTCGGCGCTGGCGGCGTCACTCGACTCGGAGGGTCGCGGGCTCGTGCTGCGCGAGCTGTCCGGCGGCTGGCAACTGTCCTCGCACCCGGAGGCGGAGGACGCTGCGCGCCGCCTGCTCGCCAAGCCGCGCACCCCGCCGCTTACGCCCGCGCAGGCCGAGACGCTCGCGATCGTCGCCTACCTGCAGCCGGTCTCCCGGCCCGAGATCGCCCGCATCCGCGGCGTCAACGCCGAGTCCGCCGCGCAGACGCTGATCGAGCGCGGCGTGATCGAGGAAGCGGGCCGCTCGCAGTTCGGCGCGGTGCTCTACCGCACGACGGACCTGTTCCTGCGGCTGTTCGGCTTGCGGTCGGTCGACGAGCTGCCCGACGTGACCGCCTGGGACCCGTCGCCGGACGTCGCCGCGAACATCCGCGAACGGCTGTTGAGAGCCGGCGAGGCGCGCTTGGGCGTGCCGGCGGCGGCGGCGCCGGCGGAGGGGCGCGGGGAGCCCAGCTCCGACGAGGCCAGTCCTGCCGACGCCGCGGATGGCATCGAGGGGGAGGCCGCGGCCGAGCCCGAGCCGCCCGGCGACGCCGAGCGCGAGCCCGCTCCGGTCATCCCGATCGCCTGATCTCGTCGACCACTGCGCGTGCAGTGCTCAGCCGGCGACGGCGGTGAGCAGCTCGCCGGCCCGTTCCGGCTCGCGCGTGAGCGCGCCGCCGACGCCGACGGCGATCGCTCCGGCGTCGAGCCACTCCGCGGCGTTTGCGGCGGTGATCCCGCCGGTGGGAAGGAGCTTGGCGTCGGGCAGCGCGGCCAGGAGCACGCGCAGGTCCGCCGGGGTGAGCCGGTCGGCTGGGAAGAGCTTCACGAGGTCGGCGCCCGCTCGCATGCAGGCGTCGATCTCGGTCGGCGTGAACGCACCGGGTACGGCGGCGGCGTCGTGAGCATGCGCGGCGGCCACGACCTCGGGCCGCAGCACGGGGGACAGCAGGAAGCGCGCGCCGGCGTCCAACGCCGCCGCAGCGTCCGCGGCGGTCATGACCGTCCCGGCCCCCACGAGCGCTGAGGGGAAGGAGCTAGACAACGACGAGATCGCCGCCAATGCGCCAGGCACGCCCAGCGGGACCTCCACCACGTCTACGCCGCCCTCGATGACCTCAGCCCCAACTCGCGCCGCCTCTTCGCACCGGAGGATCGCCACCACGCGCCGAGCAACGATCCGCCCGACGACCTCAGAGCGCGTCACGGCGCGGCCGCGGCCGCCTTCGCCGCCAGCTGCCCGCATGCCGCGTCGATGTCGCGGCCGCGCGTCAACCGCACCGTCGCCTCGACGCCGTTGGACTCCAGCACGTCCCGGAACGCCGCGATCGCATCGCGCCCAGAGCCCTCGTACACCGAGCCCGTCGGGTTGTATGGGATCAGGTTCACCTTGTAGATCCGCCCGTCCAACAGCTCCGCCAGCGCGAGCGCCTGCTCGTAGCGGTCGTTGACGCCGGCGAGCATCACGTACTCGATGAAGATCTTGCGGCGCTTGGCCTCGTAGAACTCCTCGCATGCGTCGAGCACCTGCTCCAGCGGGTAGCGGTCGTTGACGGGCATGATCTGCGAGCGCAGTGCGTCGTCCGGCGCGTGCAGCGACAAAGCCAGCCGGATCGGCAGCGGGAAGTCGGCCAGTCGCAGGATCCCCGGCACCCATCCCACGGTCGAGATCGCCGTCCGGCGCGACGTGATGCCCACGTCCGGCAACCGGTCGCACGCGGCGAGCACGTTGTCGAGGTTCATCATCGGCTCGCCCATGCCCATGAAGACGCAGTGGTCGACCTCGGTCATGCGGCGGAAGTGCAGCGCCTGGTCGAGGATCTCCGAGGCGGTCAGGTTGCGGCCGAACTTCATCGCGCCGGTCGCGCAGAAGGTGCACGTCAAGGGACAGCCGGACTGCGAGGAGAGGCACAGCGAGCGGCGCCCGTCCTTGTAGCGCATGAGCACCGCCTCAACCGGGCGGCCGTCCGCCGTCGAGAACAAAGCCTTGACGGTCCCGTCGGACGCGTGCGCCTCGTGTTCCAGCGTCAGCGAGGAGAGCGGAACTTCGGAGGCCAGCGCCTCCCGCAGGGCCGCCGGCAGGTTCGTCATCTCCTCGTAGCCCGAAGCGCCACGGGCGACCCACTCCCACACCTGTCTGGCACGGAAGGCGGGCTGGCCATGCGCCGCCAGCGTGCGGTCGAGCAGTTCGAGGTCCACAGCCATAGAGTGGCAGCAATGCGCCTCGCCAAGTACCTCGCCCACGCCGGCGTCGCCTCGCGGCGCGCCTCCGAGCAGCTGATCGCCGACGGCCGCGTCACCGTCGGCGGCACGATCGTGCGCGACCCCGCACGCGACGTCGACGCCACGAGCGACGTCGCATTCGACGGCGAGCCGGTCAAGGGGGCCGAGTCCCGCGTCGTCTACGCGCTGCACAAGCCGGCGGGCGTGGTGTCCACCGCGCAAGACACACACGACCGCAGAACCGTGATCGACTTCGCGCCCGCCGAGCGGCGCCTCTACCCGGTCGGGCGCCTCGACGCGGAGTCGACCGGTCTGATCCTCCTCACGAACGACGGCGAGCTGGCGAACCGCCTCACGCACCCGCGCTACGAGGTGCCGAAGACCTACCGCGCCTCGCTCGGCGGCGCCGCCCTGACCGACCGCGCGCTGCGCGCGCTGCGCGAGGGCGTCCAGCTCGAAGACGGCATGACCGCCCCCGCGAAGGTCCGCCGCCTCACGCCCCACCAGCTCGAGCTGACGATCTACGAGGGGCGCAACCGCCAGGTGCGGCGCATGTGCGAGGCGGTCAGACGGCCGGTCAAGCAGCTCGTGCGGATCCGTTTCGGGACGCTCGAGCTGGGCGAACTGAGACCGGGCAGAATCCGCCGCCTTACCGCGCCGGAGCTTGCTGCGCTGGCCGGCGTGGCGGCTGATCTGCCACGGCGCGGGCGCGGCTGAGAGAATGCCCGCCGCCATGCGACTCTTCGCCCTTCGTGGAGCCATCACCGTCGACCGCAACGACGCCGAGGAGATCCTCGCCGCGACGGACGAGCTGATGCGCGAGCTGATATCCCGCAATGAGCTCGACGCAGGCGCGCTCGTCAGCTGCCTGTTCACGCTGACCGACGACCTCGACGCCGAGTTCCCTGCGAAGGCCGCCCGTCGCATGGGGTTGAGTGCCGTCCCGCTGATGTGCGCCCGCGAGGTGCCGGTGCCCGGCGCGCTGCCGCGCGTGATCCGCGTGCTCGTGCACTACTACGCCGACGACGAGCACGAGTCGCGCCACATCTACCTGCGCGAGGCGAAGGCGCTGCGCACCGATCTCGAGTCGGCACAATAGGAATCCGCCGCGCACCCCGACACCACGAGCGCCATGAGCATCGAGTTCGCCGAGAAGATTCGCCGCCTGCCGACCTACCCGACCGCGGGCGGCTACGCGCTGGGTGACGAGTACGCGATGCTCGCGAGCAACGAGGCGCCGTTCGGGCTGCTGCCGGGCGTGCACGACGCGGTCGAGCAGGCGCTGCGCAACGCCAACCGCTACCCCGACCCTTCGAACATGCGGCTGCGTCAGGCGCTCGCCGCGCGCTTCGACTTCGCGCCGGAGCGGATCGCGATAGGCAGCGGTTCGTGCGACATCCTGCTGAGTGCCGCCGAGGCGCTGCTCGAGCCGGGCTCGGAGCTGATCTACGCGTGGCCGTCGTTCTCCGTCTACCCGCACATGGCCGCCGCGACCGGCGCGCGCGCGATCAGAGTCGCGCTGAACGCCGAGCACGCGCACGACCTCGACGCGATGCTGGCGGAGATCACCGTCGCGACGCGGCTCGTGATCGTCTGCAACCCGAACAACCCGACCTCGACCGCGCTGCCGCTCGCCGAGATCGAGCGCTTCGTGGATCAGGTGCCGCGCAACGTCTGCGTACTCATCGACGAGGCCTACTGCGAGTTCAACGTGCTCGACGACCCAGATGCCTCGCTCGACCTGGTGCGCCGGCACTCCAACGTCGTGCTGCTGCGCACCTTCTCGAAGGTCTACGGGCTCGCCGGCCTGCGCTGCGGCTACGCGCTGTGCGGGGACGAGCGCTTCCGCGTCGCCGTCGAGCAAGTGCGCCAGCCGTTCTTCTGCAACGCGCTCGCGCAGGCGGCTGCCGAGGAGGCGCTCAAGCACCAGGACCAGATAACGAAGCGAGTCGAGCAGACGATCGCCGAGCGGCTCGGGTTGGAGGAGGAACTGCGCGGCATGGGCCTGCAGGTCGCCGACGCGCAGGCGAACTTCCTCTGGCACTCGCTCGGCAGCAATGGCGACGTCGACGCCGACGCGGAGCGAGCGATCCTCGACGGCCTCGCCGAGCGCAAGGTCCTGATCCGCTCCGGTAACGCGCTGGGCCGCGCCGGCTGGGCCCGCACGACGATCGGCACACCGGCCGAGAACCGCCGCTTCCTCGACGCCCTGCGCGAGCTGATTTGAGGCCGAATCTGCGCACTCCTTGCGCATTCCGCGGCACCTCTGGCACAATCTCCCTCAGCGCCATGCAGAACGACAGCCACCGATCGACGTCTTCGCAGCTCGCCGGCCCCGCCGGTACGACGTCGTATCCCGCTGGCTCCTGGCGCTACTACGCCTGGCGATTTATCTAGGCGCTCGGCCTGGGCTTTCAGTCGTCCCCCGTGGACTGCCGACAGCCGGGCGCCGTTTCGAAGGGGATCAGGTCCCCTGAGCACACCGCGGTGCTCGCCCGTTCCGTAGATTCCAGGCGTAGAGAGGACTTTGAATGATGATCGTCATGAAGCAGGACGCCACAGAGGAGCAGATCCAGGCCGTCATCGACCGAATCGAGGCGGTCGGGGCGCGCGCGCATCGATCGCCCGGTGAGGAGGTCACGGTGATCGGCGCGATCGGCGACCGCGAGCATGTGCAGCGGCTCGAGCTCGAGGGCGCCCCCGGGGTCGACAAGGTCATGCCGATCCTCAAGCCGTACAAGCTCGCCTCCTCGCAGATCCGTCACGGCGAGCCGAGCGTGCTCGAGATCGGCGGCCGCAAGATCGGTGGCGACAACTTCGCCCTCATCGCCGGTCCCTGCACGGTCGAGTCGCGCGAGCAGGTGATGACGACAGCCGAGATCGTCAAGGGCGCGGGCGCGACCCTCTATCGCGGCGGCGCCTACAAGCCGCGCACGTCGCCCTACGCCTTCCACGGGCTCGGCGAGGAGGGCCTCAAGCTGCTCGCCGAGGCGAAGGCCGAGACGGGCATGCCGATCGTCACCGAGCTGATGGACGTGCGCGACCTCGAGCCGGTGCTCGAGGTGGCCGACGTGATCCAGGTCGGCGCACGCAACATGCAGAACTACACGCTGCTGACCGAGCTGGGCCGTGCCGGCCTGCCGGTGCTGCTCAAGCGCGGCCTGTCCGCGACGCTCGAGGAGTGGCTCAACGCCTCCGAGTACATCCTCAAGGAGGGCAACGAAGCGGTGATGCTGTGCGAGCGCGGGATCCGCACGTTCGAGACCGCCTACCGCTTCACGCTCGACCTGACGGCCGTGCCGGTGCTGAAGGAACTCACGCACCTGCCGATCATCGTCGACCCCTCGCACGCCGCCGGCCGGCGCGACCTCGTCACGCCGCTGTCGCTCGCGGCCGCCGCGGTGGGGGCCGACGGGATCATCGTCGAGGTCCATCCGAACCCGGACGAAGCGATCTGCGACGGTCCGCAGCAGATCATCGCCGCCGACTTCCCGGAGTACGCCGCGAAGGTCGAAGCGGCTGCCGCGGTCGCCGGCAAGCGCCTCTCCGCGGTTCCCGCGTAGGAGCACCGCCGCGTGCGCATCGCGATCGTCGGCGTGGGCCTGATCGGAGGCTCGATCGGGCTCGCGGCGCGCGAGCGGCTCGGAGCGACGGTGTCCGGCTGGAGTCGCAGCCGCTCCACGCTTGACCGCGCCTGCGACCTGGGCGCGCTCGATCGCGCCGGCGACTCGCTCGCGGACGCCGTCGGCGACGCCGAGGCGGTGTTCGTGTGCGCGCCCGTCGGCGTACTGCCGGCGGTCGTCGCAGACGTGCTCGCCGCTGCGCCCGAGGACTGCGTCGTCACCGACGCCGGCTCGACCAAACGCAGCGTCGTCGAGGCGATCGACGATCCCCGCTTCGTCGGCGGTCATCCGTTGGCGGGCGCCGAGACGGCCGGGGTGGAGCACGCGCGCGCCGACCTGTTCCAGGACGCCACCTGGTACCTGACGCCGACGCGCGGCGCGACGGGCACGCTGTTCGAACGGCTCCACCGACTGATCCGCGAGCTCGGCGCACGCCCCGCGACGATCGACGCCGCCACGCACGACACGATGCTCGCGGCCGTTTCCCATCTGCCGCACGTCTTCGCGAACGTGCTCGTCGCGCAGGCCGCGAGCGCGCTGGGGGAGGACGAGGAGCAGTTGCCCGCGACGGGCCCGTCCTTCCGCGACGCCACCCGCGTCGCGGGTGCCAACAGCGCGATCTGGACCGACATCTACCTCGCGAACCGCGACGCTCTGGTCGAGCAGCTCGACGGCGCGGTCGCACGGCTCAACGCGGTCCGGGCCGCTCTGACCGGCGCTGACGCCGATGGTGTCACGGCCTGGAACGACGCCGCCCGCGAGGACCGCCGCCGCCTGCTCGAGGCGCAGCTCGCCGGCGGGCCGCTGCACGAGCTGCGCGTCTCGGTGCCGAACGAGCCCGGCATCGTCGCGACGCTCGCGCTCGAGCTGGCGAGAGCCGGCGTCAACATCGCCGACATGGCGCTCTACCCGACGCCGGACAACAGCGAGGGCGTCGTTGCCTTCTGGATCGCGGGCGACGGGCAGGCCGACAAGGCGCTCGCGCTCGTGGCAGAGCGCGGCTACCCGGTGGCGCGGGCATGAGCACGGCTGCCGCACGGGCCGGCCGTCGCGGTTCGCCGCGGCTCGCCTCGCTTCCCGCCCGCGGCCCGTCCGTTGCGCCGGTCGCATGAGCGCCTCCGCCGGCACCCAGACCGTCCGCTTCGACCCGTCTGGCGCCGGCCTGCGCGGCACGCTGCGCGTCCCACCCGACAAGTCGATCTCGCACCGCTCCGCGCTGCTCGCCGCGATGACGTCCGAGCCGGTCGTCGTGCGCAACTACCTCGACGCGGCCGACACCAATTCGACGCTCGCCGCCGTCGAGGCCGTCGGCGCGCTCGTCGAGCGGCGCGCCCCCGGTGAGCTCGTCATCCGCGGCACCGGTCTGCGCAACGCCCAGGAGCTGGCGGGCCCGATCGACGTCGGCAACGCCGGCACGCTCATGCGCCTGCTGCCCGGCTGGCTCGCCGCGCAGCCCGGTCGCTCCTGGACGCTCGACGGCGACGCCTCGATCCGCCGCCGCCCGGTCGATCGCGTCGCCGAGCCGCTGCGCCTGATGGGCGCCCGCATCGACGCGACCGACGGCCGCTTCCCGCCTTTCACGATCCACGGCACCGACCTCCAGGGGATCGAGTACGCCATGCCGGTCGCAAGCGCGCAGGTGAAGTCGTGCGTGCTGCTCGCCGGTCTCACGACCGCCGACGGCACGACCGTGGTCGAGCCCGCGCCGAGCCGCGACCACACCGAGCGGATGCTCGCGCGCGCCGGCGCGCCGATCGAGCGGGGCGACGGCCGCGTGACGGTCCGCCACACCGACGAGCTGGAGCTGGACGAAATCGACGTGCCCGGCGACCTCTCCTCAGCCGCCTTTTTCGTCGCCGCCGCGGTGCTCGTGCCTGGCTCGCGGATCGTGCTGCAGGACGTCAACGTCAACTGGACGCGCACGGGCTTCCTGCGGATCCTCGAGCGGATGGGCGCGATCGTGCTCGGAGACCTGGAGGAGCACGGCGCGTTCGCGCCAGTCGAGCCGATCACGGAGCTCGACGTCGCTCACGGCCCATTGCAAGGCACGACGGTCGAGGCCGACGAGGTCCCGCTCGCGATCGACGAGCTGCCCCTCGTCGCACTGCTCGGCTGCTTCGCCGACGGGGAGACGGTCGTGCGCGGCGCCCAGGAGCTGCGCGTGAAGGAGTCCGACCGCATCACGACCGTCGTCGACGGCCTCAACGCTCTCGGCGGCGACCTCGAGGCGACCGAGGACGGCTTCGTCGTCCGCGGCACCGGCGGCCTGCGCGGCGGGCGCATCGCCTCCCACGGCGACCACCGCCTCGCGATGCTCGGCGCCGTCGCCGGCCTCGCCTCGCGCGAGGGCGTCGAGGTCGAGGGGATGGAGGCGGCGGCCGTCTCCTACCCCGGCTTCACGGCAGACCTCAGCACCCTCCTCACCCGCTGAGCAGTCGCCGCGCCGGCGAAGCGTCCTGACCTGACGTCCTCTGGGCGTGCCAGGTCAGGACGCTTCGAACGCGCCCCGACGTTTAGCCTGCGCGTCATGGTCGTCGCGATCGACGGGCCCGCCGGGGCCGGCAAGTCCACCGTCGCGCGCGCGGTGGCGCAAGCGCTCGGCTTCACCTACCTCGACTCCGGCGCGATGTACCGCTGCGTCGGGCTCGTCGCGACCGAGCAGGGCCGCGAGCCCGCCGAGGTCGCGCCGAGACTCCGGATCGAGTTGGGGGAGCGCGTGATGTGCGACGGGCGCGACGTGACCGACGCGATCCGCACGCCCGAGGCCTCTGAGGCCGCCTCCCGCGCTGCCGCCGACCCGCAGGTGCGCACGGCCGTCGTCGCCGAGCAGCAGCGCCTCGTGGCGCAAGGCGACTGGGTCGCCGAGGGCCGCGACATCGGCACCGTCGTAGCCCCCGACGCCGCCGTGAAGGTCTTCCTCACCGCCAGCCCCGAGGAGCGCGCCCGCCGCCGCGCCGAGCAGATCGGCGCCGACGTCGCCACCGTCCTCCAGGAGCAGACGATCCGCGACGAGCGCGACACCACCCGCGAGCATTCCCCGCTTGCGGCCGCCCCCGACGCCGTCCAGCTCGACACCACGGGCCTCAGCCTCGATGACGTGATTGCCCGCGTGGCATCGCTCGTCGCCGCGGCGCGCTAACGGTTATACTCGCCGGTATGACTCATAAGGTGGGTGCAAAGGGGCAAGTCGTGCTGCCAAAGGAGTTGCGCGACGACCTTGGCATTGAGCCGGGCGACGAGGTCACCTTCGACAAGGGCGATGGTGAGATCCGAGTGCGGAAGGCGCGCTCGAAGGCGGAGATCGTCGACAGCCTTTTTGGCGCGCTCGCCGGCCCGGGCAAGCCGCTGACGGAGCTGCTGGTCGAGTCGCGGCGACGCGACCGCGAGCGCGAGGACCGCAAGTTCGAGTACTTCAGATGAAGGTCGTCCTCGATGCGTGGGCGGTCGCCGCGCTGTTCAACGGCGAGTCCGGAGGCCGTCGCGTGAGAGAGGCCCTCAAGCGAGACGAATGCTGGATCTCCAGCATCAACCTCGGGGAGGCGTACTACACGTCGCTGCGCGAGCGCGGAGAGCAGCGGACATCGGTGCTCATCGAGGATCTGCGGCAGGTCGTCCGCCTCGACCACCCCGACTGGCCGCTGGTGTGCGACGCCGCGACGATCAAGGCGCGGGGTGGGCTGTCCTACGCCGACGCCTTCTGCGTCGCGACGGCTCGCCGCCACGACGCTCCGCTCTACACAGGTGACGACGAGATCATCCAACTCGAAGACGCCGGGGTCGAAGTCGTCGACCTCCGGACGACCTCATGAAAGTCGCCGTCGTCGGCTACCCGAACGTAGGCAAGTCCTCGCTCGTCAACCGCCTCACGCAGTCGCGCGAGGCGATCGTGCACGAGCGGCCGGGCCTCACGCGCGACCGCAAGGAGCTCCGCACGGAGTGGAACGGGCGCAGACTGACGCTGATCGACACCGGCGGCGTCGACCTCGAGGACCGCGCCGAGATGCAGCGCTCGATCCAGGAGCAGGCGCGTGCGGCGCTCGCGGACGCGCAGGTCGCGCTGTTCGTCGTCGACGCGCGCGGCGGCCTGCGCCCAGGCGACCTCGAGATGGCCGACCTGCTGCGGCGGGGCAGAGTCCCCGTGATCGTCGCGGCCAACAAGGTCGACCAGGTCGCCGACGTGCCGCTCGCCGCCGAGTTCCACGCGCTCGGCTTCGGCGAACCGATCGCTGTCTCGGCCGCCCAGGGCCTCGGCACCGGCGACCTGCTCGATCGCCTCGTCGCGGCTGTGCCCGAGAGCGAGGAGCCGGAGGAGGACGAGGACATCGTCCGGCTCGCGCTGATCGGCCGCCCGAACGTCGGCAAGTCGAGCATGGTCAACCGCATCCTCGGCGACGAGCGCGTGATCGTCTCCGAGGTCGCCGGCACCACCCGCGACGCGATCGACCTGCCGTTCGAATACGAGGGCCGCAGACTGATCCTCGTCGACACCGCCGGCCTGCGCCGTCAGGCCAAGGTCGGCGACTCGATCGAGTACTACACCTCGCTGCGCAGCCGCCGCGCGGCCGAGCGCGCCGACGTTGCGCTCGTCGTCTGCGACGCGGTCGACGGCATCACCTCGCAGGACCTGCGGATCGCCGAGCTCGCGATGCAGTCCGGCTGCGCCACCGCGCTCGTCCTCAACAAGTGGGACCTGACCGGCGGGGAGGACCAGCCCGAGGTCGACCTCGACCACGAGCGCGCCTGCGTCGCCAACAAGCTGCGCCTGCGCCCGCGCGTGCTGACCGCCAGCGCGATGACCGGCCGCCACGTGCAGCGCTTGCTCGTCGAGGCGATGGCGCTCGCCGACCGCACCTCCGGCCGGATCCCGACCCCGCAGCTCAACCGCTTCCTGTCGGAGATCCAGGAGATCCGCCAGCCGCCGGCCAAGCAGAACCACCGTCTGAAGCTCATCTACATGACGCAGACGGGGGAGCGGCCGCCGCGCTTCTCGATCCAGGTCAACTCGCGCCAGCGCGTCACGCGCGACTACGCCTACTTCATCGAGAACCGCATGCGCGAGCGCTATCGGCTGGAGGGAATCCCGCTGATCATCGACTTCGTCGAGCGCAAGGAGCGCCGCGGCGAGGGACGCGGCAGCCGGCCCCGCCCGCCCGGCCAGCGCCGGGCTGCCTAGCCGCGGCCGCAGCCACCCCGGTACTCTTGCTCGACGCCAACGACCGCGGAGCCATCTCCAATCTCATGACGCTCAACGACAACGAGTTCCTCTTCACGTCCGAGTCGGTGACCGAGGGTCACCCCGACAAGGTCGCCGACCAGATCTCCGACGGCGTGCTCGACGCCGTCCTGCGCGACGACCCGACCGGTCGCGTCGCCTGCGAGACGCTCGTCAACACGGGCCTCGTCGTCGTCTCCGGCGAGATCTCGACGGACACCTACGTCGACATCCAGGAGATCGCACGCGAGACGATCCGCCGGATCGGCTACACCGACGCCGATCTCGGCTTCAGCGCCGACTCGGCCGCGGTCCTCAACGCGATCGACAAGCAGTCGCCGGACATCGCCCAGGGCGTCGACCAGGCGTTCGAGGCACGCACCGACCCGGGCGACGACGACCAGCTCGACATTGCCGGCGCGGGCGACCAGGGCATGATGTTCGGCTACGCCTCGAACGAGACGGAGGAGCTGATGCCCCTGCCGATCTCGCTCGCACACCGCCTTGCGAAGCGCCTCGCCGACGTGCGCAAGGCCGAGACGGTCAACTATCTGCGCCCGGACGGCAAGACGCAGGTCACCGTCCGCTACCTCGACGGCAAGCCGGTCGAGATCGAGAAGCTGCTGATCTCCACCCAGCACGCCGAGGGCGCCGAGTCGCTGATCCCCGACGATCTGTGGGAGCACGTCGTCGAGCCGATCCTGCCGAAGGATCTCTACGACGCGAAGAAGCTGCGCAAGAGCTTCCTCGTCAACCCGACGGGACGCTTCGTGATCGGCGGCCCGGTTGGCGACTGCGGCCTGACGGGCCGCAAGATCATCGTCGACACGTACGGCGGCATGGCCCGTCACGGCGGCGGCGCCTTCTCCGGCAAGGACCCGTCGAAGGTCGACCGCTCGGCCGCGTACGCCGCCCGCTACGTCGCGAAGAACGTCGTCGCCGCCGGTCTCGCCGACCGCGCCGAGGTGCAGGTCGCCTACGCGATCGGCGTCGCCCATCCGGTCTCGGTGATGGTCGAGACGTTCGGCACCGAGAAGATCGGCCGCGGCCGGATCCAGCAGCTCGTGAGCGAGCACTTCGACCTGCGCCCGGGCGCCTTCCGCGAGTACCTCGACCTGCACCGGCCGATCTACCAGAAGACCGCGGCCTACGGCCACTTCGGCCGCGACGACCACGACTTCACGTGGGAGAAGACCGACAAGGCGGATGCCCTGCGCGCCGCCGCCGGTCTCGACGCTGCGTCGGTCTCCTAGCTCGTAGTGCTGTTCGCGTGACGGCCGGGCGACCGGTCGTCACGGATTACAGCGTCCCGTCCGCGCGGCCGCCTGTAAGCGGCCGCTGCGAGCTCGGTCGCTCAGACGCCGCCAGGCAGGTCGCCGGCGCCGGCCTCGCGCACCGCAGCCTCGCGATCGCGGTGCGCCTCGTCGACGGCGCGCACGACGGTATCCGGGGCCGCGACACCGCGGAACGTGAAGTCGGAGTCGTCGGCGCCAGCGGTGTCGAAGTCGACCTGGCCGACGCGCATGACGCGGTCGATCACCGACTGGTCGACGTTGACGTTCTGCACGCGCTCCACGCGCGTCTGCTGCAGGTGGCGCGAGAGGATCCCGCGGCGGATCGTCAGCCGCTGGTTCGTGATCGTGTAGGTCGTCGTCATGCGGTAGAGGAAGCCGACGAGGATCACGATCGCAGCGAGCACGGCGAACACGAGGATCGTCGTCGTCCACGAGAAGCCGCTGCCGATCGCCGTGATCAGCGCCGCGACGGCTGCGCCGGCGGCCGCCCCGAGGATCCCCCTGGCGTAGAAGCTGAGCGTGCCGCGCCACGACGGATGCCCGTCGAAGATGACGTGCTCGTTGGGGTGCAGTTCGAGCGCCATGCGTTGCAGCCTATCCGGCGTGCCCGGCGGATCGCCAGCGCCGCCGCCCGATCGGCGTCCTGCTGGTCGCCCCGATCGGCCGCTGCGCCGCACGACTCCCGCGCCGTCGTCCGCTCTACGCTGGACGGCGATGCCGCTGATCGCTCGCGTCGAGCCGCTCACGACTGCCCGCGCGCTGCGTGGGCCGTTTGACTATCGGCTGCCGGAGGCGCTCGCGGATGTGCCGGTAGGGACGCTGCTCGCGGTGCCGTTCGCCGGGCGGGAGCTGCTTGGCGTCGTGGTCGAGCTGGCGGACTCGTCGGACGTCGCGCCGGACAGACTCGCCGAGCCCCGCGTGCGTGTCGAGCCGGCGATCCCGGCGGAGCTGGTCGAGCTCGCGCGCTGGATTGCGGACGAGTACTGCTCGACCTTCTCACGCGCGCTGCAGCTCGTACTGCCGCCCGGCGCGGGTCGTGCCGCGAGACCGCGCGTGCGCGTGCGGGAACTGCTGGTCGCGGAAGCGACCGAGGCTGGCCGCACCGCCGTGGCGAACGGCGCGTCCGAGCGCTTGACCGACCGCCAGCGCGAGGTGCTCACGCGGCTCGCGGCCGATGGGCCGCTGCCCGCGACGGTGACCGGCGCCGACCACGGTGGCCTCAGACGCCTCGCTGGGCGCGGCCTGATCGTGCTGGAGCCGCGAGCGCAGCGCCGCCGGCCGCTCGTACGCGCAGTCGGCGCACGCAGCCTGCACGCGCCGCAGCTCACCGACGAGCAGCGCGCGGCGCTCGTGCCGATCCTCGCGGTCATCGCAGGTTCAAATCCTGTCTCCCCGGCCGATGAAACCGTCGCCTCTGCCGACGCAGGTTCGAATCCTGCTCACCCCACAGGCGACCCTGCCACCCGCCGCTTCCTGCTCCACGGCGTCACCGGCTCCGGTAAGACGGAGGTCTACCTGCAGGCGGCCGAGGCCGCCCTCGCCGCGGGCAGATCGGTTCTCGTGCTCGTCCCGGAGATCGCGCTGGCGCCGCAGACGGTCGCGCGCTTCCAGGCGCGCTTCGGCGATACCGTCGCGGTCCTGCACTCGCAGCTCGGCCAGGGCGAGCGCTACGACGAGTGGCTCCAGCTCGCGAGCGGCGAGGCGCGGATCGCCGTCGGTCCGCGCTCGGCTGTCTTCGCGCCGCTCGCTCAGCTTGGCCTCGTGATCGTCGACGAGGAGCATGAGCCGGCCTACAAGCACGAGGGCGACCCGCGCTACGACGCGCGCCGCGTCGCCGCCTACCGCGCGCAGCAGGCGCACGCGGTGCTCGTGATGGGCAGCGCGACGCCGCGACCCGAGAGCGTCTACGCGCTCAGACGCATCCGCCTGCTGAGACGCGTCGACGGCCGCCCGCTGCCGCCGATCGAGGTGCTCGACATGCGCGATGCGCGCCATCCGCTTCACCCCACGACGCGCGAGGCGCTTGGAGACGTGCGCCGTGCGGAGCGCAAGGCGATCGTCCTCGTCAACCGCCGCGGCTGGTCGAACTTCCTCTCCTGTCGCTCGTGCGGACATGTCTGGAGCTGCCCGCAGTGCGACGTTGCGCTCGTGCTGCACCAGCGCGAGGGCGCGATCGCCTGCCATCACTGCGGCCACCGGGAGCGGATCCCGACGAGCTGCACGGAGTGCCACTCTTCCTCGGTCGCACGCCACGGCGCCGGCACCGAGCGGATCGAGACCGAGCTGCTGGAGGCGCTCGGGGATCCGGAGTTCCCGATCCTGCGGCTCGACGCCGACACTGCGCGTGGCGGCAAGGGCGCGGTCGCCCGCACGCTCGAGCGCTTCGACCAAGCCCGCGCGGGCGTGCTCGTCGGCACGCAGATGGTCGCGAAGGGTCACGACTTCCCCGACGTCACGCTCGGGGTCGTGCTCGACGCCGATCAGACGCTGCGCTTCCCCGACTTCCGCGCCGAGGAGCGCACGTTCGCGCTCGTCGCGCAGCTGGCCGGCCGTGCCGGGCGGGGAGGGGATGGGAACGGCCGCGTGCTGGTGCAGACGCTCTCGCCCGACGCGCCCTCGATCGTCGCCGCCTCGCGCCACGACGCCGACGGTTTCCTCGCCGGAGAGCTGGAGCGCCGCCGCGCGCTCTCCTATCCGCCGTTCGCGTCGCTGATCCGCGTCACCTGCTCGGCGGAGGAGGCGGCGGATGCGAATGCCGCGGCGGAGGCCGTGCGCGAGCGCATCTCCGCGCCGGAGGCCATGGTGCTCGGCCCCGCGCCGCTGTTCCGCCTGCGCAACCGCGAGCGCAGTCAGCTCATCGTGAAAGCGACGCAGCGGCGTCCGGCCGTCGCCTCCGTCGCAGCCGCCGTCGACGCCGTCGCCAGAACGCCGGTCGGCCGGCGCGCGCAGCTCAGCGCGGACGTCGATCCGCAGTAGCGCCGACTAATCTTCCAGGCATGGCCGACGAGCAGACCGTCACCGACGAGCACCTCGACGAGGAGCAGGAGCAGCGCCTCGATCCCGAGGTCGCCGCGCGCCGTCAGGCGGCGCTGAGCTTCGTGCGCCAGTGGGGTGATCCGGTGCTCAAGAGCGTCGCCCGGCCGATCGACCGCTTCGACGACGACCTGCGCACACAGATCGAGCAGATGGGCCAGATCATGGAGGACTCGCTCGGGATCGGGCTGGCGGCGACGCAGGTCGGCAAGCTTCACCGCGTGCTCGTCTACCGCGTCGAGCCCGACTCGCCCGTCAACGCGGTCGTGAACCCCGAGATCGAGTGGTCGGGCGACGAGCTGGAGACAGCCGAGGAGGGCTGCCTGTCGCTCCAGGGCGTGCTCGTCGATGTCGAGCGCCCGGTCTTCATCCGCGTCAGAGCACAGGACGAGCACGGCGAGCCGATCACGATCGAGGCGTCGGGTCTGGAGGCGCGCGTGTTGCAGCACGAGATCGATCACCTCGACGGCGTGCTGATCCTCGACCGCACCGCGCGCGACCAGCGCAAGGCCGCTCTGCGACAGCTGCGCGAGGCCGCCGAGCAGGCTGCCTGAGCGCGTGCGCACGGTCTACCTCGGGACGTCCGACTTCGCCGCCGCCGTGTTGGAGCGGCTGGCCGACTCGCCGCATCGGCCCGTCCTCGTGGTGACGCGACCGGACCGGCCCAAGGGTCGCGGCCGCAAGCTCGAGTCGCCGCCGGTCGCGCACGCCGCGCGTGCGTTGGGCCTCGATCTCGCCCAGCCGGAGGACGTCAATGCGGAGGAGGCCCGCAACCAGATCGCCGCCGCATCACCCGACACGGTGATCGTCTGCGCCTTCGGCGCACTGCTGAAGGAGCCGCTGCTGTCCGAGCACGACATGCTCAACGTGCACCCGTCGCTGCTGCCGCGCTGGCGCGGCGCGGCGCCGATCGAGCGGGCGATGATGGCCGGCGACGCCGAGACGGGCGTCGCGATCATGCGCCTCACCGCCGGGCTCGACAGCGGCCCGGTGTGCCTGGTCGAGCACGAGCCGATCCAGGCCGAGGACACGTTCGGGACGCTGTCGGCTCGGCTCGCGGAGCTCGGCTCGACGCTGCTGCTGAGAACGCTCGACGAGCGCCCGCCGTTCGCCGAGCAGCCCGACGAAGGCGTCACCTACGCCGAGAAGATCACGGCCGAGGACCGGCTGCTCGATCCCGCCAATCGCTCGGCCGACGAGCTCGACCGGACCGTCCGCGCGCTCGCACCGCACATCGGCGCCCGCCTCCCGCTCCCCGACGGGTCCTTCCTCGGCGTCTGGGGCGCGCAGCCTGCCGCCGACGCCGCGCTCGCGCCGGGCACGTCGGGCAACGAGGGAGGGAGGCTGGTGCTCGGCTGCGCCGGGAGATCAGCTCTCGAGCTGACGACAGTCCAACCGCCCGGCAGAAGACCGATGCGCGCCGCCGACTACCTGCGCGGCCACGGTCTGCCCGGAGCTACCGTTCGGCCGCGATGAGGGCCGAACCGCGAGAGGGAGAGGTGCCCCTTGGCCCGGACGCCACCGGGAAGTTCCGTGCGTTCGGGACGGGCTTCCTGCTCGCGATCGTCACAGCCGGTGGGCATGGTGGTCGCTGCCTGACCGTCAGGCCGGCTCGTCCACCGGCACCGCTGCGCGGAAGCCGGTGAGAACGCAGGCAAAGAGTGCGGCGACGCCGATCGCGTGTGCCCAGCCGGCGTCGGCGAGCGTGAGGAAGCCGAGCGTGAGGAGCAGGCAGGCCAGCGAGACGCGCGCGAGCAGCCCCGTGCGGGACGCCGACAGCACGCGGATCGGTCCCGCGGGCTCAGAGGCTGCGTCCTCCTCGTAGCCGAGCTGCCCACGCAGCGTCAGCGTGAACAGCAGCGCCAACGACGGCATGAGCACCAGCGCGCCCGCCGCGACAGACACCAGCACCGCCACGAGAACGTCATGCGAAGCCGCCGCCGCGGACACTGTGAGCCCCGGCAGCAGCTCCGGCTGCTGCGCGATCGCCCAGCCGGCGACGATCGCGGCTACGGCGACCGCGGCGCTGTAGCGGGCGGCCTCGTAGCGCCGCGCCCACACCAACGCCAGCGTCCCGACATCCGCGAGCCCCGAGACGATCAGCGCGGGCAGCGCATCGCCGCTCACGAGCGAGTCGTACAGGTCGCGTGCTTCTGAGCGCAGCACGAACAGGCCCGCAACCGCCAGCCCGCCGGCGATCACGCCCGCCACGAGCGCCCGCGCGCGGAACGCCTGCTCCATCTCGACGGATTCGCGTCGCACCGCGTCAGCCGACAGGTACACCGCCGACAGGTAGGCGCCGAACGCGACGGCGAGCACGCCCACCATCAGCGACAGCCCACTTGTCCAGCTCGTCCACAGGTCGCCGGCGGCGTTGCCGACCGGCACCTCGCCCGCCGCGATCGCCCCGATCACAGTGCCGAGCGCGAACGGCGTCAGCACCGACGCGATGCCGAACACGGTGTCGACCGTTCGCTGCTCGCGCGCCCGCGTCGTCCCGGCACGCAGCGCGTAGGAGGTCCCGCGGAAGATGATCCCGATCGCGGCGATGAACAGTGGGATCGACAGCGTCGAGACGATCGAGCCGAACGCGACCGGGTAGCACGTCCACATCACGACGAGCACGAAGATGAGCCAGACGTGGTTCGCCTCCCACACCGGCGCCATCGCCTCGTGCGCGTGCTCGCGGACCGCGACGCCACGCTCCCCGCGGCCCGACAGCAGCTGCCACAGCCCAGCGCCGAAGTCCGCTCCGCCGAGCACGACGTAGAGCGTCAGGCCGGCGAGCGCGAGCAGCAGCGGGACGGTCGCGAGCGACATTGCCCTACACGCCTCCTGCCGTCGCAGGCTCGTCCGCGCCGGTCGGCTGCGGATCGCCGGGACCGCCGAGTGGGGCGCGAGCGAGCCGGCGCAGGATCCACCACACCGCCCCGACCAGGCCGAGATACACCGCCGCAAGCACGCCGTAGCCGACCGGGATCCCGTCCGCGCCCGTGACGGCCTGCTCGGTGCGCATGACGCCGTAGACGATCCACGGCTGCCGCCCGACCTCCGTCACGATCCAGCCGCAGATCAGCGCGACGACCGCCAGCGGCCCGCACAGCACGAGCACGCGGTAGAACCAGACCGATTCCGGCAGCCGTCTGCGCCGCCAGCGCACGAACAGGACCAAAGCACCGACGGCCGCCAGCAGCGTGCCGATCCCGACCATCGCCTGGAACGCGAAGCGGATCACGTTGATCGGCCCGGGACGGTCGTCCGGCGGCACCGACGTGAGGCCTCTGACCGTCGCGTTCGGGTCGTGGTAGGCCAGCAGCGACAGCAGGTCGGGGATCGCGATCCCGCCCTTGACGTCGCCCGTGTCTCTCTCATACCAGCCGCCGATGTGCTCGCCCGCACCTGACGTCGTGTCCTGCAGCCCCTCGAACGCGGCCAGCTTCACCGGCTGCTGCGTCGCGACCTCGCGCGCCGCCCAGTCGCCGACGAGCAGCTGCGCCGGCGCGGCCAGCGCGGCGATCGTCAGCGGAATCGCGAGCGCGGCGCGCTCGTAGCGGCCCCAGCGACCTCTCAGCTTGCCCCACGCGTAGACGCCCGCCAGCAGGAAGCCGACGACGATGTATGCCGCGAAGTACATGTGCACCAGCTCGTGCCAGAAGAAGCGGTTGCCGAACAGCGCGCTCCACGGATGCACGTCGGTCACCGAGCCGTCAGCCGCCATGCTGAACCCGCCCGGATGGTTCATCCAGCCGTTGACGGCGATCACCATCGCGGCGCCGAGGAAGCCGGTCGCGATGATCGGCAGCCCGCACAGGAAGTGCATCCGCGGCGACAGGCGATCCCAGCCGTAGACGTAGATCGCGATGAAGATCGCCTCGAGGAAGAAGGCGAAGCCCTCCAGCGCGAACGCCAATCCGAAGACGCTGCCGAACGTTGCCATGAAGTCCGGCCACAGCATCCCCAGCTCGAACGAGAGGATCGTGCCGGTCACGACGCCGACGGCGAACAGCGCGACCATGATCCGCGTCCAGCGGCGCGCGAGCGTGCGGTAGAGCGGATCGCCGGTCCGCAAGTGCAGCCACTCGGCGAACACGACGATCGCCGGGAAGGCGATCCCGAAGCACGTCAGCGGGATGTGCACCGCGAACGACATCGCCTGCATCTGCCGCGCCTCCAGCAGGTATTCCTGTTGGACTGGTGCCAGCGCAGCGGCGAGCAGGGCGTGCACGCCAGCGATCGTATCCCCGCAGTCGAACGGCACGGCGTGACGGCGGACACACGAGCGATGCGACGATGCGCGCATGGCGACCCGCACCGCATCCGCCGTCTCGCCCGCGCGTCGCGTCGCCGCGGCCGTGCTCAGACGCGTGGAGCGCGACGGCTCGTACGCCGACCGCGCACTCGCAGCCGAGGCGACGCGGGCGAACCTCGACTCGCGCGAGCGCGCCTTCGCGACGCAGCTCGCCTACGGCGCGGTTCAGCGCCGCCGCACGCTCGACCACGTGATCGCCGCGTGCGCCGGCCGGCCCGTCGAGCAGCTCGACCAACCCGTGCGCGACGCGCTGCGGCTTGGCGTGCTGCAGCTGTTGTTCCTCGGCGGCGTCGCCTCGCACGCCGCCGTCGACCAGAGCGTCGAGTTGGCGAAGGCCGGCGGGGGACCGGCCTTCAAGCTCGTCAACGCGGTGCTGCGGCGCGCCGGGCGCGACGGCCCCGCGTTGCTGGCGACGCTCGGCGACGCGACGCCGCACGAGGCGGCCGTGCTGCACTCGGTGCCGGATTGGATCGCCGAGCTGTGGTGGGATGCGCTCGGCCCCGAGGACGCTCGCGCCCTGCTGGCGAGCGTGAACGAGCCGGCCGAGAGCGCGCTGCGCGTCAACACGCTTGTGGCGGATCCGGGCGCCGTGCGGGCCGAGCTGGCGGAGCGGGGGGTGGAGACGCGTCCGGCCCCGGCGCTCCTCGGCGACGGAGAGATCCCCGAGGGGCTCGTCGTCGAGAGCCAGTTCGATCCGAGCACCGATCCGTTGTGGGGGAAGGGCGCGCTCGTCGCTCAGTCCCGCGCGGCGATGAGCGCCGTCCTCCTGCTCGGGGCGGGCGGGATGGATGGCATGCGCGTGCTCGACCTCTGCGCCGCACCCGGCGGCAAGGCGACGCACCTCGCGGCGCTCGGCGCCGCCGCCGGCGAGGTCGTCGCAGTCGAGCGCAATCCCAGACGCGCGGCGGAGCTGCGCCGCACGTGCGGCCGCCTGCGCGCCAACAACGTGCGCGTCGAGACAGGCGATGCCGTCGAGCCGCGAAACGACGCGCCGTTCGACGCCGTGCTCGTCGACCCGCCCTGCTCGGGCCTCGGCACGCTTCAGGGCCGACCCGACCTGCGCTGGCGCGCACAACCCGCGGCGATCACCGAGCTCAGCGCGCTGCAGCTGCGGATCCTCACAGCAGGCGCCAGCGCACTCAAACCCGGCGGCACGCTCGTCTACGCGACCTGCACGATCTCCCCGCGCGAGAACGAGCAGGTCGTCCAGCGCTTCCTCGCGGACCATTCAGGCTTTGCGCTCGACGGGCGAACGCACCAGCTGCTCCCGCACCGCGACCACACCGACGGGTTCTTTCTCGCTCGCCTCCGACGGGCGTAGTTTCGTCCTCCGGTGAATGCAGGTGGCCACCTTCGCGCGACGTCAGATGCCGCCTGGTCTGATAAGACGCTTCCATGCGCACGGCGGCGGGGCCATGAGCGAGCAGAAGGTCGACCTGGGTCCGGAGTGCCCTGGCTGCCACGAGCCATGGCTGCGCCCGACGACGATGCCCGGCCGCTACCGCTGTGTCTACTGCCTTCGCCGCTACGAGCTGTCGTCCGTCTGCCCGAACTGCGGCGAGCACTCGACGATCGTGCGGATGTCGAGCACGGCGATCCTCACCTGCAACCACTGCAGAGCGTCGATGCTCTCGCAGGTCTGACGGCTGACCGATCCACCGCCCGCCGTCCCGCCGCCCCATCGGCGACACTTCGCGGCGCGATGACCGCCCGCGACCGAGCCGCCGACCTGCTGCGCGACCGCCGCGTCGCGCCGTCGATCCTGTCGTCGGACTTCGCGCGCCTGGGCGCGCAGGTCGAGGCCGTCATGGAGGCAGGCGCCCGGGTGATCCACGTCGACGTGATGGACGGGCACTTCGTCCCGCCGATCACGATCGGTCCGCTGATCGTCTCGGCGCTCGCGGATCGGGTGCATCAGGCGGGCGGCATGCTCGACGTCCACCTGATGATCGAGCGCCCGGAGCGTCAGGTGGCCGAGTTCGCGAGCGCGGGCGCGGACGCGATCACGGTCCATGCCGAGGCCACGCCGCACCTCCACTACGCGCTGCAGGCGATCGAGCAGGCCGGCTGCGCCGCGGGCGCCGCGGTCAATCCCGGGACACCGGCAGAGGCGCTCGCTGAGGTCGCCGAGCTGCTCGACCTCGCGCTCTGCATGTCGGTCAACCCGGGCTGGGGCGGCCAGCCGTTCATCGGTGCCTCGCTGGGCAAGCTGGCGCATCTGCGCGCGACGCTGCCTGACCAAGTCGCGATCGAGGTCGACGGCGGCGTCGACCCCTCCACGGCTGGACCATGCGCCGAGCAGGGCGCTAGTCTGCTGGTTGCCGGGTCCGCCATCTTCGGCGTCACGGATCCGGCCGCGGCTTATACGGCGATTGCCCAAGCCGCCGGCGCCATCTGAGCAGGACCAGCCCCAACGTAGGGGCCGGACAGCCCGCTTTCCTTCCGCCTCCCGACTTGGAAGGCTTGCGCGCCAGGACGCACCGTGCACGTCAGCCGCAGCGAAAGGACCCACCCGTGACCGCCATTCCGATCGTCACCGCTGTCGACCTGCGCCGTCGCTTCGGCGAGGGCGAGGCCGCCGTCGACGCGCTCGACGGCGTCTCGCTCGAGCTGCCCGCCGGTGCGTTCACGGCGATCATGGGCCCGTCCGGCTCCGGCAAGTCAACGCTCATGCACGTGCTCGCCGGCCTCGACAAGCCGACCGGCGGCACTGCCACGATCGACGGGATCGATCTCAGCACGCTCGACGACAAGAAGCTCACCGAGCTGCGCCGCGACAAGGTCGGCTTCATCTTCCAGTCGTTCAACCTGCTGCCCGTCCTGACGGCGCAGGAGAACATCGAGCTGCCGCTGAAGATTGCCGGCCGCGACGTCGACGAGGCGTGGCGCGACCAGATCGTGCAGACCGTCCACATCGGCGACCGCCTCACGCACCATCCGTCCGAGCTGTCCGGCGGCCAGCAGCAGCGCGTCGCGGTGGCGCGTGCGCTGATCTCCAAGCCCGCGGTCGTGTTCGCCGACGAGCCGACCGGCAACCTCGACTCGTCTTCCAGCGCCGAGGTGCTCCAGCTGCTGCGTCAGTCCGTCGACGAGCTCGGTCAGACCGTCGTGATGGTCACCCACGACGCGAACGCGGCCGCGACCGCCGATCGCATCGTCGTGCTCGACGACGGCAAGATCGTGCACGACGGCTCCGCCGGGACGGCCGACGAGGTCCACGACCTCATGCGGACGGTGGGCTGATGCTCGCGCTGTCGCTGCGCGGGATCGCCACACGCAAGCTGCGCACCGCGCTCACCGTCTTCGCCGTCGTGCTCGGCGTCGCGCTCGTGTCGGGGACGTACATGCTCACCGACACGATCAACAGCTCGTTCGACGAGGTCTTCCAGACGGCGAACCAGAACGTCGACGTCGCGATCACGCCGACGAGAGTCTTCGGCAGCGACACCGAAGGCAACGCCGTCACGCCGAACCCGCTCCCGGCCTCGCTGCTGGAGCGCGTCCGTCGCGTGCCCGGCGTCGCGCTCGCCGCCGGCTCGGTCTTCGAGATGGGCCAGATCTACGACAAGGACGACGACCCGCTGATCACGACGGGCGCGCCGATGTTCATCTCGGACACGTCGCCGAGACGCTTCGACCCGTTCGTCTACGTCGAGGGGCATCCACCGGTCGGCCCGCGCGAGGTCGCGCTCGACAAGTTCAGCGCGGACAAGGCCGGCTACGAGATCGGCGACACGGTCAGACTGTCCGGCGAGGGACCGCAGGAGGCGTTCAGACTCGTCGGCATCGCCAAGTTCGGCGAGGCTGACTCGCTCGGCGGGGCCGCCGTTGCGATCGTCGCGCCCCCGGTCGCGCAGCGCCTGCTCGACCTGCACGACGAGTTCACGACGATCCAGGTCGCCGCCGAGCCGGGCACGCAGCCGACCGAGCTGGCGGCGGCGATCCGCGCCGTCGTTCCGGCGAGAGTCGCAACCGTCCGGACCGGCGAGCAGCAGGCCGCGTCCGACTCGCAGGACATCAAGGACAACCTGTCGTTCCTGCGCACCTTCCTGTTCGTGTTCGCCGGGATCGCGCTGTTCGTCGGCGCGTTCCTGATCGCCAACACGTTCTCGATCACGGTCGCGCAGCGTGTGCGCGAGTTCGCGCTGCTGCGGATGATCGGCGCGAACCGCCGTCAGGTATTGCGCGCGGTGGTGGGCGAGGCGCTCCTGATCGGCTTGCTTGGCGCCGTGATCGGCTTCCTGGCCGGCTTCGTGATCGCGCCGGGGCTCAAGGCGCTGTTCAAGCTGTTCGGCGCCGACTTTCCCGCGAGCGGGATCGTGCTGTTGCCGCGGACGGTGATCGTCTCGCTGCTGCTCGGCACAGTCATCACGCTCGTCTCGGCACTGTCGCCGGCGCTGCGCGCCACGCGCGTGCCGCCGATGGCGGCGCTGCAGGAGGCGGCGACGCTGCCGCGGGGCCGCGCCGCGCGCTGGCGCACGCCGCTCGCCGCCGCGGTAGCGGTGCTCGGCATCGTCATCCTGTGCCTGGGCCTGTTCGGCTCAGCGAGCGGAGGCGATGCGGCCGCGCTCGTCGGCATCGGCGCAGCCGTCGTCTTCATCGGCGTCGGGCTGCTCGCCTCGCATATCGTGCAGCCGCTGTCGCTCGCGGTCGGCAAGCCGCTGGAGTGGCTGCGCGGCGTGAGCGGGCGGCTGGCCCGCGAGAACGCCTCGCGCAACCCGCGCCGAACGGCGTCGACCTCGGCCGCGCTGATGATCGGCGTCGCGCTCGTCGCGTTCATGACGATCTTCGCCGCCGGCCTGAAGGCCTCGATCGCCGACGCCGTCGACCTCGGACTGAAGGGCCAACTGCTCGCGCAGACGACGAACTTCTCGCCGACGCCGGCCGCCGCGCGCGGCGTTCTCGCATCGGTCGAAGGCGTCGAGACGGTCTCGGGCATCCGCTTCACGAAGGCGATCGTCGCCGGCGAGGGCAGACCGAACGTGACCGGCGTCGACCCGCGGACGATCGGCGACGTCTTCAACGTCGATTGGGTCGACGGCTCGGCCGCGACCCTGCGCGCGCTGGGTCCCGGCGAGGTGCTGCTGTCAAAGAGATGGTCCGAGGACCACGACCGCGGCGTGGGCGACACCCTGCGCGTGACCACGCCGACCAACACGAGACTCACCGCGAAGGTGACCGGCGTCTACGACGACGACGCGAACCTGCTCGGCGCGCTGACGTTCCCGAACGCAGTGCTTGCGACGGCCTTCAACGTCAGAGGGGATGCGTTCTTGATGGCCGCCACGGCGCCGGGCCTCGACGTCGAGACGGTCAAGGAGCGCGCCGACAGAGTGGTCAGCGCCGCCTTCCCAAGCGTCGAGGTGCTGACGAAGGACGAGTTCGTCGAGAGACAGGAAGGCCAGGTCAACCAGCTGCTCGCGCTGATCTACGTACTGCTCGCGCTCGCGCTGCTGATCGCGCTGTTCGGGATCGTCAACACACTGTTCCTGACGATCCACGAGCGCACACGCGAGCTCGGGATGCTGCGCGCGATCGGCACGTCGCGCAGGCAGGTCAAGCGGATGGTGCGCTACGAGGCCGTCATCACGGCGATGATCGGCGCGGTGCTCGGCGTCGTGCTCGGCGCGATCTTCGCCGTGCTCGTGACGATCCCGCTCAAGAGCGAAGGCTTCAAGATCTCGATCCCAGTCGGACAGCTGGTGCTGCTGCTCGTCGTCGCCGCGATCTTCGGCGTCATCGCCGCGATCTGGCCCGCGCGGCGCGCGGCGAAGCTCGACGTGCTCAACGCGCTCGCCTACGAGTAGGAGCCAACGCATGCGCTCGCCGGTCAAGCGACCGCCGGCGAGCGCCGATGCGTCAAGCATGCGGCGTTGGTTCAAGCGGGAGAAGGAGGACCTGGTCGAGCTCGCGATCGTGTTCGGCGCGATTGTGCTGATGACCGGCGTCAGCATGCTGGTCTTCGGCGGTCAGGGAGCCGGGGCGGGTGCCGCGGCGCTCGGTGCCTCGATGGCCGCTCGGCGCGGCGAGCGCGAGGCAGAGAAGCGCGCTGCGGGCGAGCCGCGAGGGCGCCTTACGATCGTTGGCATGCGACAGGCGGCCTTCATGGTCTGGGCGACGCTGCTGGCCATGCTCGTCCTCGCCGTCGCGATCCAGCACCGCGCCGAGGATCCGCTGGCGTTCGTCGTCGTCCTCGGGTGCTTCGCGGCGCTGCTCGGGTGGACGGGCGTTTACCTGCGCGATTCGCGGCGCTGACGCCGCTACGCCCGCCGGTACAGCCCGAACAGCAGACAGCTCAGCACGAACGCCGCGCCGAAGTAGCCGGTCTCGACGCGCAGCACCTCGTCGCTGACGACGGGGGAGACCATCCAGGCGACGAACAGCGTGGCGCTCAGCAGCCACGCCGCCGCTGCCAGCCCGACGCGACGGCGCGCCAACGCGGCCTGGTTCAACGTCCCCGCGATCAGGTGGAAGCCCATCCCGATCGCGACGAGCGCGAGTCCGCCGCGCTCATACGTGAAGCCCTTGTCGCCGAGGAACGTGCTCATCACCCACGGGCCGATCGCCAGCAGCCCGAGTGCGCACGCACCGGCGAAGCCGGCGATTGCGAGCACCGTCACGCGGATCGCCTTCGCGAACTCCTCGCCGCTCTCGCGCGCCTCGAGCCCGGCGAGGTGGGGGAGGATCGACGTCTGGATCGCCTGGAACAGCTGCAACGGCGCGCGCACGATCAGCAGCACGTTGAAGACGAAGCCGGCGAGCGCCTCGCCGGAGGAGGCGTTGACGATCAGCACTGCCGCGTTCATCAGCGTCTGCTCGGCGAGCATGATCGCGAACACTGCGATCGCGAAGCGCGTGCCGTGGTGGATCGTCAGGTCGGCGACGGCCTCCTCGATCTCGGCGTGCGCCGGACCCTCCATGCCGGCGTCGAGCACCGGCGCGTCGTGCAGCGCCTTCGCGCGTGCGTCGGCCTCCACATCGGCACCGCCTGGCAGCACGCGCGTGAGCGCAAAGGGCACCACCATCAGCGAGACAAACGGCGCGACCGCCATGCCGATCGCGATCGCCGATTGACCGTGCGTGATCCCGATCGCCGCGGCCAGCGCGAACAGGAAGCGCGACGTCGACTCCAGCAGCACGAGCCCGCCGTAGAGGCCGAAGCGCTGGTGCCCGGCGAGCCAGCCGCGCGCGAAGTAGCTGCCGGCGTACGCGAGCACGCCGACGACCGTCATCCAGTAGAGCGCGCTCGACCCGTCGTAGAGGTGGTCGGTGATCTGCGGCCGCAGCGAGAGCGCGATCACCAGGAACAGCAGCGCAAAGCTCGCCTGGATCGTCGCCGGCACGCGCAGCGGGTGCCCTTCCAGCCCGCGCGCTCGGCGTTCAGCGATCGTGCGCGAGAGCAGCTGCTCGATCGGCCGGTAGATCACCGACAGGATTACGAACATCACCGACCACATCAGCGAGATGCGGCCGTATGCGTCGCTGCCGAGCGAGCGGCTCGCGAGCGCCAGGTACAGGAACGAGAAGATGCCGGTCGACGCGATCCCGATCGTCAGGATCCGTGCGCCCGAGCCATAGGAGCGCGGGCCCCCCTTGTCGGACGGCGCCTGCATTCCGGCGCTGTCGGCGGCCTTCGAGCTAGGCGCCGAGCCGGACAAGCAGCATCGTCCAAGGGAACGGCGACCGCTTCTCGACAACCTCGCCGTGCTGCGAGAGCAGCCGCACGAACGAACGCTTCGACCAGTGGTTGACGTGCCCCGGCGTGTTGCCAAGGTCCGACAGGTACGCCCCCCGGGCCATGTTCAGCATCCGCCACAGCGGCTCACGCGGCACCGATACGAGCAGATGCCGTCTCGCGACGCGCGCCATCTCCGCCACCGTGTGCGCCGGATCGGGCACGTGCTCGAGCACCTCGATCGCGCAGGCCACGTCGAACTCGTTCTCGGCGAACGGCATGTTCTCGGCCAGCATCGTGCGGTACTCGAGGTTCGGTCGCTGGCGCGTCTGCCACTCGGCCTTCAGCTTCTCGTCGTCGAGGTCGATCCCGACGATCCGCCGCTCGCCGAGCTGCTGCGCCCACTGGTGCGTCAGCACGCCCTCGCCGCAGCCGACGTCCAGCACCGACTCCGGGGCGGCCTGCGCGAACAGCTCGGCCAGCGTGCGCTCGAAGCCGTGCATCAGCCGACGCACGACCGGGTTCGTCGAGCCGTACTTGTCGTACGTGTTGCCGGTGGGGACCTGTTCCACCGACGGCGTCGTCGCGCTCATACCTCGATCGTCTCCCGCTGCTTGTCGTTGCCAGGTTCGTAATGAGACGGCGGGATCCCGAGCGCCAGCTCGATCCGCCGCACGCGCTCGAACGTCCGTTGCGAGAGCGTGCGCTGCGCCGCGAGCAGGTCCCCGATCACGCCGAGCGCGCCGAGCAGCATCGCAGCAATGAACAGCACCGCGCCGAGGATCAATGACTGCACGTGGCCGGCGCCCTCGCCGCCGACGAACGCGACGAAGAAGCGGATCCACACCGCGGCAGCCAGCACGCCGATCACGACGGCGGCGCCCCAGAAGACCTTCAGCGGCTCGTACTGCGCGTAGATGCGGAAGATCGAGATCCCGTTGCGGCGCACGTAGGCGCCCATCGACGGGAACAGCCGTGACTCGCGCGTCTGCTCGTTCGTGCGGATCGGGACGTGGTCGACCGCGACGAGCAGCTTGCCGGCCTGGATGATCGTCTCGAGCGTGTAGGTGAATCTCGAGACGACCTGCATCTGCAGCGCGGCCTCGCGGTTGTAGGCGCGGAAGCCGGAGGTCGTGTCAGGGACCGTCGTCGAGGAGGCCTGGCGCACGACCCACGAGCCGAGCTTCTGCAGCAGCTTCTTCAGCGGCGAGAAGTGTTCGATCGTCTCGACCTGTCGGTCGCCGACGACCATGTCGGCGTCACCGGCGACGATCGGCGCGACGAGCTTCGGGATGTCGCGCCCGTCGTACTGGTTGTCGGCGTCCGTGTTGACGACCACGTCGGCGCCCAGCTTCAGCGCGGCGTCGAGGCCCGCCTGGAAGCCCGCTGCGAGCCCCTTGTTGTTGGTCAGCTTGACGATGTGGTCGACGCCGTTCTCGCGTGCGACCTCGATCGTGCGATCGCTCGAGCCGTCGTCGATCACGAGCCACTCGACCGTGTCGAACCCGGGGACCTGGCGCGGCAGGTCGGCGAGCGTCAGCGGGAGCGTCTGCTCCTCGTTGAAGCAGGGGATTTGGATGATCAGCTTCATGGGCAGGGAGCGGTCGACCTCGTGGTCTAGACTCGCGCCGCAGTATTCCATGCGCCGCCCCGACCGCACGACCCTCGCGCTCGCCGGCGTGCTGCTCGGAGCGCTCGTCCTCCGCCTGTGGGGGATCCGCCATGGACTGCCCTTCTCGTACAACATCGACGAGGAAGGGCATTTCGTCCCGGTCGCGATCGGCTTCTTCGGCCACGACCTCGATCCCGGCTACTTCCTCAACCCGCCCGGCTACAGCGAGCTGCTGTACGCGATCTACGCCGTCTGGTTCGGCGGCCGGGACGTCGTAGCCCACGCCTACGCGACCAACCCGTCGGAGGTGTTCCTGATCGCGCGGGTGACGGTCGCGCTGCTCGGCACGGTCGCCGTCTGGCTGCTGCACATGGCGGGTGCGCGCTTCTTCGACCGCCGCGTCGGGCTGCTGGCGGCCGCACTTGGCGCGGTCGCGTTCCTGCCCGTCTTCTACAGCCATCTTGCGCTCAACGACGTGCCGGCGACGGCGCCCGCGACGCTCGCGCTGCTCGGCGCCGCGCTGATCCTGCGCGGCGGCGGTACGCGCGCGGCGCTGCTGGGCGGCGTTGGCGCTGGCCTCGCGGCCGGCACGAAATACACGGCCGGGATCGTGCTGCTGCCGCTGCTCACGGCGATCCTCGTGACCGCCCACGATCGGCGCGAGCCACTGCTGCGCACGCTTGCCATCCCGGCGGCCGCCGCCTGCGCGGCCGCGGTCGGCGGGTTCCTGATCGCCAACCCGTACGCGCTGCTCGACTTCCAAGCCTTCCACGCCGGCGTCGCGAGACAGCGCAGACTCGCGAGCGGGGAGGAGCTGGCGAAGCTGGGCCTCACGCAGCGCAACGGCGTCGTCTACTACCTCTGGTCGCTGACCTGGGGGCTCGGCTGGATCCCCGCCCTCGCTGCGCTCGGCGGGGCGATCCGCCTGCTGCTACGCGACCGCCGGCTCGCGCTCGTGCTGCTGCCGGCGCCGCTGCTCTACGTCGTCTTCATGGGGCTGCAGGAGCGCTACTTCGGGCGCTGGCTGCTGCCCGTGCTGCCGATCGCGGTCCTGCTGGCGGCATACGGGGGCATGGCGCTCGCACGCGCCGTCGCCGCTCGCGCGCCCCGTTTCGCGATCCCCGCCGCTGCGCTCGTCGCCGCCGCGCTGCTCGCACAGGGCCTCGTCACGACGATCCACGTCGACCGTGTTCTGGCACGTCCCGACACGCGCGGCGAGGCGCGCACATGGCTGCTCGCGAACGTGCCCGCGGGCGCCAGAGTCGTGATCGAGCCGTTCGTGCCGGCACGCTGGCTCGAGGACCCCGACCGCGCGCATCCCGCCACCCCGAGCGGCGGCCGCTGGCGCCTGTGGGCGACGGCCCGCGCCGACGTCGACGACGCCGGCGAACCGCTGCCGGCCGGCCGCACACGCTTCGTCAAGGTCGACAAGTACGAGCGCACGCTGCGTCCTGCACTGATCGACGAGTACGTCGCCGGGGGGTACTGCTGGGTCGTCACCGGTTCGACCCAGTTCGCCCGTGCCTTCGCAGAGCCGGACCAGGTCCCACAGGCGATCGCTTACTACGCGGCACTGGACCGCCGCGGCAAGGTCGCGGCGCGCTTCAGCCCCTTCCGCGACGGGGCGAAGCCACCGCGCTTCAACTTCGACTGGTCGTTCGACTACTACCCGCTCGCATACGCGCGGCCCGGGCCGCAGATCGTCGTCCACCGCCTGCGTGGCGGTCGCTGCAGCTGAGTCGCGCGTATCCTCAAGGACCGTGCCCCTCCGCACCGACACCGACCGGCTGCACCTCGCACGTACGCTGGAGCTCGCGCTGCAGGGCCAGGGCCGCGTCAGCCCGAACCCCCTCGTCGGCGCCGTAATCGCTCGTGACGGCGAGGTCCTGGGGGAGGGCTGGCACACCGCCTACGGCGAACCGCACGCGGAGGCCGAGGCGCTCCACGCCGTCGCCGGCGCGGACCTCGCCGACGCGACGCTGTACGTCTCGCTCGAGCCGTGCTGCCACACCGGCAAGCAGCCGCCCTGCACCGACGCGATCGTCGCATCCGGCATCCGCCGCGTCGTCGTCGCCTCCGACGACCCGACCGAGAAGGCCTCCGGCCGCGGGCTCGGGATTCTGCGCGACGAGGGGATCGAGGTCGTGCTCGCCGACGGTGAACTCGCCGCGCGTGCACGCCTGCTCAACCAGCCCTTCCGCAAGCACGCCCGCACGGGGCGTCCGTGGGTCCTGTTCAAGTCGGCGATGACGCTCGACGGCAAGGTCGCCACCCGCGCCGGCGACTCGAAGTGGATCTCCAACGAGGAGAGCCGCCGCCGCGCGCACCGCTGGCGGGCCGAGTGCGACGCGGTCGCGGTCGGGATCGGCACCGCGCTCGCCGACGACCCGCAGCTGACGGCCCGCATCCCCGACGTCGCGCGCCAGCCCCGCCGCGTCGTCTTCGACGCGACCGCGCGCCTGCCGCTCGACTCGCAGCTCGTCGCCGCGGCGCTGGAGATCCCGCTGACGGTCGTCGTCTCGCGCGCCGCGCCGCGCAGCGCCACCGACGCGCTCGAGACGCACGGCGCCGAGGTGATCGTCGCGACCGGGGAGCACGAGCAGGCGCGCGTCTGCTCGGCGCTCGACCAGCTCGGGGCGGCCGGCGTCGGCTCGATCCTGTTGGAGGGGGGCCCGAGACTGGCCGGCGCGTTCTTCGACGCCGGTGAGATCGACGAGCTGCGGCTGTTCCTCGCGCCGCTCGTGCTCGGCGGGCGCACCGCACGCGACCCGCTTGAGGGCGAGGGAGTCGAGACGATCTCGGATGCACTGCGCGCGCTGACGCTCGAATGCGAGAACGTGGCTGGCGACCTGCTCATCTCCGCCCGGCTGCGGGAGTGGTGATGTTCACCGGGCTCGTGCAGGCACTTGGGACGGTGATGGCGGTCGAGCCGAGCGCCGACGGCGTGCGCCTCACGGTCGCCGCGCCGTTGGCCGCGGAGCTCCAGCCGGGCGACTCCGTCGCCGTCAACGGGGTCTGCCTGACGGCCGTCGACCCGAGCGCCGACGGCTTCGCCGCGGACGTCATGAACGAGACGCTGCGCCGCTCCTCGCTCGCGGAGGCGACCGCAGGCGCGCAGGTCAACCTCGAGCTGCCGCTGCGCGCGCACGACCGCCTCGGCGGTCACGTCGTACAGGGCCACGTCGACGGCCTCGGCACGGTCGCCGCGGTCGAGCCGGACGGCTTCGCCCGCCGGATCCGCATCGCGGCGACCCCGGATCTGCTCCGATATGTGGTCGAGAAGGGGTCGATCGCGATCGACGGCGTCAGCCTCACCGTCGCCGAAGTCGACGACGAGTCCCTCACCGTCTCCCTGATCCCCGAGACCCTGGAGCGCACGAGCCTCGGAGCGGCTGCGCCCGGACGAACCGTCAACTTGGAGGTGGACGTGCTCGCGAAATACGTCGAGAAGCTGGTGGCGCGATGAGCGCCGAGACGCAGACGCACTTCGCGACCGTCGAGGAGGCGATCGAGGACATCCGCCAGGGCAAGATGGTGGTCGTCTGCGACGACGAGGATCGCGAGAACGAGGGCGACCTGACACTCGCCGCGCAGTTCGCGACGCCCGAGGCGATCAACTTCATGGCGAAGGAGGGGCGCGGGCTGATCTGCCTCGCGCTCACGGCCGACCGCTGCGACGAGCTCGCGCTCGACCTGATGGCGGCGAAGAACGAGTCGCCCTTCGAGACCGCCTTCACGGTCTCGATCGAGGCGCGCGAGGGCGTCACGACCGGCATCTCCGCGCACGACCGCGCGCATACGATCCAGGTCGCGATCGACCCCGGCTCGCGCCCGCGCGACGTTGTCCAGCCGGGCCACGTATTCCCGCTGAAGGCCAAGCGCGGCGGCGTGCTCGAGCGCGTCGGCCAGACGGAGGCGGCCGTCGATCTGGCCCGTCTCGCCGGTCTCAATCCGTCCGGCGTGATCTGCGAGATCATGAACGACGACGGGACGATGGCGCGCGTCGACGACCTCGTCGGCTACTGCGCGCGGCATGACCTGAAGATGATCACGGTCGCCGACCTGGTCGCCTACCGGCGCCGTCACGACAAGCTCGTCGAGCGCGTCGTCTCGACTGGCCTGCCGACGGCGTTCGGCGACTTCGAGGTCGTCGGCTACCGCTCGCTCGTCGACGACAAGCACCACGTCGCGATGGTCAAGGGCGACGTCGCCAACGCGGATGACGTGCTCGTGCGCGTGCACTCGGAGTGCCTCACCGGCGACGTCTTCCACTCGCTGCGCTGTGACTGCGGCGAGCAGCTCGAGTCGGCGCTCGCGATGATCGAGGAGGCCGGCCGCGGCGTGCTGCTCTACCTCGCCCAGGAGGGCCGCGGGATCGGCCTGCTCAACAAGCTCAAGGCCTACAACCTGCAGGATCAGGGGCTCGACACCGTCGACGCGAACCTCGAGCTCGGCCTCCCCGCCGACCTGCGCGACTACGGGATCGGCGCCCAGATCCTCGTCGACCTCG
>Ga0126311_10000136_pt1 | contig 36810 bp, 34 predicted proteins | sample Plot61_FD_92539 | JGI IMG/M metagenome (GOLD analysis project Ga0126311, IMG submission 92539) | Serpentine soil microbial communities from UC McLaughlin Reserve, CA, USA - Plot61 | ecosystem: Environmental > Terrestrial > Soil > Grasslands | place: USA: UC McLaughlin Reserve, Lake County... | reverse complement strand
TTGCTCCACGCTTCCTTCAGACCCCGCCTCACGACGACGCCCTTGCGCTTCGCTAACTCTTCACCTCCATCAGGTTGAGTAGAGGACTTTCACCTCCTAGCTGTCGAACATGCTCGGCACACAGACAAGAGGCAGAAGGCGAAGGCCTTTTGCCTTTTTGTTTAAGGAGAAAACTAGAAAACTGATGCGCTTGCTTTACCTTGCAGCAGTACTTACGGTCCTAGTTCCTGGCTTAGGCTCGGCGCAGGGCGTGAAACAAAAAGCTGCAATCGAACAAGAAATCAAAAGACTTGACGTTGCCCATGCAGATGCGATTCTGCGTGGCGATTTGGCCGCGTTGGACCAGCTCTGGACGAGCGATTTCAAAGTCAACAATCCATTTAACGAGATTGACAGGGCGGATAGGATCCGCACCGGCGCTGTGACCTATTCCTCATTTATTCGAGAGCCTAAGTCGGTGTTGATTCACAGAGATACAGTCACCGTCATAGGGCGGGAGATAGTTGTGCCGAAGGGCAATTCTCCTGACGCGGGCAAAACCGTTAACCGCCGCTACACGAACATCTGGATGAAGAGAAGCGGTAAGTGGCGTCTGGTGGCGCGGCACGCTAGTGTCATCTGTCAAAAGTAGATATTCGTCAATCCATGTCCTCTCTTCGGAGCAGATTGGTGTTCCTGGATGCCGACACGATACTGAAATTACTGAGCTTGGCTTTATCAACCTTTGAGCAGAAGAATCTTATAGGCGACGCCGTTACGAAAAGAGACCTCGCCCCGGCGATAGCCCCAGATATGAGTTAATCCATCTTTCTCGACGAGACTGCCGGTTGTATGTGACTTACCCCAGGCGCGTGACACGTCCTGCATTGTCATACCGATTATAACGGTGCTTCTTCTTACAGCGATTTCGATATCCTCGCGGCTGGGGATTCGTGACGCAGGTTCGAGATCTGAATCTCGGTCAATTGTTGATTCTGACCCCTCTCTTCGCTGGCGTCTGATATTGCTGCCACCGTAGACATCCCGCGATGTTGACGTCGAAGGTTCTTCATCGTCAGTCGAGGTGTCTCGCGAAAGACTAGCTGTCGAAGACGCGGAGAGACCATCTCCTGCGCGTGTTATGACGAGAGCGTTTGTCAGCGGGTTCGAGCTTGCCTCTCTACACTCGATTGACCCGCTAATACTCTGAACAGTGTAGCCATCTGGCATCGGTGAGTTTGCACAAACTGTCTCTGATGCGTTGGGGCGCTTCACCAATAATTCTCTGCCGCTCGTGCAATCGGCATTGTCTTTATAGGCGACAATCACCATGCCTTTAGGAACGGCGGCGACGCTGCAAACCGTTTTTTGTGACTCGGTTGATTTGCGTGTCTTTCGAATCGACTTTTGCTGGCCCAGGGCGACGGAATTCAAGAGGCACACTGCGGCAATTAAAACAGCTGACTTCGCTTGATTGTTCATTGTGGGAGTCCTTTCGAAACTGAGGTTGCTGATTGAGGTTTCGTGGGCCGGAGTAGAGTTACCCAACCCAAACTAACAAATTCGCGGATAGACGATCAAGAGGTATCTTGGCTGGCCGATTTATTGACGCTACCTTCACTACTCCGGCGCCGTGATTGTCACGGGCCCGGTGTAGGAAAATGCCTCCCTGAACCGTAACGGTTTGTTGCCGCACAAACCCTCAAAACGCAACAGCGAGGGACGACCAGCGGCGTCTATTCGGAGAAGGACTTTACCCTCGCATAAAGTTCCGTTGGTCCATGTAATAGCGCCCTCAATGCTGCGGCTTCCAGCTGGTCCGGCTTTATCAACGGCCTGAGTGAGTCCGTTGCGGAACAAATCGCCTACGGACGGAAAGGAACCGGGAGATTCCTGAACCGGGGTCTTGAGCCACGGCGCAGACACGCTGATGCGCGCCCATTGCATTTTATCGACGATGATCCGTTCCGGACCACCCTGCCGTGGGTTCACGAGCATTCGGAAGCGACCGGGGTTAATCCGGTCGATGTAGTACTCGTCCGCGATATTGTCGCGCGTAATGAAGACGCGAACGCGCTCGATGGGGGAGGCCTCTTCCGCCTTCAGGGCCGCGAGTACCCTGTTGATCGCCGCAGCGTCGGCCGTGGTCGGTGGAAGGGTTAGCGGAGCACGCGGAGTTGCCGTTGGATCTGTTGACACTGGCGTAGTGCGCAAACCCTGAGATCTGGTTTCTGGCGTCTTGGTTTCGCGATATGGCGGTGGCTGGTACGGGTCGTAATCGGAGAACTCATCTTTCGGATCAGCATGTACGGGCTGCCGTTCTGTTTTGGATGAAAACTTGCGAAGAGGCGGGCGTTCGAACGCGCCGAGCGCGCAACGGTTAGCGTTTTGGCGAGCCTGGAAAGGTAAATCGACACCGCTTACGAGCTCCCCGCGGCATAAAAGCGGATCGCCCGCAGTCAAAGCCGGACTGTTAGCCGCGGGCACATAGAACGGATCAAGAAACGCATCGCCGACAGCGACGCGTGGGCAACTTCCATCGGACTGGAGTCCACCACCCACGAAGGCGCCGGCAGGAACTCCCGCGCAATCGGCTGGCCGGTTGCGCACAAGCAAAACGTTTCCGACACGGGCCGCAGACGTTGACAATTGCAATCCAACAGCCAAATTGTCGGCGATAGTGACATTGGTTAGAGTGATTGAATTGCCCGCAATGGTCCCGGAAGGCCCTACATTTTTGATGACCAGCGTGTTGCTTATAGTCGCCGAGCCGTTCGGCTCGACCGTGATTGCCGCACCACGACCGCCCGCACGATTGGATTTAAACAGCGCATGGCCCATTCGCAAGGCACCCCCGGATACGACGAGAGCGCCGCCATCGCCGCCGGCAATATTGCCGGTGAAAAGATCGCCGGTTGAAACCATGCCGAGTGTGTGTGCCAGGTCAGCCGTAATGGCTCCACCGCGACCGCCTTGATTGTCGATGAAACGATTATAGCTGAGCATGAATGTGGCCGGCGGCAGAGACGCGAGGGCATTGATGACTGATAGTGAAGCCCCGCGGTCGCGCGCCTCCTGGACCACATCCGAAAGAACAATCGCGCCGGCGGACGGACCACCGTGATTGTCCCGAAATACATTGGCTCGAATTGTAATCGTCTGTGAAGCACCCCGGCCCGACCGCTGCGACAGAATCAGCGCAGGACCACCACGGATACCAGAAAAGGTTGAGTGGCGAATTTCTACTGGGCCAATAGGAAGCCGGACGCTCAACGCATTTCCGGTTTGCCCGTGAAAAGCGCATTTTCGGACCCAACCAGCTTTTATGGAAAGCGCGTGGCTGTTGCCGGTGAAACTGCTGTTGTCGATATGGGCCACGCCATCCACGGTCAGAGTCAAACCGCCGCGGTTCCCTACAAACCTGGAGTCCAAAACGGTGGCGTTCCCTCTCACAGCGATTGGAAAGTCGCTCGTTTCGATAGTGACGCGATCAAGCTCAGCGTTCCCACTTGCTGAAAGCACGGAGCCAGTGATCCTGCCGAGAACAAGTACCGTTCCCGGCGGTCCCGGGGGAGGAAGTGGTTTTTGCGCGAAGCCACGCAAGGTGAGTCGTCGTAAAATCATGTTTCCGCTGAAGCTGCTGAGCATGGGCCCGAACATACCCCGGCCATCCAGCGTCACGGCGTCCCCGCCATCGATGAGAGTGCTTACATGCAAGACATAGCGCCGCGTGATGCGGATTGTAGTGCCCACCGGGCAAGCGAAACGAATAACACCGCCGGCCGTGAGTGCCTGAGCGAGGTTGAGCCCTGCGCCGAGTTGAGTGTCCACGGAACACGCTTTCACCGGACCCGGTGGATCGGCTTGAGCGATGCCAGCGGCAAGCAGTATCGCGACGACTAAAAGTAATAATTTTTGGGCAGCACAGATGATCATGGAGTTCGTTTCGGTTTTGATCGGTCTGAAAAGTCGATAACGACTGGAGTGCCAGGACCTTTGAGCGTCGCCCGCCCTGTGCCATCCGCTTCAATGGCTCCCCCAAACGTCAGCCAATCGGGCGACGCTCTGCCGTCGATGGAAACAACAGTGGCTTCGCCGATACCGCTAAAAGGGGTGCCTTCGTGTAGGCCAAATATTATTCGGCGTCCCAGAGCGTTTACGTAAACACCCCGGCCACTGCCGCCCAAAGCCACTGCCATGAGCGCGGCGCGACGTTGTGATTGAAATAGGAGGTAAGCCGGATCCGTCTGCGGAAGCTGACCGGTCGGTGGAGGCGCAGCCTCGACGATATCGATCAGGCCCCATTGGGTATTACAAAAAGCGATGGGGCATTCGACTATGCGACCTGCCAGGTAAAAGTGGGGACCGGATACTCCCGGGAAGCAGATTGCGGAGCTGACAAAGAACAGAGTGTCAGTGCTGAACACTTCGCGCTTGGTACATGATGCAAAAGCGCTTGAGAGTTTCGGCTGCACGCCACAGGCAAAACCCGGAGCTACGCAGGTATTAGCGCTGCGTTCGTGATGGGTTCCCAGACCCTCAAAACGAAACAGGTCACGCATGTAAGAGCCGGCAATTGTCGGGATAATCACTGTCGGCATGGCCACGCCTCTGTCCTTGTCGCGCCCCATGCCAAGAACGGTTCCAGTGGGACCCGTTCGAACTCCGCCTGCGCTGATGGTGAAGGCAGGCGACTGCTCCACCCGTTCGACGCCTGAATGCCGAATGGTTTGTTCGAACTGACGCCGCTCGATCGCGGTGGCGAGCACAGGCGGTGGAAGTCGATAATTACTGCTTGCGGCATTGACCATCTCTGCCAAAGTGCCCAGCACGATTTCTCCTCGGTTCTTATCGAGCGTCTGAGTCTGACCGGAGAGCAACATGGCGCGTGCTAGTCCGTGGTCGGCGCCACTGATGGATTCGTGTAGATAAGAGTTCTCCTCTCCATCGACGTCGCTCAAACGCCGGAAGGAAACGATGCGCCGGCCCCGATTCGAAGTCGCGGCAAATTTGGCTTCGGCAAGATCCAGTACGATGAGCGCGGCCGTGGCCAGATCCTTATCACCGTGCGCGGATGCGAAATCGTGCAGGTTAAGAATGGCATTCAGGCTGTAACGACTGTAGGGCCGCGAGTTGTACTCCTGGAAGTCATTGCGAGCGATGTCCTGAAGGCGTTGCATCAGCCAGTCGCGCACACCGGCCTGGTCTTCGCGCACATCGTCAACCAAGTCGGGGTCGTAATTCTCAGCTTCCAACCGAGCAATGATGTCAGCGTTGGTCAGAAACTTGGACGTCTCGATCATCAGGCGGTGGTTCTCGCTTTCGGGTATACGGACTTCCCAATGTGAAAGCACGATATCCGACGGATCCCCACCGGCGGCGGCGAGCAGGAATGGTGCGGCGATTAATGCGCCACCTCCTGGAACGAGGCCATAGGTTAAATAAGTAATCACCGCCCACTCGAACAAGTCGCCGAGATCTTCCACCAATTCCCTCAACCATGAATGGCGATCCGCCGTGTCTTCGGGGCTGCCCAATTCGTCGCCGGCAGGTTCGTCACAGCCAAAGATCGTCGGATAACTCGCATCGGACAGCTTGCCACGGGCCGCTAATAGATGGTTGTACATATAATCGATCGTGGACGGAGCGAGAATACCTCCTTGCCGCTGCCCGCCCGACCCGCTGAGGTAGAGCATGCGGACTAACTCGCGAACGTTGACGTCCCACTCGCCGTTATCTTCGATTATAAATTCCAGGCTCGAAATGCAGGGCAGACCTGAGCTTCCCATTTGCGTGGTCTTTTTCATCGCCTTGATTGCATCATTGACCTGAACGGACATGCATTCCAGCGGAACGCTAACCTGAACCGGAATCGCCTCTGATGGGTCAGTGTGGGTGACGAGGTTCGCGTGCGTCTCTGTCGAGCAGGCGTTGGCGCCGAAAACCTGGACGAGACGTTGCTGCTCTTCAAAATTGCTTCTCAGGCGTAATATCTGAGTGATGCACGGAGTGCGGTTACCGGCCTTAATGTGCGCGAGTATGTAGGCCATCTTGGCCACAAGTATGTGGCCCAGGTCTTCACCCTGACTTTTGAAATTACCCTGTTTCATCTCGCCGCGAATTCGGAGGTAGTCGTCCTCGCGGCCGCAGGCGTTTGTCTCAATTACCGCTTTGGCCCTTATCGCAAACTGTGCATTCGCAAGCGCGGCAGTAGTTGGTTCCGGCTGGGGAAACGGCAGGCTCTGCGCGAGGCCGCTGGTTGCCTGGACCAACAAGAGAGCGAGCGCTAAACCAATGCGAAGATTGTTCAAATGCATAAATACTGCCTCTCGTTGCTGAATTACACTCGGGCGATGAGTAAGGTCTAACTCTTATGACGTTTAGACGATGCCGGTGTGATTGTTTTGAGGTTGGAGAATAGGCTCAACGACGAATCAAATCTGTGCGCTACCACACTTATAGGCGATTTGCTGGAGGACTGGTTCGATCCACGCCGTCTGCAAGACGATTACGTACCGACAGGATTTAAAGGAGCGGGTGTTACGGCGCGGCCGGTGAAAGGTCACCGTTTCGGTCTTGGCTTGTCAGCATCTGACCGTCAGGCGCTGATTTTATTTCTCAAGACGCTGTGATGTTCTCTGACTATTGACCACTTCAAAACGTAAGGGTCGCGACGGTTCGGTAATGCCGGTGTGAGACCCATAAATTTTGAATTGATATAAAGGAGATCATCATGAAACGTTTTGTCATAGCCAGAAGTTTTATTCTCATTATCGCTCTTTTCCTGGCAATCATTCCGGTAAGTGCGACTGATCGTCCATTTGCCTCCAGTGGAAATGGCGTCGCCGCCTTCATCACAGACGCCGGCGGCAATGTCGTCGGTGCGAATCTCTCGTTAACGGGTCACGGGACTCACCTTGGATCGTTCAGCGGTACTGGCAGGATTGACTTCGTGCCTGACCCGAGCGACCCAAACATCGTGATTGTGCCCGGTGAGATTACGTACGTAGCTTCCGACGGCGATCGTCTTCCGACAGTTATCGAGAATGGCCGGATGGACCTGCGCACAGGAATCGCGACCGGAGACATGGTCTTTCAAAACGGGACCGGCCGTTTCGCAGGCGTAAGTGGAAAAGCTGCAATCGTCGTCGAGCAGAACTTCATCACGGGCGCGTACACGTTCACCATGGTCGGTAATGTCAATTACTGATTCAGCTTGCCCACACACTGTTTTTTCAAGTAGGGCTGGTGGCAACACCGGCCCCTTTCCATTAAGCGCATAGTCCAATTGATGCCTGGTCCACATAATTTCACAACGTAAATGTAAACTAAACAAAGTCAACACAAAAAAGACACGAGTCATCGTTTAAACTCCGCGACATACGTTTGGGCATAGTTCCCCAACCAGGCGATTTCCCCAAAAGCTTTGATTGCCGATCAGCGTTCGTATGACCTCAGTGCGGCGTGGTCATCCCTTGCGAAAAGTGACACTCATCCAGAGTGTCTAATTTCGGATTCGGCGACGGTGCGTTTCTAAATAGTAGTTCCGTCGGGTAATCAGGATCGCTGTCGATAGCAAGCAAGTTAGTGGGTACTGGACCTCAGCTCGATTGCCCGAGTTGAGGCGCCAGACGCTGCTGTCAACGGACGAGGGAGTGCCGATCTGTTAATTTTGGAGCCTGAGTTTCAGACTCCCGACAAATGAGGGAAAGGACATGAACATCAACTTTAGAAAAGTCTTGATGCCACTGTTGTGCGCCGGAATTCTGGCGTTCGCGGCAGCCGTGGCTCAAGCCGATCCAGTGACGTTTAGTACTACTGGCGTTTTCAGTATCAGTGGTACAAACGTTGTTAACTTCGCCAGTGTTAATGGGACGACGACGATCACCTTTAATGGCACCACCGATCCGGTAAACACGCCGGCTGGTACCAGCTTTGGTGATTTCGTCGTTACTACAACGGTACCTGCCAATCTCATCGGTCCGGCAATAGCCGGTAATTTCACGTTGAATATCTTTCAGGTTTCGCCGGCCGGAACGGGTAGTCTCGTTGGGACCCTTGCCGGATCACTCGGTTTTAACACAGGCATAGCGACACTGAGCTTTTCAACCACGTCAATAACAATTAACGGCTTCACCTATACCGTCAATCCAACGTATACGATTGCATTGCCGGTAACCGGTGTGGGCGGAGGAGCAGGAACAGGTACAACAACTATTCAAGGTACTGTGACAGGAAGCGCTAACGCTGTCCCAGAACCTGCCAGCATGTTTCTTCTCGGTACCGGATTGTTAGGTATTACGGGCGCTGTGAGGCGTCGACTTAACAAGAAATGAGTCAAGCATGCCGGCGCTTATTCAAAAGGGCCGCTCCGTGCGGCCCTTTTGCTTGATCCTGGGATGACCGTTGGCATAAGCTCCTCACCCGTCATAACTCAGCGAGAAAACTAAAATGAAGTGGGTATGGGCCTCACTTGTTGTTGCTGTTTTCAGCACCGTCGCGATGGGCCAGCAAATCAGGCTTGCCGGCAGACTCATCAGTGACGAAGGGAAACCTGTGCCGAATATTCGAATCCGCATCGCGGATGAGCAGTCGGCGCCTACTGATAAGAACGGGAAGTTTAGTATCCGGTTACCTCCGAAATTAAAGGAGGGCGAGCGCGTAGTCATCACCCTCGACAACACGCTTTTCGTAATAAACCAGCCTCTCGACGGAGATTGGACCATCCCCGCCACCGGAACAAAAAGCGTCCAACCACTTGACGTAATCGTCGCCGGGCGGGCCTCAGGAGCGGTCTGGACCGGCGCCAGAATTGAAAAGGAGCTGAAGCAAAAGTCCGATCGATCTCTCGATGATCTATTCAACAAGTATGGTTCCACGCCTGATGTAACCAAAGCAGCTTTTGAAAAGTGGGCGTCAACTCAGAACGGCATTGGGAATTCACTTCGCGAACAAAGCACGCGTGCTGAAGGACCAGAGGCAGCCCGATTGTTGGGCGCAGCGGCGTCGGCCTATCGACGCACCCTTTTGGTTTTGACCCGCGACTCATTGCCTCAAGATTGGGCGACCACTCAGCATAGTCTCGGATACGTACTCCAGGAGCTTGGAGTCAGGGCAACAGGACCGGAGGCCATCCGCTTAATAAGAGAGGGAGTGGCGGCTTACCGTGAAGCGCTGACGGTTCGAACCCGGGAGCAACTACCGCTACAGTGGGCGATGACGCAAAACGATCTCGGGAATGCGCTACAAGCTCAAGGTGCGAGATCTGAAGGAGCCGAGGCGCGTCGATTGTTAGCGGAAGCGACTGCGGCTTATCGCCAGGCGCTGCTGGTTTTCACTCGCGAGTACGTGCCACAGGAATGGGCCAAGACTCAGCACAATCTCGGCAGTGCGCTCCAGGAACAGGGCACGAGAACGCAGGGACCTGAGGGCCAGAGACTATTAGGCGAAGCCATCGCTGCATATCGCCAGGCGTTGTTAGTCAGGACTCGCGAACAACTGCCGCGGCAATGGGCCATCACGCAAAACAATTTGGGCAACGCGCTTCAGGCGCAAGGTACGAAGGCGGAGCCGTCAGAGTCTCTGCGATTGTTCGGCGAAGCATTAGTGGCTTATCGCGAGGCTCTGCTGGTTTTAACTCGCGAGCAAACACCGGCGCTGTGGGCAATGACTAAGCACAACGTCGGCAGTGCGCTACAGGAAGAAGGCGCCAGAACCGATGGGCCAGAGGCGCAACGATTGTTCGGCGAAGCAGTGGCAGCTTACCGGGAAGCCCTGCTGGTTTGGACTCCGGCGCAACGCCCACAACAGTGGGCCATGGCTCAGAACAACTTGGCACGCGCTTATTACAACCTGAAAGAATGGCCCAGCGCCGCGGAATGCTACGAGAATGTTCTCGCAGTTTATCCAGAGTTTCGGCCTGCGTATGAGAGAGCCAGATTTCTCGAGCACGAAGTGCTGTTCAACTATCCACGCGCGTTCAAATTAAATGAGTCGTGGCTGCAGCGGAATCCGGACGATTTATTTGCCGCAGCCACCTTCGCGGAGAACCATTTTACAACTGGCAGTTTCGACGAGTGCAGGCGACGCATATCGACTCTGTTATCCGACGTGAAGTTTGAGGCAAAGATCAAGATACCCGTGCGCGTACTCGAAATCGCCAACCTGATCGCGCTGAATCGATCAGCCGAGGTCCCGTCAAAGATAAAGAACCTCGTCGAGGCGCTGGAGAGTCAGCCAGTAGATTTTCAAGTTGAATGGAGTTTTGCCGGAATCAAGCGCTTCATCAGTCAGAGCGAACAATTTGCAGCGAATCGGGTCTGGCTAATGGGGTTATTCGGGGCAATTGGCGGCGAAAACCGCGATGCGATCATTAAAAACTTGAGAGTTCTCAAAACCTGAGAAAAATCGCACGAAACTGTGTAAAGGGCTTGTAAAGACTTTTGTCGGATTAGTCACAAAAAAGTCGTTGACTGATCCGGGGCTAGGTGTATAATTCGGGACGTTGCGGGTGGCGCTGACGCCCAAACGTCAGCTAGTTGCAAAGACGGCCATCCAATTCAAAATTGATAGTGCCCGCCAGTGCCAGCTCGGCCGCCGATCGCGCCCCCCGCAGTCGCTACCTTCGAGCTGGCACAGCCATTTTAAATCCGCAAAAAGCCACAAAAACACAAAAAGTAAATCCGTGCCTTTTATCCGCGTAAATCCGCGGCTAAATTCTGCCTCTGAACCTGCGCTTCCTGAATGATTTCGTTCTCGTTAACCTTCAAGAGCTTCCGTTCCCTCATCACGAGATCCCCATCGATAATCACTGTATCCACGTCATCCTGCTCAGCCGAATAGACGAGGGCCGAAACAACGTCGGTAACAGGCGTCGCGTGCAGGCGATCGAGTCGAACCACAGCCACGTCCGCTCGCTTTCCAACCTCAAGACTCCCGGTTTCTCTATTCAAACCCAACGCCCTGGCGCCGTCGAGCGTCGCCATGCGCAGAACCCGACCGGCGGGCAGGACTTCCGGGCCGTGAAGCGCTTTCTGCAACAGCGCCGCGGTCCGCATCTCAGTGAACATGTCGAGACGGTTGTTACACGCCGCGCCATCGGCTCCCAGCGAAACTGAGACCCCCTCTTCCAAAAGCGTCACCACCGGCGCGATCCCGGATCCGAGTTTCAAATTTGAAGACGGACAGTGAACCACATTCGTGCCCGTCGTCTTTAACGTTTTGATCTCTTCGTTGGTGAGATGAACACAATGGGCGAGGGCAACGTGACGACCAGTCAGTCCGACGCTATCGAGATACGTGATGTTCCGCAGTCCACTCTCCTGCTGGACGAGCTCGCATTCGGTCCGGTTTTCCGACGCATGTGTATGGACCATCACACCGCGCGCTCGCGCCAGCTCCGCAACCCGTTCCAACAACTCGCGCGTGCAACTGATCGCAAACCGCGGCGCGAAACAGTAGCGGATACGACCGCCCGCTTTACCGTGCCACTCGTCGAGCAGTGCGAGTGATTCTTCGATCGAGCTCTCGGTCTGTTCCTGCAACGCACTCGGAACTTCGTCGCCTTTATCCATCATGCACTTGCCGACCGTGGCGCGAAACCCCGTTTCCTCTACAACCTTAAAAACCTCACGCGTGTGGTTGACTGTCTCCATTGTCAGCGCACACGTCGTGCCGCCTTTGATGAGCTCAGCGATGCCGAGACGCGCGGACGCCGTAATCGACGCGGCCGTGTGCGCCGCTTCCATGGGCCAGACGCGTTGTCTCAACCAGTCGATGAGGGCGAGATCGTCAGCAGCGCCACGAAAGATCGTCTGGCAAAGATGAATGTGCGTTTGGACAAAACCGGGGATCACGGCGCAGCCATCCGCGTCAATAACAGTGTCGGCTGTTTGCCCGTTGCCACCAATCGCCGCGATCTGTTCGCCGTTGATGAGTAGATCGCCCCGTACGATGGTGTTTGCGTCGTCCATCGTGACGAGCGTTCCATTTTTGATGAGGATGGGTGACATGTAAAGACAGTTTACGCCACAAAAAGGCACAAGAAGCACAAAAATAATTGGGCGGTGGCCTGATTTATTTGTGCTTTTTGTGCCTTTTTGTGGCTAATAATTTACTTGGTGGCGGCCTTCGAGGCCTCGGGCTCTTCACGAACCGGTAGCCCGAGCTTCACCTTCACGTCTCGCTCGATCTTTCGCAGGATCTCGGGATTCTCTTTCAACGCCGTCTTGGCGTTTTCCCTGCCCTGGCCCAGCCGTTCGCCCTTGTAGGAAAACCACGCGCCACTTTTTTCCACGGCGCGGTGGACCACGGCGAGATCGAGCAGGTCGCCTTCACGCGAGATGCCTTCGCCATACATGATGTCGAATTCAGCCTCGCGGAATGGCGGCGCCACTTTGTTCTTTGCCACTTTCACTTTGGTGCGATTGCCGGCCACGCGATCGCCGTCTTTGATCGCGCCGATGCGGCGGATATCGAGTCGCAGAGTAGAGTAAAACTTGAGCGCGCGCCCGCCGCTGGTTGTTTCCGGACTACCGAACATCACGCCAATCTTTTCGCGGATCTGGTTGATGAAGATGAAGCAGGTGTTTGACTGCGCCACGATCGCCGTTAGCTTGCGCAGCGCCTGCGACATCAGACGCGCCTGCAAGCCCGGCAACGAATCGCCCATCTCGCCGTCCAATTCAGCGCGTGGAACCAGGGCTGCAACCGAGTCGATCACGATCACGTCGACGCCGTTCGATCGCACGAGCGCTTCGGCGATCTCGAGCGCCTGTTCGCCAGAATCAGGTTGTGAGATCAGCAACTGGTCGATGTCGACTCCGAGTTTGCCGGCATAGTCGGCATCCATTGCGTGCTCGGCGTCAATATATGCAGCCACGCCGCCGGCTTTCTGGGCTTCCGCCACAATGTGCAGGGCCAGGGTAGTTTTACCGGAGCTTTCCGGTCCATAAATCTCGACGATGCGGCCGCGCGGCACACCGCCCACGCCAATCGCCGCGTCGAGGCTGAGCGAGGTGGTAGAGATTGCCGGAATGTCCGACACCTCACGCTCGCCCAGTCGCATAATCGATCCTTTGCCAAACTTCTTTTCAATGTTTGCTAAAGCGGCTTCTACTGCCCTGCCGCGGTCTCCACTCGCTCGGTCATCTGCCATGGCATACATCTCTTTCTTCCGCTCCTCTTCTGAAAGTGAGCAGATAATAACACAGCGTTTCATCTGTGCAACAGTAAATTTTCGCCAGAGGGTGAGGTTTTTTTCCGGACCCTCGTGAGGTACATGTAATTCAACATGCGCACTCTAACATATCCTGGCAATCATGAAAATCCTGTAATCTTGGCCAAAAAACTACCTACCTGCCGCGCTACATCCGGCGTCCCCATTATCCTCTCCATCTCAGCCACTAGCGCCGATCCAACCACCACCGCGTCAGCATACCGGCTTACATCCGCAACCTGCGCTGCATTCGAGATACCAAACCCAACCGCGATCGGCAGCGAGGAAAACTCTCTCATTCGATTAACAAGCTTCTCTGCCTCCGCGCTCACTGTGTCACGCGCACCGGTCACTCCCGCGCGAGACACTGCATAAATAAATCCACTCGCATGATCCGCCACGAGTTGCAACCGTTCATCAGTCGAAGTCGGCGCGATCAGAAAAATCATATCGAGATCATGCGCGCGCAACTCCGCTTCAAACTCGCCTGCCTCTTCCGGCGTCAGATCGGTAACGAGCACACCATCAACACCCGCTTTCTTAGCCGCGCCGGCCACTTGCGCCAGACCAAACTGAAGCAGCGGATTGTAGTAACTGAAGAGAATGATCGGCGTCTCGATCTGCTTTCGCGCCCGCGCCGCCGTATCGAGAATATCCTGCAACCCGAAATTGTTTTTGAGAGCTCTTTCCGAAGCGCGTTGGATCACTGGTCCATCAGCCATCGGATCGCTGAACGGCACACCCAGCTCGATCAACGTCGCGTGCTGCGCCAGAGTGACGAGGAGTTGGTCGGTGGTTGCGAGGTCGGGATCGCCGGCGGTGAGGTAGGGGATGAATCCCTTCTTGCCGTCTCGCTTCAGAGTTGTGAAGGCGTCAGCGATGCGTCCCAACGGTTACGACTCCAATGCTTCGCGCACGGAATTTACATCTTTATCTCCGCGTCCGGAAAGGTTCACCACCAGGATTTGATCGCTCTTCATCTCGCGCGCCGTTTTGATCGCCTGGGCCACCGCGTGCGCTGATTCGAGCGCGGGAATGATGCCTTCGAGTTTAGACAGAAGCTGAAACGCTGCAAGCGCATCGCTATCAGAAACGGAAACGTACTCGACGCGGCCTGCATCGTGCAGAAAAGCGTGTTCCGGACCGATTGAAGGATAATCGAGACCGGCCGAGATCGAGTGAGTTGCTGCCACCTGGCCGTTGCTGTCCTGCAAGACGTAACTCATCGTGCCCTGCAAAACACCGGGACGCCCTCCACCTGAGACGTTGAAGCGCGCGGCGTGTTGGCCTAGCTCGTTGCCCGAGCCGCCGGCTTCGACACCGATCATCCTGATCGTCGAATCGGCGAGAAACGGGTGAAACAGTCCGATGGAATTCGAGCCGCCGCCGACACACGCGATCAGAGCATCGGGCAGCTGGCCTTCCTGTTCGATAATTTGCTTGCGCGCTTCGCGTCCAATCACGCTCTGATAATCGCGCACCATGAGCGGGTATGGATGTGGGCCAAGCGCGCTGCCGAGTAAATAATAGGTATCGCCGACGTTCGTTACCCAGTCGCGCAGGGCTTCGTTGATCGCGTCTTTGAGCGTGCGCGAGCCGGCATTAACCTCGCGAACGTCAGCGCCCAGCAGTTGCATGCGAAAGACGTTCAACTCCTGGCGCCGCATATCTTCGGCGCCCATGTAGACCACACAATCGAGACCGAAGAGCGCGCAAACGGTTGCAGTCGCGACACCGTGCTGGCCGGCGCCCGTTTCGGCGACGATGCGTTTCTTGTTCATGCGCCGCGCCAGCAGCACTTGCCCGATCGTGTTATTGATTTTGTGTGCGCCAGTGTGCAGGAGATCTTCGCGTTTGAGATAGATCTTTCCGGCGCCGCAGTACTCGGTCAGTCGCGCGGCATGAAAGAGTGGTGTGGGGCGGCCAGCGTAATTGCTCAGCAGGTCTCGAAGCTCTGATTGAAACGATTCATCGTCACGGCTTGAGACATACGCCGTGGTCAGTTCTTCGAGCGGCGCCATCAATGTCTCAGGCACAAAGCGACCACCGTATTGTCCCCAGTGACCGAGCGAATCGGGTTGTGTGATTGACGAGGTCATTTAGCCACGGATTACACGGATAAAAAAGCGGATTTATACTCCAGGTAAATTCTCTTGCAATGGCGGCGCAACCGATACGCGATCTCGTCCCGCGTTCTTCGACACGTACAACGCCTCATCACTCGCCGAGTAAAGCGCTCTTTCCGACGCCGCACTCTCCGGACAGCCCGCTACGCCGATACTCACCGTGACCGTCCCAACACCTTCCACACGTTTACTACTCAGCACCGTGCGCAGCCGCTCAGCCGCCGACACCGCACGATTCAGATCGACACCCGCCAGCAACAGCGCAAACTCTTCCCCGCCAAGCCGCGCGGCCGTGTCGTTATCACGCGAAACTTCTTTCAACGTCTGCGCGATCTGACGAATGACACTGTCACCAACCGGATGCCCAAACATATCATTCACCTGCTTCAAGTGATCGATGTCGAGCATCAACAACGCACACGGCACACGATAACGACGCCAGCGCTCAACCTCTCGCGCCAAAGCGACACGAAAGCGCCGACGGTTCGCAAGCCCAGTCAACGAATCCAGATCCGCATCAGCCCTGAGTCGATCGATCTTCTGCCGCAGCAACACTAACTGCTGCGTTCGCTCGACCAGCAGTTCAACTTCAGCTGGCAACGAGAAGTAATCAAAAGCGCCTTCGAGCATCGCAGCGCGCCGCACCGGAACTGTCGAAGCCTCAGGGCCGGACAGCAAAAGCTGAATTCCATCTTCAGCCTGGGCGAGCATCTTCGCGAGCTCCCTGACTCGAAGGCCCGGAGTCGTCGCGTCGGCGATGACGAGGTGTGGCCGCGTTCGCGTGAGCGAGACAATGGCGGCAGTGCCGTTCGAAACACCAAAGACGTCGATACCGCGGTCATTGAGAGTCTCGACAAATTGCGCCCGATCGTCCGCGATCAAAAGCACGCGACCCCGCGAACGGTCGGAAGGTCGGGTAGTTGGTTCTTTTTCAGCCCTCGGGGTCATATCCAGACATAGAGAGGTCGACAAATCAAATAAAGTTGTTCGGGGAGGACCTTCTGAAAGTTCTATATTTAGGGGCAAGGGTTAGGATACTCTGCGACTGTAGGGAAACGTCAAGGCCCGACGCCACGAACCGTGTTTACAAATACACGCATTCGTTCGTGACTCTTTTTTCCGGGCGTGTCTTCGAGGGCGCTACAGGCGTCAACCGCAAACGGGCGCACAATTTCCACTGCATTTTTGACATTTTCCGGCGACAGGCCGCCTGCGAGAAAGAGTTTCGGGTTTGTTTGGGAGACCCGCTGCGCAACTGACCAGTCAAACACGCGACCGGTGCCACCACGCAGACGGTCGTGTTTCGTATCGAGCATGATGGCTTCGACTTCGTACGGAGCGAGCGCTTGAATATCGAAAGTGTCTGACACGGCGAACGTTTTGATGACGTAAAAATCCGTGGCGAGCTCGCGGCAGTACTCAGGCGTTTCGTCACCGTGTAGCTGGAGCGCTAGCAAGCTCGCTTCCCTGGCGATAGCTCTTATTGCATCGAGCTCCTCATCAACAAAAACGCCAACCGGGAAAACTGAACTGGGAAGGTGTTTGATGATCTCGCGTGCGTATTCTGGCTTGATGTAGCGCGGGCTCAGGTTGTAGAAATTGAAACCGAGCGCATCCGCGCCGGCCGCAACGGCAGCGAGGGCGTCGTCCAGATTCGTGATGCCGCAGATCTTAACGAGTGTCATTTCTGAAACTACGGAGCGCCTCTGTGGGATCATCAGCACGCATCAACGTCTCCCCAATCAAAAACCCGCGATAGCCGGCCTCGTACAAACGTTGTAAATCAGTCGCGTTATTCAAGCCGCTCTCGCTAATCAACAAAGCGTCACCGGGCGCTTCACGCGCGAGTGAAAGAGACGTCTCGAGCGACACTGCAAACGTGCGGAGATCACGATTGTTGACTCCGATCAGCTTCGCGCCACACGCTGCGGCTCGTCTCATCTCGTCACTCGTATGGACTTCCACGAGCGCATCCATTCCCAGCTTATCCTCAGCAAGCCGTCGTAACTGCGACAACGATTCGTCATCAAGCGCCGCCACGATCAACAGGATCGCATCAGCCCCAGCAGCGGCAGACTCATAAACTTGAAACTCGTCGACAATAAAATCTTTGCGAAGCACCGGCAGCTCCACCGTGGACTTCACTTGCCTGAGATCGTCAAGCGATCCTGCAAAATAATCCTCCTCCGTAAGCACCGACATCGCGACCGCGCCACCTGCCTGATACGCGCGCGCAACGTCGCTCGGATTTGCGCCCTCGCGAATCACCCCCTTCGACGGCGATCGCCGCTTGAACTCAGCGATAATATTGATCCCATCCTGTTGCAAAGCATCACGAAACGCATGCGGGCGCGCCCTCATCTTCGCCTCACGTACTCGCTCTCGCTTCTTCGCGATTATTTCAGACAGCACATTCATCTCAATACAAATCCGCGTTTTCAATCCGCGTTAATCCGTGTTCAGGGTCCACTCGTCGCCTCGATCAGCAACTCCAGTTTGCGCCTTGCCTCTCCACTATCAATCGCGTGCGCCGCTAACTTCGCACCCTCACGCACATCTGCCGCAACCCCACCGAGAAACAACGCCGCTGCCGCATTCATGATCACCAGGCGCCTCGCCTCGTCTTTCCTCTCTCCCGAGAGCACACCACTCACGATCTCCGCATTCGCCTCCGCATCACCACCACGCAAATGCTCAATCGCTCTAACCTCAAACCCAAAATCCTCCGGCGCGATCGCAAACGTCTTCACTTCTCCATTCTGCGCCTCGGCAACATGCGTCTTCCCCGCCAGCGTGATCTCATCCAGCCCATCTTCACCATGGACCACCCACGCCCGCTCGGTACCGAGCCCCGACAACACCTGCGCCAGTTTCTCGCCCAGGTCCTTGCGCCACACACCGATGATCTGCCGCGGCGCGCCTGCCGGATTGCTCAAGGGCCCAAGCAGATTGAACGTCGTGTGAATACCGAGCTGCCGTCGAATGCCCGCCACCCGCGCCGTCGCGCCATGAAATAGCGGCGCAAACATAAAACAGATTCCAATCTCGTTGAGCGCATTCTCGGAAACAAGCGGTATCGTTGAAACGTTCACGCCGAGCGCCGTCAACAGGTCCGCACTTCCAGACTTGCTACTCGCCGCACGATTCCCATGTTTCGCCACCGGCAGACCGGCGCCCGCGATCACAAACGCTGCGGCAGTCGAGATATTGAAAGTCTTCGCACGACTCGATCCCGTTCCCGCAGTGTCGATAAAACACGTGTGCTTCGAGATCACGCGCACGGCCCGCGAGCGCAGTCCTTCAGCCATTCCCGTCAACTCATCGACCGTCTCGCCTTTCACCGCGAGGGCGACCAACGCCCCCGAGATCTGCGCGTCAGTCGCCTCAGCATCAAGCAACGCTTCGAGCAGATCAAATGCCTCTTCGCGACTAAGGTCCTCCTGGCGTACGAGCCGCGGGAGGAATTCAGTTAAAGGATGAATAGCCACGGTAGGTCAGAGCTTCAGGAAGTTTGCGAGCAGTTGTTTGCCATCGGAAGTCAGGATCGATTCGGGATGAAACTGAACGCCCTCCACTTTCAATTCACGATGACGCAATCCCATGATGATGTCGCCGGTGTGAGCCGAGATTTCGAGACACGACGGCAGCGACTCTCTCTCAACGATCAGCGAGTGATAACGACCGGCGCGAAACTGATCGCCCAGTCCGGCAAAGATCGTTTTTCCATCGTGATGGACATCTGACGCTTTACCGTGCATCAACTCAGGCGCCCGCACGACTTTCCCGCCAAACGCCTGACCGATCGCCTGGTGGCCCAGACACACACCGAGGAGCGGTATCTTTCCCGCGAATCGCTTGATCACGTCGAGTGTGAGTCCGGCATCGTCCGGAGTCCCTGGTCCAGGCGAAATCACGATCCGCTCCGGTCGCAACCGATTCTCAATCTCTTCAAGGGTGACGCGATCGTTACGACGTACTTCAACCGTCGCGCCCAGCTCGCCGAGATACTGGACGAGGTTGTAAGTGAACGAATCGTAGTTGTCGATTACTAACAGCATCATCTTATTAGCCACGGATGAACACGGATAACACCGGTCGGGAAAAACAATTTAAATGTTCTGAACCGTGTTCATCCCTGAATCCGTGGCTTATTTCTTACATGAATTGACGACTGTGCGATTGATCTTTACGGGCTTGTCCGGCGTCTCTCCTTCAGATGGCGCCTGATTGATCGCGTCAGCCACTTCCATGCCTTTCGTCACTGTTCCAAACGCAGCAAACTTGCTGTCGAGATGTGGCCCAGGTCCGACGAGAATGAAGAAGTGCGTCGTCGCGCTATTGGGCTCATCAGTGCGAGCCATCGAGACGATACCCCGAACATGTTTTACTAAACCGGGCTCGTCAGGAAGCTTGTGACTCATTCGCTTCGCGAGCGCCTCGCTCCACTTCTCGCTCGTCTGTAAATTCCCACCCTGAATCACGAACCCCTTGACCACTCTACTAAACGTCGTCGTATCAAACACACCGGTAGCCGAAAGATTCAAGAAGTTTCGCGCCGCTTCCGGAGCATTCTCAGGGATGATGGCAATCTCGATCGCACCCAGCTCGGTTTCGAGCGTCACACACTGCCCCGCCATCTTTTCAACAGTCGCGCCATCAAACGGATCACTTGCAGGCGCGGGCGTCGCAGCCGCTCGCGCATTCGCCTTCTTCGGCGGCTCAATCTGGTTATTCGACTGCGCCCTCGCCCCCGTCACCAACACCAAACTCAACGCTATAAGTGCAATCCAATTCCTCATAAAAATCCGCGTAAATCCTCTTAGAAATCCGTCACAATCCGCGTCCCGCCATTTCAATCGCGCGAAACATCGCCCTCGCCTTATTCACCGTTTCCACATACTCATGCTCCGGTATCGAATCGGCAACGATCCCCGCGCCCGCCTGGACCATCGCCTTCCCGTCGCGCAAGACAATCGTCCTTATCGCGATACACGAATCGAGATTGTCAGCGTAATCCATGTACAACACAGAGCCGGCGTAAAGCCCGCGCCGGTCCGGTTCGAGCCCACGAATGATCTCCATCGCGCGAATCTTCGGCGCACCCGTTACGGTCCCCGCCGGGAAACACGACGCGAGCGCATCAAACCGATCGAGACCATCACGCAATCTCGATCTCAAACTCGTCTCCAGATGCTGCACGTGCGAATAACGTTCGATGCGCATCAGATCATCAACCTTCACCGACCCGTAATCCGACACGCGCCCGAGATCGTTGCGCCCGAGATCGACGAGCATCATGTGCTCCGCGATCTCCTTCTCGTCCGTTTTCAAATCTTCGCCTAGCATCCAATCTTCAGTCTCAGTCGCGCCGCGTTTTCTCGTGCCCGCGATGGGACGATAGTCGAGTCGCTGTCCATGACAACGAACAAGCATCTCCGGCGATGCGCCAACGACAGTCTCATCACCGAGCCGCAGGAAAAACATGTACGGCGATGGGTTGATCGCGCGCAGGGCACGATAGATCTGCAACGGATCGCCAGCAAACTGCGCCGAGAACCGTTGCGAGAGCACGACCTGATAACAGTCGCCGGCAGCGATGTGTTCCTTCACCTGGCGCACGCCATCTTCAAACGCCCGGCGCGTCCAGTTTGATTGCAGTGCAATGTTTTCCGCGTTGTCGTTGCTCGTTTGCACGCGCGGCGGAGCGGGCGTTTCAAAGATCCGGTCTTCGAGCTCTTTCGTGCGCGCCACCGCCTGGTCGTATAAGTCACGCAGTCGCTCGTGACTACCGCCGGCTTCTTCGGTAAGGACGATCGAGACGATCTCGAGTCGCTGCTTCACGCGATCGAAAGCGATCACGTTTCGATAAAACATCCAGACTGCGTCAGTCGGAGGATCGAGTGGCTGCGTACTATCGTCTCGCAACGCGGGCTCAAACCACTGCGCCGCATCGTAACCGATGTAACCGACTGCGCCGCCCGCAAACGGCACGAGACCCGGCCTGCGCGCGAGCGAGCGCTCGCGGAAATAATCTCTGACCCACTCAGTCGCGACCTGCATGTACGACTCGGTCTTGCCGTCGCGCTCGACGAGCGTCTGCAATCCCTTGCCGCGCACGATCATCTCCGGCTCTGCGCCGAGGAACGAGTAGCGCGCGATTCGTTCACCACCTTCAACTGATTCGAGCAGGAACGAATACGGCGAATCACCGGCGATGCGCATGAACGCGCCCACCGGCGTGTGCAAATCCGCCAGCACCGAGCGCACCACGGGCACAACATTGCCCTGTCGCGCCTCGCGCTCAAACGCTTCGAACGATGGTGGTTGCAGATCGAGCATGACTATCCGAGACGCGTGCCGTTGAGCCAGTGGCCACCGTCGACAACCAGCACGACGCCGCTAATAAAACTCGCCGCATCAGAACAGAGAAACACCGCGACCTTCTCAATATCGGCGATTCTTCCAAAACGTCCGACTGGAATTTTCTTCAGTAAACGGTCCTTCACCGGCTGCGGCACGAGACGCTTCATGCCTTCCGTGTCCTCGATTGGACCGGGCGCGATCGCGTTCACACGTATGCCGTAGCGTCCCCACTCAACCGCGAGATTCCGCGTCAACGCATCGACACCCGCTTTCGCCGCAGACACGTGCAGCTGCATCGGAGTTGCGAGATAGTGAAGCGTCGCACTGATGTTCAGAATCTGCCCGCGATGCTCCTTGAGCTGTGCAAAAGCCGTGCGACAGACGTTGAACGAGCCCTTCAGATCGATATCAACCACAGTCCCAAAACCATTCGGCGACAACTCCTCCGCGGCACAAAGAAAGTTTCCCGCAGCGCCGTTCACAACGATATCAATCTTCCCGAGTTGCTCGACCGTTTGCGCAACGGCTTTTTCAACTTCCTCCGGCTCTCGAACATCAGCAGCAACAGCAATCGCCTTCCCACCGTTGTCGTTGATGGCCTGCGCGGCTGGCTCAAGGTGGTCCATCTTCCGACTCACGAGTGCCACTGTCGCACCCGCTTCCGCAAGCGCACGCGCAACTCCACCCGTAATCCCCGTCCCACCGCCAGTGACGAACGCGACGCGCCCCTTCAAAATTCCTTCATTAAAAATTGATTCACTCATGATTCAAAGTTCTGATCCGTCTTTATCCGTGCCGTTTATCCGCGGCCAAAATAGCCTCTTCCAATTTAAACTTTCCCTCGTATAAAGCCTTGCCGACGATAACACTATCCACACCCGCATCACGCAAGCGCTCAATATCATCAAGACTCGAAACGCCACCCGACGCTGTCACACGTACATTCGCAGCTTCAGCAACAGCGAGCGTCTGCTCGATATTTGGCCCAACTAAGGCACCGTCGCGCGCGATGTCAGTATAGATGATCCGCTCGACGCCACACTCCGCAACCGACCGCGCAAGGTCGCCGGCCATTAGCGGCGTCGCAGTTTCCCAGCCGCGCGTCATCACGCGACCGTCACGCGCATCGATCCCAACACAGATCCTGGAGCCGAAGCTGCTCACGAATTCTTTCAACCCCCACGGCGCTTCCGCAGCGACGGTTCCGAGTACAACCCACGCGACGCCTGCATCGCAAAGCTGTTGCACATCATCGAGCGAACGAACACCACCACCAAATTCAATCGGAACATCCACTGCCTCAATAATCTGTCGCACCATGGCGCGGTTCGTCGAGCCAGCTTCATTAAACGCACCATCGAGATCAACCACATGAATCATCTCTGCACCCGCGGCGGCAAACTCACGCGCTACCTGAACCGGATCTTCATTGTAAACAGTCATCTCAGACTTTTGCCCCTGCAACAGCCGCACGCACAAACCATTCTTGAGATCGATTGCGGGAATGATAACCATTAATAACAACCGAGCCGCGCACAGAACCGAGCGCGGAGCGCCGGGTCAACTTCATCTCATGGCGTCACAATGGAACTCTGACCCGGCGCTACCGCGCTCGGTTCTGTGCATATCAGGCTCATGACTTCCTCAAAAAGTATTCCATTCGTCGCGATTGAATTACTACCGTACGCCGTCCGCACGCCGCGCCAGTCAGTAAACGTTCCGCCAGCCTCTTCCATGATCGGCAACAGCGGTGCGCAATCCCACAGATTCATCACCGGATCCAGCATTATGTCTGCCCGGCCAGTCGCGACCAAAACATAACCATAACAGTCGCCCCACGTCCGGCTCACCTTCGCACGCGCTTGCAGCAACTCCGTCACGCGTTCAAAGCTAGTCGACAACAACAGCGCATCCCTGAGCTCAGCCGTAGTCGATACACGCGCCGGCTCACCATTCAAAAAACATCCAACCCCTTTCGCAGCCGAAACGATCTCGGCAAGCGCCGGTATATTCACGACCCCAACACTCATCTCGCCTTTTATCTCGATGGCGATCAAAACTCCGTATAGCGGAACGCCATGCACAAACGCAAACGTGCCGTCGATTGGATCGAGTATCCAGCGCCGTCCTGACCTGCCCTCCAGCTCACCTTCTTCTTCACCCAGAATTCCATCGTCAGGAAACCGTTCGGCAATCCGCCTGCGCAAGTAGCTCTCAGCCTCTCGATCCGCGATCGTCACGTAGCTGCCGTCAGATTTCGTACTCGTCTCCGGCTTCTTTCGAAAATACTGCAACGTGATCTCGCCGGCGCCACGCGCGAGATCGACCGCAAACTCGAGCAACTCTTCAAGCTCGGTTTTCACCCCGGTTTTCACTTCGCCCCTTTCTTCGTTGCGCGAGCTCTTCGCCGATGTCTGTCAGCCTGACCCCACGCGCTACCAGCAACACGAGCACGTGATACAAGAGGTCCGCCGTTTCCGCAGTTAACCGCCCATCGTCTTCATTCTTCGCCGCGATGATCGTCTCCGCAGATTCCTCTCCGACTTTCTTCAGTATCTTATCGAGGCCTTCTTCAAAGAGATAAGTGGTGTAAGACCCGGAAGGGCGCTCACGCTCACGACTCTGGATCAGCTCATACAGCTCCTCCAATAAATGACCGAGAGACTGCTGTTGCGCGCCGGTATCAAAGCACGACACGGCGCCGGTGTGACAAGCAGGTCCGGCAGGATTAACCATGACGATGATGGCATCCGCATCGCAGTCGAGCGCAAGACTCACGACCACCTGCGTGTTGCCCGACGTTTCGCCTTTGTGCCAGAGCTCGTTTCTCGATCGCGACCAGAACCACGTCTGTTTGGTTTCGAGTGTTCGCGCGAGACTCTCTCGATTCATGTAGGCGAGCGTGAGCACTTCTCGGGTCGCAGCATCCTGCACGATAGCCGGAATCAGCCCACGGTCGTCGAAACGAATCTCGTCGAAATTAATCATCTGACTTCCAGCCCACGACTCCTGAGGTAACTCTTCACGTCGCCAATCGACAACTCGCCGAAGTGAAAAAGCGATGCGGCGAGAACGGCACTCGCGCCGCCCGCTGTCAGCGCGTCGTAAAAATGTTCGACCTTACCGGCGCCACCTGAGGCAATCACCGGAATTCGAACCGCGTCAGAAACAGCACGCGTCAACTCGATATCGTAACCAGCGCGCGTGCCATCGCAATCCATGCTCGTCAAAAGTATCTCACCGGCGCCGAGCCTCTCTGCGCGTCCTGCCCATTCAATCGCATCAAGCCCGACCGGACGACGGCCACCATGCGTGTAAACTTCCCAACCGCGAGGTTCACACCTGCGCGCATCGATTGCGACGACAACACATTGGCTTCCGAAAGTCTCTGCACAGCCTTTGATCAATTCCGGATCCTCGACAGCCGCGGTGTTCAACGTGATCTTATCGGCGCCGGCGCGCAGTATCGCGCGTATGTCTTCAACTGAGCGCAACCCGCCACCGACGGTGAACGGAATAAATACCTCGTCGGCAACACGACGCACGAGCTCGGCAACGATATCGCGTCGATCGGAAGAGGCGGTGATATCGAGAAACGTTAGCTCGTCAGCGCCCTCCAAATCGTAACGCTTGGCTTGCGCGACCGGGTCGCCCGCATCCGTGAGCGAAACAAAGCGAATGCCCTTCACAACGCGGCCGTTGTCAACATCGAGGCATGGGATGATTCGTTTTGCGAGCATCTTTTAGCCGGAGAAGTTTCTTAACATCCGCAGCCCAACCTCCTGGCTCTTCTCCGGATGAAACTGCACGCCACAAACATTCGCCTCGGCAACTACCGACGCATACCGCACACCGTACTCAGTCTCACCCACAACCACCCGTGCATCACCGGGCTCGCAATAAAACGAATGCACGAAATAGCAGAACGCTCCCTCTTCAACACCTGCAAACAACTCATGCGATCGCTTCTGATGAATCCGGTTCCAACCGGTGTGCGGCACGACCAGCTCGCCCCTAAACCTCCGCACACTCCCTCTCAACAATCCCAACCCTCTTGTCGATCCAAACTCTTCAGACTCATCAAACAGCAACTGCATCCCCACACACACACCCAGCAACGGTGTCCCCTCTTTCACTCTCTCTTTCACCAGCTCGTCGAAACCGCGTTCTTTTAACGCCTTCATGCACGCGCCAAACGCACCCACACCGGGCAACACCAGCCGCTCAGCTTCACGCAACAGACTCTCATCACTACTGATGATCGCGTCGCAACCTGTCGCCGCAAATGCCTTCTCAACCGAGCGCAAATTGCCGACGCCATAATCAATGATCGCTACAGTCATACTCTATGATTGAAGGAACAACTCTTTTTCTACACTCACAATGACCCCTTCGTACTCGGAACACCAAGGATGCGACTGTTTCGCTCGACTGCCTGCCGCAACGCGCGCGCCGAAGCCTTGAACGTGCCTTCGAGAATGTGATGCGTGTTCCGCCCGCGCAGGCAATCGATATGAAGATTGAGCTTCGCCGTCTCCGCAAACGAGCGCCAAAAGTGCTCGGCGAGCTCAACGGAGAAGTTTCCGATCATCTGTCGCCGCGTCGGCACTTCATAAACGAGATAAAACCTGCCCGAGAGATCGATCACCGAGCGACACAGCGCCTCATCCATCGGCACGACCGCTTCACCATAACGATTGATCCCCGACTTATCACCGAGCGCCTGGACGAGCGCCTGGCCCAACGTAATCGCGATATCTTCAACCGAATGATGATCGTCGATCTCGAGATCGCCTTTGCACGTCACCTGCAAGTCGAACAATCCATGTTTGGCGAAGAGGTCGAGCATGTGTTCGAGAAAAGGCAAACCGATCGAGACACTCGAGCGGCCAATGCCGTCGAGATTGAGCTCGACACGCACGTCGGTTTCTTTCGTCTTCCGCTGGACGTTTGCGATTCGTGCTGGCATGGTCGTTTGTTTAGCCACAGATTTCCCGGATTGCTTTCAACACGTAATCGTTCTCAGCAGGCATACCGACGCTGAATCGGAAATAATCGCTCAACATCGGATAGCCACTCACATCGCGGATGAGAATGTCGCGTGCGAGTAGCTCGCTAAAGATTCGTTTCGGTTCGATGGCTGATTTCACGAGGATGAAATTCGCTTCCGAAGCTACCGGTTGAAGCCCGTCGATCTTGCACAACTCGGCAAGCAGACGCTCGCGCTCCGAGACGATCTCGCGAACGAGCGGACGAAGCTCGCTCTCGTAGTTTTCAACAGCGACTTCGGCAGCAATTTGCGAGAACACATTGACGTTGTAAGGCAACACTGCTTTACCGATCTCGCGCACGAGGTCTGGCGACGCGAGCAGGTAACCGACGCGCAATGCGGCGACGGCCATCGCCTTCGAGAACGTACGCAACACGATCAGGTTCTCGTACTCTTTGAGTAACGGAACGACTGTGCGGCCGGCAAACTCGTGATACGCCTCGTCAATGACGACCAGACCGCGCGAGATTTTGAGTAGCGCTCTTAATGAAGCATCGTCAATCACGCAACCCGTCGGATTGTTCGGCGAGCAAATGATCGTCACGTCCGGTTGTTTCTCTTCAATGAATTGTTTTAGCGCTTCACTGTCGTACTGCAGGTCAGGAGTCAAAAAGATCGTTTCAACTTCACCGCCCAGCACCGTTGCGACTTGTCCATACAGCAGAAACGTTGGTACGGAAAGCAGCAGCGTCTTTCCCCGTTCCATCGTCACCATCAGCAGCGCCTGTATCAGCTCGTTCGAGCCGTTGCCGGCGATGATTCCGTCTGCCCTCCAACCCGCGAAGGCAGCGAGGTGCTCCTTCAAACTGGCAGGCACGAAATCCGGGTACTGCGACCACTTACGCTCTCCAAACCGCCGCAGCACTTCCTCTTTAATATGAGCCGGAGCATCCCACGGATTCTCGTTTTGATTGAGCTTCAACGAAGCACGATGCGGCGCGAGCGTATAAGCCTTAACCGCGCGAACAGCAGGTTTGATCGAGTTGAGAGTCATAAAGTACCAGGTAGCGCACAGAACCGAGCGCGGTAGCGCCGGGTCAAACATCGAACTCTGGCGCGATGACGAGATTTACCCGGCGCTACCGCGCTCGGTTCTGTGCGTGGCAGATCGCGCATGTCCGGTAAGGCCCTCGCACTCCGCGAGCACTGCCACACTCTCTGCTACCGCCGCAAAAGCGTCTTTCGAATATCGCAACAAACTCGTTCGCTTCACAAAATCAGAAACCCCGAGCGCCGACGAAAACCGCGCCGTCCGGCTCGTCGGCAGCACATGGTTTGGACCGGCCAGATAATCACCAACCGCCTCCGGTGTGTAACTCCCAAAGAAGATCGCACCCGCATGCCGGATCTTCGCGGCAGTCGCTTCATCATCACTCGTCACGATCTCGACATGCTCCGGCGCCAGCTCATTCACGAGCGCACACGCTTCATCCAACGTCTCAACCAGGACAATCGCGCCGTAATCTCTCAACGACGCCTCAACAATCTCACGCCGCGGCAACGACTCGACCTGCCGCGTCACCTCCTCCGTCACATCTCTCGCCAGCAACTCGCTGTTCGTAATCAAAACCGCCGACGCATCTTCACCATGTTCTGCCTGGGCCAACAGATCTGCTGCAATGAAATCGGCACGCGCTGTCTCGTCCGCAACGATCACGACCTCCGTCGGCCCCGCAATCGCATCGATCCCCACGACTCCGAACACGATCTTCTTCGCCGCTGCCACATATTTATTCCCCGGTCCCGTTATCTTATCGACGCGCGGCACAGTCTCAGTTCCAAACGCGAGCGCGGCAATCGCCTGCGCTCCCCCCACTGCATAAACTTCCGTAACGTTAAGCTCAAGCAATGCAGCGGCAACCGCAGGACTCTCCGAGAACGTGCGCGGTGGTGTCGTCACAACTATTCGCTCCACACCAGCGACCTGCGCCGGCACGACATTCATCACCACTGACGACGGGTACGCAGCAGTTCCTCCCGGCACATACAAACCGACTCGTTCAAGCGGCGTGATCCGCTGGCCCAACTGAACACCTGCGCGCGGATTGATCGTCCAGGATGGTTCAACCTGCCGCTTATGAAACTCTCTAACATTCTCGATCGACTCACGAAGCGCGCGCCGCACATGTTCATCAACAGCGGCAGCACACCGTTTCAGATCCTCTTCATCGACGCGTATCTGCTTTAACTCAACCTTATCAAACCGCGCCGTATAGTCGAGCAGCGCCTGATCACCACGCGCACGCACCTCATCAACTATCGCCCCCACAATCCTCATTAGCTCCGCATCAAACACCACCGACCGTCCCGCGAGGCGCCTTACCAACTCCATCTTGTTAATCCTGCAAATCATGCAATCCTGTCTAACTAAACCAAGTCCTCAAGCGCCCTAATCAACTTCGAGACCTCATCACTCTTCAACTGGTAACTCGCACGATTAACAACCAGTCGCCCGGTCGACTCCGCAATCTCTTCCACCACTGTCAACCCGTTCTCACGCAACGTCACCCCGGTCTCAACCAAATCAACAATCATATCCGCGAGTCCGAGCGCCGGCGCGAGCTCAACCGATCCGGAAAGCTGAATGATCTCCACCGGTATCCCACGCGCCCCAAAATGCGCGCGCGCAATCTGCGCATACTTCGTCGCCACCCGAATCATCCCCTGCACATTCGTCATCGCTTGCGGATCGACCGCAGCCACGACAATCCGACAACGCGAAATCCCGAGATCGAGCGGCAACAACAGATCCGCTTCCGATTCGAGCAACACATCACGCCCCACGATCCCGCAGTCTGCAATCCCATGCTCGACATAAACCGGAACATCCGCAGGCTTTACGAAGATGAAACGATACTGCCGCGTCTCATCCATCAGCGCGAGCCGGCGCGAATTCACACCTTCGTTCAAGCAGATACCCGCACGCGCCAGCAGCGCGAGCGCGCTTTCCTGCATCCGTCCCTTTCCGATTGCGATCGTAATCATCTTTCCTGACCCATGCTGCGTCCGAGCACTTCCGTTAGCGCGTCGAGATTGAGCACAAAGCCAACAGCGGGCTCAGCGCGTCCGAAACTGCCGGTTAGACCATCGTAACGTCCACCACGCCCGACACTCGCTCCCGCGCCGTGCACGAAGATCTTCAAACTCAGACCGGTGTAGTAGTTGAGACTGGAAACGTCGCCGAGATCGATCTCAAATGAGTTTTCAAAACCGCGCGACTCGATCTCGGTCCAGAGCTCTTCGAGTGAGTCGAGGGCGACGAGCGATCGAGCATTTGTGATTGCACTGCGTGCTGCCTGGATGACGTTGCGCTTACCGGTAAGTTGAGCCGGTTGTGCAAAAGCGCGTGCTTCGGGCTTATCGTAGTTCTTGAGAAAGCGCTGTAACTCAGCAGTCTCGCGTGTGTCGATCAAACGCCGCAGTTGTTCGCGAGCTTGTTCTTCCAGACTGAGGGACGCCGCGACACCATTGAAAATCTCGACGTTGTTGATCGTGATGCAGTAACGCGATTGCAGATTGAGTCGCGACAGGATCTCCGCCGCGAGGCGCAGCACTTCAAGATTTGCGGGCTTGCCGCCGGTGCCGATCAGCTCACAACCAAGCTGCGTGTTTTCCCGGCGCCATTCAGCGTGTGACTGTGTTTGCTGGCGAAACACCGGAGCCGCGTAACAAAAACGCAGCGGGCGTGGTCGTTCAGACAGGAGCGTCGCGGCCATGCGCGCCACCGAGCTCGTCACATCGGGTCGCAAGGCAAGCAGACGCCCATCGTTGTCAGTGAAGCGGAAGCCGCGTTGAGCTTCACGCTGGCCCATACCCTGCTCGAAGAGGTCGTAATAATCGACCGACGGCGTGATCACCTCCTCGTAATTCCAGGCCTGAAAGACAGACATCGCGACGTCTTCCACCGTGCGGCGCAGACGCGCTTCGGCGCCGATGTAGTAACGCATTCCGGCTGGAATTCTTGACGTCATCGATATAAACCCAAATGAAAAACCCGCTACCGGCCTTGCGTCGGTAGCGGGTTTTGGAATCGTTTTTGCGCTTTTAGCTTACTTCTGTCAGCGCCGCGAACACGATCGCCAGCCCGCCACCGGTGTGGTGGTGATGCCAGTGCGCATGATGGCCGCGATCGGTCGTAAACATCGTCCTCGGCTTATACCTGACTGAGAACGCGATTGTCAAATCTTATCCGCGTTTTTTATCCGCGAAAATCCGCGGCTAAAATCATCCTCCGGGAATAAACGGCCGCGATTGGACTATATAGATCTGCCCCTTCATGTACGCCCACTCAATATCCTGATCGCGCTCGCGAAACACACGCTTGATCGCCGTCGCTGCGCGCACAAGTCGCCGAATAACATCGTCCGTCAACACCACTCGATCGCCTTCGATCGGCACTTCCTTCACGCCGCCATTCTCGTCAAACGTCAACAAACTATCTTCGGCCGAGCGCGTCAACACCTGGACCGCATTCGTGCGCGGACGAAAGATTATCTGCTCCGCAATTCGCTGCCCTTCAACCACTTTGATCCCGAGACCTCTCTTCGCGCTGATATAGATCGCGCCCTTGTTTTCATTATCGAACGGATCCGTACTGATCATCACACCTGAGCTCTCGGAATTGATCCCCTCCTGCAACAGCACGGCCATGAAGATCTTCGAGTGGTCCACGCTCGCGCGCTCGCGCGCTTCGTACGCTTCGAAGTTCCAGAGAGAAGCCCAAACCTTTTTGATCGCGTCAATCAACGGCTGTTCGCCACGCACGTTCGGTACAGTTGTGTAGAGACCGGCGCCACTGAAGTTGGGTAAGTCTTCGGAGTTTGAAGAGCTGCGGACAAATAAGCCTTTGTCTGCATATTCGCGCGCGACTCTCTGTAGCACAATTTCTTTAAGCTTTGGATCGAACTCAGCGCTCTCGATCTTCTGTCGCAGTTGGACCAGTTGCTCGCGACGGTAAGCAGGATCGTGTACAAACTTCTGATCGTTCAGTAGTCCGTAGATCGTGTCGTCGAGGTTGTTGCGCTTGATGAAATCGTCGTAGTAGTAAAAAGGAATCGTGAAACCGCTCGGCACGACGATGCCGGGCAAGCGCGCGTTCAGCACTTCGCCGAGATTTGCCGACTTGCCACCGAAAGCAAGACTCGATTGCGAACGTTGTTGCGCGAGACTCAGCAACCGCGTTTCAGACAGGTTGAAACGGGGCTTCATCACGTCGAGACGTTCGGCCTGGCGGCGCTGATACTCGCGCAACTGGTTCATGTCAGCGCGTTTGATCGTGTAGTTCTCGCGCAGCGTTTCAAACGACACCCACCAGCCATCGTAGTGCTTCAGCAACTCTTTCGCGTTTTTGATGTAGGCGTTGGGAATGTTCCACCCTTTCGCCAGCAGGTTGATGTGCGAGAGCGGCGTAGATGGTTGTGAAGTGATGATGCCTGCGACTGGTGGGAGTTGGACCGGCACCTCGTCGAGCACCAGGATTTCATTGAAACCGATCTCTACGTGTTCATCGAGCCTGGGAATGATGTGAATGCGCCCGAGACCCTTCGCGATATTGAGCGCCTGGTACGCCTGCTCCTTCGCAATGTCGCTCTGCAACACGCGCTCGACACCGGCGAGAGTCTTTGATGCTTCGTCCTGACGCAGCGAGTTTGGTTTGAATGCAACCGGCGCAAAGAATGTTTTGTTGATTACGTCGTAGGCGAGTTGGATCTGGTCGGCGGGAATCAGATCGCCTTCCCAGAACTCAAAAGTCCAGCGCTTGATTGGAGTTTGATAAGCAAGCGTGCCAAGGATGAAGCGGCGATTCGGCTTGATGTAGTTGTTTACAAAAAACTCTCGGCCGCGCTCGAGTGAAAGGTAGGTGCCGTTAACAAAATCTTTGTGAAAACTGTAGCGCTTCTTGTTGACGTAGTAGATCTTGTTGCCGTCTTTGCGATCGATCACGATCATGACGTGCGGCAAAGCGTAGGGAGTGTTCGCGTCGTAAGTGACGGAGATCTTGTCGAAGTCAGCTTGAGATCGGATCCCGGGCAGCGACTTCTGCGCCAAAACACCGGTTTTAGCCACAAAAAGCACAAAAAGCACAAAGAAGAGTTTTCTACTTATGTCAGTCATTTGTGGCTATTTCTGCCGACTTCACCAGCAATTCTACCAGACCGTCGATGTGATGCTTCTCGGTGAGGAAACTGTTGACGTTGACACGCATCGCGCGTCGACTGTGCAGGACGGTGGTGGTCAGCCACGCTTCACCACTGCGCTCGATGATCTGCTGTAAGCGCTGCTGCAGACGATCGATCTCCTCTCCATTCAATCGAAAACAACAGACCGCTGTCTGGACTTCACCCACGCGTGTGAAGTTTTCGAGTGCGTCGAGTCTTTGCGCGAGATACTTCGTCAGCTCGATCTGATGCTCGACCGTCTTTGCATAGCCTTCGCGGCCCATGAACTTGATCGCCATCCAGAGTTTCAATGAGTTGAAGCGACGCGTGCCCATCTGCCCGTAACGGAAGAAGTCAAACTCGACATCAGCGCCGCCGCGATCCTCGCTCAGATACTCGGGCGTCATATCAAAAGCATCGCGCAGCACGCGTCCACCGTCGCGCACGAGCGTCGCGCCGCACGAAAACGGCACAAACATCCACTTGTGCGGATCGAATGTGATCGAATCAGCGAAGTGGATGCCACGTAGCATGTGTTTGTACTTCGGAGAGAAAGCCAGTGGTCCGCCGTAAGCGGCGTCGACGTGATACCAGCAGCGATTCTCGCGCGCGATCTCGGCCAACTCTTCGAGTGGATCGATTACGCCGGTTGAGGTCGTCCCTGCCACGCCGACAATGCAGCAGGGGATTAATCCCGCGTCGCGATCTTTCGCGATCGCGTTTCGTAGTGCGTCGGGAATGATGTGAAAGCGATCGTCTGTCGGAATTTTGCGCACGCCCTCGCGGCCGAGTCCGAGAATGTCTGCACTCTTATCGATCGAGTAGTGACACTGTTCGGAAGCGTAGATCACGAGATCGCCGGGTACCGTCCGCACGCCGCGATCTTTAATGCTTGCCGCGACACTGTCTCGCGCACACTTCAACGCGATCAAATTCGCCTCCGAGCCACCACTCGCGAGCGTGCCGAAACTCTTTGGACCATATTCCAACAGATCGCACAGCCAGCGGATCACGCGCGCTTCGATCATCGCCGAAGTTGGACCATTGCGCCACGCGCCGGCATTTTGATTGAGCATCGAAGAAAGCGCGTCGGCCCATACGCCGATGGGCAGAGGCGTCGGATTGAACTGGCCGAAGTATCGAGGGCTCGGGACGCCCATCGCGTTTGGAGCAATCTCGTTTTTGAAACGTGCAAGGATCTCTTCGAGCGCGATTCCCTTCTCAGGCAAAGGTTCGTCGAAGAGTTTTTCGAGCTCAGCGGGTGTGGCTTCCGGCGTCACTCGGCGTGACGCAAGTCCGGCGACATGATCGGCAATAATCTGCGCGACCGCGGGGCCTAAGAAACGATGTTGCTCAACAAAATCGTCAATCATGATCTATGCTTCTTGATATGGATGGGTTCAGACAATCTTTGATATCGAACATGGGGAGCTTTAACTTAGATCTCTCCGCCGAGACCATAAATCTGCTCGGCGAGTACTACAGTTTACTCACACGTTGGAATGATCGGCTACACCTCGTGGCGCCCTGCCCGCCGGAAGAGTTTGCCGTCAGGCACGTGCTCGAATCGCTAATGCTTTTGCGGTATTTGCCTTCTCAGGCAACGGTGGCCGATATCGGATCCGGTGGTGGCTTGCCGATCATCCCCTGCCTCATCGCGCGCCCTGATCTTGAAGCAACATTGATCGAATCTTCTCAGAAGAAGGTCGTCTTCCTTCGCGAGGCTTCGAATCGTCTCGGCCTCCATACAACCATCGTTGCCCGCCCCTTCGAAGACGTCCCTGCTCCGGCCGTCTCGTTCGTCACCTGCCGCGCCCTGGATCAGTTCATGCGGAAGCTGCCGGCGCTGATCAACTGGGCGCCACGAGGCAGTACATTGCTGTTGTTTGGTGGCGAGACGCTGGGCGAGCAATTGAGGCGAGCAGATGTAGATTTCGAACGGTTCCTCATCCCACAGTCTGAGAAACGCTACCTCTTTTTAGGCACGGATTAACGCGGATTATTTCGGATCGATCCGTGTCTTAAAATCCGTGTAAATCTGTGGCTAAGAAGGCTCTTCCCGCACGACTTCGGTGGGTTTTTTGTCTTCGCGGAGACCCTGAAACGAGGGGTGGCGGATGACGCCCTCGTCGGTCCACTCGGTAAACGCAACCTCACCAACCAGCTTCGGCTCGGTCCAGACCGCGCGGCGCAGGCCCGGGTCTTTGGGGATTTCCTGGAAGGGACGTTTGTCCACCGCGATGCGGTCGAGCCTTTTCTTCAAGTCGACGCGCATCGCGTTTGTGTAGCCAGTCCCAGCACGACCGGCGTAGATCAGTTTGCCCTTGTCGTAGAAGCCCAGGATTAAAGAGCTGAAGGGGATACCCTTATCGGATAGGGTGTAGCCTACGATCACGAACTCCTGCCGCTTAATACACTTGATCTTCATCCAGTTGCGACTGCGCGTCGACTCATACGCCGAGTCGGCGAGCTTCGAAACGATCCCCTCGAGCCCGAGCTTGCAGGCTTCCTTGAAAAACTGCGCGCCGTTCCCTTCGATGTGATCGCTGTAGCGAAGTGTTCCAGTGTCGCCCAACGGCTCCAACAACTCCGCGAGCACACGCTTTCGCTCCCGTAGCGGCGTCCGCGTGAGGTTGAATCCGTCGATGTAGATCAAGTCGAACACGTTAAAGACGAGCCCTGCCGCGGCGCCCTTATTGATCGAATTTTGCAGGCGCTGAAAACTCGCACGCCCGGACGGATCCAACGCCACGATCTCGCCGTCGAGTATCGCGCTCTTCAACGGCAGCGCTTTTACGGTCTTCCCGACACTCGCAAACTTCGCGGTCCAGTCTTTCCGATTGCGAGTCCAGAAGCGAACCTGGCGTCCTTCCAGATGACACAGCAGACGGTAGCCGTCAAATTTCAATTCATGAAACCACTCTTCGCCTGACGGTGGTTTATCGGTAAGCGTGGCGAGTTGGGGCGGCACAAACTCAGGCATCGACACCTTGCGCGCGCCCGGCAAGTTTTTGATTTGTTTCAGATTCATGGGAGTTTTCGTTTGCGGCATCGAGATTGCAGATTCACCATAATGACGTGCTGAATTGTACCGAAAGAAGTCAACGCGAGATGTATGCGACGCGCATGCTGACCGAAATCTATCATCTGGTCCAACCAGGCCGGCAGCACACATTGTGCGGGCTAAGGATAAGTCGTGTCACGTCAGAACGAAAGACCAATACGCTGCAACTCGTGAGTGATCTGACGCCGAACCTGTCGATTTGCAAACACTGCGAGAGGATTGAAAAGCAGGACTCGGTAGAGGTATTAAAAAGCCGCGGATTTAACGGATGAACGCTGATCTGCGTTTATCCGTGTAATCCGCGGCTTGTGTTCTTTGCGAAAAACTAATTACTCTTCGCCGTCGGGACCAGCGACAACGTCACCATCGCTCGCTACCGCAGGCACTACGATCGGCTCGCGTGCAGGCATCACGATGTCGTGACCGCCCACGATATCCGGAAAGTCATCCAGCTCTCGCTCACGCGCCAGATCGATCGTTTCGTCACGGTCGATATCAACGTTGCGATAGTATTCCATGCCCGTTCCGGCCGGAATCAACCGCCCCATGATCACGTTCTCCTTCAGCCCGCGCAGGTAATCAACGCGGCCCGAAATCGCCGCCTCGGTGAGCACACGCGTGGTCTCCTGGAACGACGCCGCCGAGATGAACGAATCGGTCGAGAGCGACGCCTTCGTGATACCCAGCAAGAGCGGCTCGGCTTGCGCCACTTCGCCGTCTTCCTGTCGTATGCGCTCGTTCTCGTCCTGGAAGCGGAAACGATCGACCTGCTCTTCGAGCAGAAACTCGGTGTCGCCGACTTCCTTGATCTTCACCCAGCGCAACATCTGGCGAACAATCACTTCGATGTGCTT
>Ga0126311_10000135_pt1 | contig 37153 bp, 20 predicted proteins | sample Plot61_FD_92539 | JGI IMG/M metagenome (GOLD analysis project Ga0126311, IMG submission 92539) | Serpentine soil microbial communities from UC McLaughlin Reserve, CA, USA - Plot61 | ecosystem: Environmental > Terrestrial > Soil > Grasslands | place: USA: UC McLaughlin Reserve, Lake County... | reverse complement strand
TTGCGGAAGCATCGGCTGGACTGGTTTTGAATTCAAATCGATCCCTCTGTACATCGGGCTTAACCTTCTCACTTTCAACAACCTACAGACAATGAGCTAACAAACGTTGGGACAGTAGTGATTCGTTCTATAAGATTCGCGGCATTAGTGCGTTCAGCCCGTTTTCACCCAGACGACCGACATCTTTTTTGCGTCCGCGCGGTTGAGCAACCCGTCAATCATTGATTGTTCGTCCCCCGTCAGGTCTCGCGGACAAACGATTGTGTATTCGATCTGCGGGCCGGTCCCATACTTCGTCAACAACGTTTCAATCGTATTCGAAATCTGGGCGAGCTTGTGACTCACGGTAGTCATGTCATGCACCGTGGTAACCTCGACCGCAAATACATGTGAAATTGCACCCTTTCCGCCGGGCTGAAGTACCTCGACGCGTCCTTCAGGTCGCGGGCGCCGGCTGCCGACGCGAAATGCCTTTTGAGTTTTGAATCGCGCCATGTATTGGGCCGACTCGCGTTCGCGGTCGCCGGTGGTAATCGGCACGCCAGTCCGTTGCTCCCATTCCGGTATTAGTTCACCTACGACCACGTTTTGCATGGCGCCCACTTCGTAAGCGCGCCAGTCTTCCTCTACGGGTTTGAGTTTCTCCTGCGTGGCCTTCGTCACGCCTTTCTGCGTGACCTTGCTTGCGGTGGCAACTAAGCCACCGAGCTTTGGTTTCGTGGCGGCTCTGGATTTACCTTTCGGATTTACCTCGCCGGTTACGTAATCGGTTTCCGCTTCTTTCGTTTCGGATTGTTTGACTAACGTGAGAGCGGTCAACTTGTATTTCTTCTGAATCGCTGGAAGTTTCTTGGTGACATCCGAACCTTTGAGTTTTGGATTGTCGAGCAGACTTTCAGATTCGCTGATAGCCGCATTCAAATCCTTTTGCTTCTCAGCTTCAGTGCGTTTATCGGGCTTGCCGCTGAACAAACTCTTAAACAGCGCCTTCGCTTTGCTGATGATGAAATTGATCGCGGTGTCGAGTGCTTTGTCGACAGTAGCGCGGACCTTGTTCACCACGCCCATGATCTTGTCAGTGACTTTGCCGAGACCAACAAAGCCGGCCAGGAAACTGATCGCGAGCGATAGCAATCCGCCGAGAATACTTTCGACCTTGCTGGCCGCCGCGCCGATGTTGCCCTGCGCGATCGCGACGATCGAGTTGATGAACGCGTTGACGACCTGAATGATCTTCGAGATCTTATCAACGAAGACCATGACCGTGTCGTAGATCGAGATGATGGCCGAGATAAAGCCCGCGCCGGGGATGAACATCGCGATCAGCTTGGGTATCGCCTTGGTCACTACGGTTTGGACAACGAACGAGGTGATACCAGCGACGATCTGATCTTTCAGTCCGGTGAGTTTGTCCTTGATTACTTCCCAGGCCGCCGCTGGACCACCGGTCACCAATGCCTTGACGATGTCGAAGGCGGCCTCGAGGCCCTGCATGATCAGCTCGCCGTTCGGCCCGAGCGCCTTTACGATCTTCGCGCGAATCTGGCCCCACGTGATGCCGAGCACGCTCAGCGCAAGCTTGCCAAACTCAGGCAGTGTCAAAGCCTTGGGAATGTAAACGCCTTGCAGCGATCCGGTGAGCCAGTCGATCAGTCCTTTCTTCAGGTGCGTGAGGAAGTTTCCGCCGAAGTTCATGAAGCCGAGCTTGGCTGCCTTCACAAGATTTCCGACAAACGGCAACGGGTTCTGGAAGATGCTCTTCATCGCCGAGCCGGTTTTCTTCACGTAATCAAGCGCGCCGGGGCTCACTACGTCGAAGACGATCTCAAGCAGTTTGAACATCGCATCAACGCCCCAGCTCACAAACTTGCCCAGGAAGCCGCCGAACACCGCCGCGAGTTTCGCGAAGGCTTTGGGAACGAGGATGATGTCTTCGAGCGTGAGCGATTTGAACGCCGACAGGAACAGCGTCGGGATCTCGCTGACGAAACCGATCAGTTGCGAGAGCGTGGTCTGGAACCACTGCCATGCGCGCGGAATCGCCTTCGAGTCCTGCATTTTCTGCCAAACATCACCGAGACCGATCATCTTGAGTAGTGGTCCAAGTAATGTTTCGGCGCTGCGATCGACCGAATCGCCCGTGATCGGATCTTTACCGAGCACACCTTTCAGCAGGTTGTAACCCTCAGTGCCTTCAGCAAGCTTCGCGATTGGTCTGAGGATCGCGTCTTTGACGATCTCGATGATGCCGGTGACGAGATTGATGGCCGTGTTCTTTATCTGATCGATTGGGGCAGTGAATATTCGTTCTGCGCGTGACCAGGCAGCGCCGGGATTGAGCAGATCGCCGGGCAGGCTCAGGCCGCTGATGAACTCGGTGACTGCTGACTTGATCATTGACCCGGTGAGGCCGAGGGCGTTGATCTGTGCCTCGACGAATGCGCCGGCTTTTTCGAACACGCCGTTGTTGTCGAGTGCCTGTGAAACCAGTGTGCCGCCAGGCATGATCTCAATCAGCGCGCGCAAAATGTTGGCGGCGCTGCGATCCACCGAGCTCATGTTGATCGGATTAACCCCGAGCACGATCGTCAACATGCGGAAGCCGGGAATGTTGTTCGCTTTGCCGGCAAGCCAGTCGAGTGGATCGGGTATGCCGAGATCGACACCGAAGAGTCCCTGCGGGCGTGGCGACGTGCGTTGTTGCACGTTGAACTTTTCGCCGCGCATAGCTGCTGCTGAGGCGCGTTCGGCTTCGTGTTCGAGCGCGTCGCCGCGACCGGTAGTGAAATTTTGTATTATCGCGCCGCGGCTTTGTTGGACCACGTGCGCGACTTCGTGCGCCATCAGTCGCAAGTCGCTCGGCGACTCGCCTGGTCCAAGGAAGATGTCATGACCGTAAGCAAACGCGCGCGTATTGAAACTTCTGACGGTGAGTTGCGCGCGCGCGTCGGTGTGGACGCGAATCGGCGTGAGATCGACGGAGAAGCTGTGCGTCAGAGGACTCTTGACCGCGACAGGCAGCGGCGCGCCCGTGCTGGTGACTGTGGTTGATTCGAGTTTCCTGAGTGTTTGATCTTTAAGAACCTGACTCGCTGGACGCCCGAGCGTGATCGTTGGTGGCGCGACGTCAGCGGGTGGCTGGACCGTCTGAATAATCGCATTCCGTGTTTGAGTTTTATTGAAGGTGACGCTGACACGTGTCGAAGGATTCTCACGCAAAGGCGAAAAAGCGCCAAGAACGTGTTGCGTGTTCCTTTGCGTCTTTGCGCCTTTGCGGGGGACGTTTTTCCGCGCTTGCGGACGCACACTCCGGTTCTCAACCGGCACCGGTGCTTTTGGAGCTGTGCGTGGAGCAGTTGCTGACATTTATTTGCCGGGAACTCGAGACATCACCGTGCCCTGCGATAGTGGCCGCCGCCTTCCGGGGCCAACTCTTCATCCCTTGCCAATCCCTCCAGCAGGTCGGATACGGCGGTATTACCAACCGATATCCCCGATGCACTTAGAGTTGCGCGCAGACCGTTGACGCCCGGCACCCGGCCACCTATAGGAACGGTGCTTTGGATCAAAGCTAAGAGATGGTCTCTTGGCGTTGGTCCGCCCACGCTCTTAAGCGGCAAGGTAACTTCCAGATCCACGTTAGGGTCAACCGAATCGACCGGAATTATGGTTCTCGGTTCATTAAGCTGTAGTGCAATATCAATCTTTTTTGCGGTAATGAACTTGAGCCAATTTCTTTTCTCCTGAACTGTTCCGGCTCTCGCCTGTGCAATTGGAGGTGGTTGATGTGCAGAACCTTCTTCATAGTAAGTAATGCTTACTACATACCGCACTTCTTTGTTCTGTGGAGGATTTCTATGTGAGCGAACAACTCCTTCCACCCTGGTCATTCTCACGTTAACGCTACGAGGTGAATTCGCGATGTTCCAGGACGAAAGGGGACCATGCAACGAGTCAGCTAACAGGTGCGTTCCATGGATCGGTTGTCGCCGCATAGCGCTCGGTTCTACCAGTTCATCGTAGTACTCACGAAAACGTATCTCGTTCTGTGCTGCGACACCGTGGGTATTCCCTTCGACCATCGTAAGAGGATCCGCAATCATTCGTTTGGCGCGTTGCCATGAGCCGTACGACCAGGTCACAACCGAATGACGTTGGGGAGATGCAGTCCCGAGAGCCGCGACGATTTGCGTGACCGCGTTTTCTATTTGAGTATGGAAAGTCTGTTGGTCAGCTTCAGAGGCTTCGGTCGCAGCGTTGGCAGAAATGATCGTATTAATTTCTTCGAAATACCGTTGTAGCGTTTGACGCTTCGGACCGGTGGCTTCAGCTATCAGCTCCTCGATCGTCTTTCTTTCACTTCGGACTTCAATAAGAGCGCGATTACCATTCCGGTCGACCGTTATTGTGTGCTGTTGGCCGTCTGCGCCCCGAAATCGTCTACGAGTGCGCCACCAGGCGACGAGCGATCGAGCGCCGCGGGCTACTGCACGACCGGCGCGCCGCGCCTGCGCCACGATCCAGTCGACAACGCGATCCAGGGCGCGATCGATCGGCGCGCGGACGCGATCGATGACTCTGACGACGGCATCACTCACGCGCCCGAGTCCAACCAGTCGCGCGAGGAAACTGATCACGAGCGTCAACAAGCCCGCCATCGTCTGCTCGACGCGATTAGCTGCCGCAGTGATGTTGCCGCTGGCGATCGCGGCCATCGAGTCGATAAACGACATCGCCACCTGCGTGATCTGTCGCAGTCGCTCGACGAAGAACATGACCGTGTTGTAAATCGCGATCACCGCCTGAATGAACGCGCCCGCAGGATTGAGACTGCTGACGAGCCGCGTAATTGCTGCAACCACGATCCGATCGCGCACGAACGTCATGACCTGCTCCATGACCATTTCGCGCAGGTTTGTTAGTCCTTGCTGGATCTGTTCCCACGCCGCTGCCGGACCTTGCGTGACGAGTGTGACGACGAGCTGAAAACCGGTTTCGAGCGCGCGCACGGCAGTCTCGCCAATCGCGCGCACCAGCTTCGTGCGGATGTTTTGCCATGTGAGACCGAGCACGCTGAGTACAAACTTAACGATCTCGCGGAAATTAAATCCCTGCGGGATGTAGATGTTTGCGCCGCTCATCGCGCCCGTGAGCCAACCGATCAGCGAAGCGCGCAGGTGCGTGAGGAAGTGTGATCCAAACTGGCGGAAGCCCTGAATGCCGGCGCGCACGAGATTTCCAAGGAAGCCGATCGGATCGCGGAAGATCGTGCGCAACGCACTCGACGCGCGGCGGATGTAAGGCATCGCGAGAGGCGCAAGCACCTCGAAGATGATTTGCAGCAGGCTGAAGACCTGCTCTCCGGCCCACGTGATGAACTGGCCCGCAAAGTTGGCGAACACGCTGCCGACACGCACGAACGCACGCGGCAACAAGACGATGTCCATCAACTCGAGCGAACGCAACGCCTGTATGAACAGAGTCGGAATCTGAGAAACGAAGTTGAGTAATCCGCTAAGCGCGCCCTCGAACCACGCCCACGCGCGCGGCACTGCACGCGAGCGCTGAAGGTTGGTCCAAACTTCCTCCTGCCCGATCAGTCGCATAAAGCCGCCGATGAGTGTTTCGGCATTGCGTGGGACACCCTCGCCCGTGATCGGATTGCGGCCGAGTACGGCGATCAAAAGATTCCAGCCGCGCGTCTGGCTGGCGAGTCGCGCCAGTGGTTGCAGGATCGCGTCTTTAATGAGCCCGACGATTCCGGTGACCAGCCGTCGTCCCAGACTGATGATGCGATCGATGGGTGTACTAAAGATACGAACGGCGCGATCCCAAACACCGCCGAGATGCAGAATGTCGCTCGCGCTCAGTGACGAGATAAACTCGGTGACGGCGTTTACGATCACGCCGGCACTCATGCCAAGCGAGTTGATCTGTTCTTCAACAAAGCCGCCAACACGATCGAAGATGCCGTAATTGTCGAGTGCCTGAGTGATCAGTCCGCCGCCGGGGATGAACTCAACCATCGCGCGCAGGATGTTGGCGGCCGTGCGCGGCACTGCGGCGCCGTTGATCGGGTTCCGGCTAAGGATGATGGTCAACATGCGGAAACCGGGAATGCTGTTGGCGCGGTTGCCGAGCCACGTGAGCGGGTTCGGCAGGCTTAGGCCGAAGAGTCCCTGCGGTCGCGGCGTTGCGCGTTGCTGTACGTTGAATCTCTGGCCGCGCATGACTGCGGCTGAGGCGCGCTCGGCTTCGTGTTCGAGTGCATCACTGCGAGTAGTGGTGAAGTGTTGCAGCACCGCGCCGCGACTTTGTTGGACCACGTGCGCGACTTCGTGTGACATCAATCGCAAGTCACTCGCCGACTCGCCCGAGCCGAGAAAGATGTGATTGGCGTAAGTAAACGCGCGAGTGTTCAGCTTTCTGACGGTCAGTTGTGCGTGCGCGTCAGTGTGGACGCGAATCGGCGTGAGATCGATAGAGAAGCTGCGCGACAGGGGATTCTTTATCGCGACCGGAAGCGGCGCGCCGTTGCTCGTGGTGATGGTTCTCGCGTCAAACTTTTGGAGTTTGTGTTCAGAGAGGACTTGTTGGGAAGAACGTCCTATTGTGATAGTGGGACGGTTGGAAAAACGATTCTCATGCAACGGCGCAACAGCGCAAAGACGATCTCTGCGTTTCCTTTGCGTCTTTGCGCCGTTGCGTGAGACAGCTTTTGCCACGGGCGGAAGCACCGTCCGGGTCTCTGATGCAGGCTTAACGTTTCTTAATACAGCTTGACCCACTTATCGTCTCTCAACTTATTGACCATCTCTTCACCGATACCATCCGCACCCAGCAAGTCGTCATAGGTATGAAAGCCCCCAAGTTTCCTCCTGAGCTTCATGATCCGATCGGCGAGCACTGGTCCAACACCCGGAATCGTATCGATCGCAGCACGCCTCGACGTGCTCAGGTTCACCTCGACACGCACCGTCCCGATCGCAATGTCGGCAGGCAGAGTGTTGTCAACCGGGTGGTTATCGAGCAGCACAGTTCCTTCCGTTTTCCAACTACCATCGCCGCCCTCCTGTAGCTCGACGGCGTGCATCACCATCTTCTCGGGAAGCTCACTCTCCAGCGGGATGTGTGTGCGAGCGCCCTGTTTGCCCTTAGCGGTGACTGTGAATTTAACTACCTTGCCCTCACCAATCACTGCTTTTTTGATGACGGTCTCCGCTTGCTTCTCCATGGTGGTGTTGCAGGAGCCCGTGATGGGCACAAGGTTTCTATTTTCACCTGGTCCATGCACATGATGATTGAGCAGGTGCCCGCGAATGTACTCATGTGTGCGTTGATTGACGGCTATCCAGAGTTTGGTCTCCTGGTGCGGTGCGCTACCTGCAAGCCCAGCGGGATCGATACTCAGCGGGTTCGCCACCATCTTGTTTCCAACCGCATCGCCGGAAACAGACCTCGTACCGAAGGCCACTTTTGTCTTCGGAACGGCACTGAGACCAGCAGTGGCAAAGTTGTCGGCGATGATCGTGAGCGACTTCATGATCTCTTCACCAGCGCCCTGGCCGAAGCTGTCGCCCTTTTCGTCCTTTATTTTGTTGATCTTCTTGGCGTGAAGCTCGATCGTCTCGATTGCTTTAAGCTTTGCACCCTTGGGATTTCCCCGGCGAAGTGTGGGTAGCACGCTTTCAAGAATTTTGGGCGTGCTCTTTATGTAAAGCTTCGCGTTTTTCGCCTCTCCTTCCATGTACAACTCGTGAGGCTCCTTGCCGATCTTGAAGGCCTTACGCATCTTCCACCACTTAACTACGGCGGTAGCTCCAGCCTTAACAGTGCTGACGCCTTTACTAATCAACGCCTTCGCCTTCGTCGCGATCCACTTCGCGACTTTCAGCAGCACGTCGTCGACTTTCGTGCGGATCTTCTGAAGCGCGTCGCGAATCTTCGCGGTCACGCCACCCAGACGAAGCAGCGCAGCGAGAAAATTCACCACCAATAAAAGGCCACGCGCGAGGCCCTGTTCCATTGCTTCGGCGGCAGCGCTGATGTTACCCGCGGCAATCTCGCTGACCGATCCCAGAAAGTTGCCGACCATCTTGATGATGTCTTTGGCTTTCTTGATGAAGAACACGATCGTGTCGTAGATGCCGATGATGGCTTTGATAATTCCCGCGCCCGGAATGAAGATCCCCGCGATCCACTGAACGGCCTGCTCTACGATCTTTTGCTTAATGAAATCTTTGACCGCCTGAATGAACGCGTCCTTGATGTCGCCAGCCATCTCTTTCAACTGCTCCCACGCAGCTATCGGACCTTCTTTGATCAGCGTCATCACGAGTGTGAAAGACTTTTCCAGTCCGGCGACGACGGGTTCAGTCATCACCGTCACCATGTGACGGCGAATATTCGCGTAAGAGATACCGACCAACTGGAGTGCGATGCTGATGATGCCTTTGAAGTCCCATGTTTGCGGGAGCGTGAATCCTTCGATCGATCCGGTCAGCCAATCGAAGACGGCATCCTGAAGGTGTTTGAGAAAGTTTTTGCCGAAGTTCTTGAAACCAGTGATGGCGGCGCTCATCAGGTTCTTCACAAACTGGATTGGCTTCGTGAAGATCGCCTTCAGCACGGCGACGCCTTTGTTGATGATGCCCTCTATCTCTGAGAGCGAGAATCCAAACTTCTCGAGCGCCCATGTGAAAAACTTCTTCGCCGCCCACAACAACAGCTTGCCGAGTTTTGCGAGCGCGCCCGCCATCGCCTCTTTCATCTTCTCGATCTTCTCGTCGATGGCTTTGATCGCGGCGGTCTGCTTGTCTTTGAGCTGGTTCTGTAGATCCTCTTCTTTCTTCGCGATGAACTTGTCCATCTCGTCGAGCTTCGAGCTCATCTCCTCGGCCGCTTTCTTGCCGATGTCTTTGAGACTCGGACCAAGCTTGTCGACGTAGTCTTTAATTTCCGTACGCGCTTTTTGTAGGTCGTCTTTGCACTCCTGGATTACCTTCTTGTTATCGGCAGTGATGTCTTCGACGAGCTTGTTGATCCCCGCGACAAACTTCTCGCGATTGCGATCGAAGATGGCTTTCACGCCCGGCAGGTCGTCCATGCCGAGCAGCCAGTCTTTGGCTTTTCTGGCCCAGCCAAACCAGCCCGAGTAACGATCTGATTTGAAAGCGTCGAGCTCGCGGTTGACGGTGTCTTCGAAATCTTTGGTCGCTTTGTTGTTCCCGTCATCGAAACGTTTCATCGACTGCGTTTCGAGATCGGCGAGCTTCTTTTTAACTTTGTCCTGTGCCGCGGTGTAGATGCCGTTGATCTTCGTAGCGACTTCTTCGCGCTTCTTTTCCAGCGAGCTCTTGGCGCCTTTCTGTTTTTGCCCGGTGACGCCGAGATTCGCCTTGCGCTTCGAGTTCATCTCCGAGCGCTTCTTCGTCTCTTCCTGTTTGAGATTGTTCTCGACTTTCTTGTCCTGCTCCTGCGCAAACTTCTGCACCGCGATCGGCTCGGTTACGGCCGACTTCTCCATCCCTTTCTTCTCTTTGTTCGCGACGGCGAGATCTCCGCTGTCGACCATGTCGAGCTGCTCTTGCGTGACGCCTTCTTCTTTCAGCTTGCTGTCGGCTTCTTTGGTGAAGTTTGAGAGATCGGTGTGCTCTTTTTGTAGCGGCGCGATGCCGTTTTTGCCGAGCGTTAATGCGGCGGTTCCGGGCGCGGCCTCGGGTGGCGGTAACGGTTCGGGTTCAAACTCACGCGGCGCGGGCGGTGGCGTGTGGCCCATGTCCTGGAACGTCGAGACGACGGCGCTCTTGTCCGTTTGGACCACTTTCAACACGTCGGCGCCGGTATGTTGTGCTTTCTTGTCGCGCTTGAAGTTGTCTACGTCTTCGATCGTCTGCGGAACGTTCTCTCTCAGTTTCTCCTGAAGCGTCTGTTTGCCTTTGTTTGGATCGACTTTCGGCGCGGGACGATCGCTGACAACGTTGACCTGGCCGGAGTTGCTCTTCGACTGTCCTTCGCTGTCAGGAATCAGTTGTGCTTGTTCTGACTGCGCGCGTTTCTCGTCGGCGCTGTCGTGCGTCTGCTGGTTTGTTCGCAGTTGATTTAACTTGTTGAAGCCTTTTGAGACGACGGGTGCGGCTTTTGAGGCGAGATATTGCGCGACTTTGCTTGTCCCAACAGCTTTCATCATCGCTGCTGCGCCACCGCCACGCGCGCGCTTGCCTTTACCTTTGCCGGGTTTCTTTTTCGGCGGCGTTTTGAGCAGCGTTTTCTTGTCTTCTTTTTTGTCGAGCTTCTTTACGTCGGGGACCGGTTGCGGCGGTGGTCCTTTGCCGATCTTTTTCTGCGCGGCGAGTGCTTCAGCTTCGAGCTTCGCTGCTTGTTCGGCAGTGATGTCTTCCGGCAGCTCGATGATCTTGCCGTCGTGAGTTTGGAAAAGACCCTTTCCGAGAACACGATTCAAACGCACCGCCGGTGGCGCGGACGACATGGCCGGCGTCGACACGCGTGCGGGGGTCGTCTGCCGTGCAGGAGCCGGCGAGCTCGGAGTTGGTTTCGTTGTGCGGATGTTTGCCGAGATAGATGTGCTGTTCCTTTCAGTACGAGCAATAGAACAAGTCAGGAAGAGGGGCTTGCCCCCGCCGTTGCTTGGATTGGAAGAGCGGGGGCAAGCCCCTCTTCCTGACTTGTTCTATCCACGTTTCGCATTTCAATTGCGGCGCAGGGGGCAAACGCCGCCTGCCTTTCGATATTCGCGCTCGATAGCGTCGCCGATCATGGCTGACGTGACGATGCCGCCGTCTTCGAGTGCGAGCAGCGACGCGTGCAGCGCAGCGTTCTTGATTTGGCCGCCCGAGAGCACGCAACGTCCTGCAACTTCTTCGAGCAACGGGTAGTCCACTGCGTGATCGGGTGGCAGGTGGAGCTGCCAGATGGCCCAACGCTCGGGCGGTGACGGCGGCGAAAAGGTAATCACTACGTCCATGCGACGCTGGAACGCGTTGTCGATCCTCTCACTCGCGTTCGTCGTGACTACCAGAATGCCTTCAAATGATTCGAGTCGTTGCAGCAGGAAGTTGGTCTCCAAATTGGCATAACGATCGTTTGAGCTTTGCACGCCGGTGCGTTGCGTCAATAACGAATCGCCCTCGTCGAGCAGGAGGATGACGTCGAGCTCTTCAGCGCGTGAGAGAATCAGATTGAGATTCTTCTCAGTTTCGCCGATGTATTTATTCACCACGCTGGAAAGATCGAGACGGTAAACATCCATTTGCAGGGTGGAGGCCAATAGTCGCGCAGCGAGAGTTTTGCCGGTGCCGCTTGGACCACTGAAGAGCGCACGCACGCCCGCGCCCGCCGGCGCGCCGGTTTGCGATTGCAGACGCTCGCGATGACGACAACGACTGACGAGATTGTCCAGCTCGCGCCGCGTTTCTCCGCCCACAGCGAGCTGCGTCCAATCGCCTGATGTAGACAGCCGGATCGCGAGTGCATCAAGAATTTGACGATTCAACGAACGGGTTGCGCGTTGTGCGTCGGCGAGCGTGATCTCTGTGCGCTTCGCGAGTGCGGCGTAAGATTCGGCAAGACGAGCGACGCGATGAATGTTCCCGGAGGTAATACGAAAGCGCTCGCTGACAGTGTGCGTGTCGCGGAGCTTGCTTTCATGACACGCGCGCTGCCAGTGTTGTTTACGCAAGCCGGGATCGGGCATGTCGAGATTGATCACGAGCGCGCGTTCCGCTCCCTCGCCACTCACACCGCCTTGTTTGCCGATGACTATGCCACTCGGTGAGTTGCACGCGGACAGACGTGGGACCTCGATGCTCTCGCGTGGCTCGAGATCAATCACGATCACGGGCAGCGCGTTGAGCGCTGTCGCCAGTGGACCAGCGACGCGGAATCGTTCATCGGTTGGACCGGTGATGCCCTGGATTTCGAGCAGCCCGAGATTGAGCTCGCGTGCGATCGCGCTGAAAATCGTGCGCCGGCCGTTTCGATAAGCGCCACGCGCGATGAGCGTCTGTGCTTCGCCGGCGCGGAATAGTCCCGGAATCGCGCGCACTTTTTCATACACGTCCGGCGGCAGGATCAGATCGTCCATCGTGGAGAGCTCAGCCGGACGGCGATAGCGCATGCCGGGTCCGGGAATCTCGTTTTGCTCGCCACGTAGCGCATCCCACAACGCACTCGGCACTTCCAGCGCCCATTCAAGACGCGGCGACTCCGGATTCACGACGCGCACGAGTCCGAGCTCGCGCATCTGTCGCAGGTTGGTGCGCGCGTCGCGCCAGTGTGCTTCGTCGCGTCCCCACGTGTTGAGCAAACTCGGTGTCGCGCGATGCTGGCCCGGCGAGCCCTGCATGGTTTCGAACACCTGGCCGAAACGCAGATCCTCTTCGATCAAACCGACAGTCGTGAGCAGGATCAACGCGGCGTGGTCCAACCCCGCGGATTTGCGGAGTGCCTGCAACGGCAAATGACCGGTGGCTTTTTCCTCCCATCCTTGCAGCGATTCGAGCCACCACGAAACGGCTTCGGTCGAGTGGACTCCGGCGAGACCGCCGTCGGCGAGCTCGTTGTTGTAGCCGACCAGAAAAGGGAATTCTTTGAAGGCTGATTCACTCGTGCCGTAGACCTGGACCACGTGATGGAAGAGGCTAAGGACGGCTCCATAGAAGTAGAGCTTGAAGTGCTCAGCCGGAGTCGGCTGCAAACCGTCGAATAGATTTTTTCGCATCTTTTTAGTCATAGTGAAAAGCGATGAATCTGCCGGCTGCCGGGACCCAGCCGGGATTGCGGTCCAGACCTGAGAGACGTATTTCGATCGGGTGATCGCAGAGGGGGAAAAAGACGTCGAGATGTGTCGGGGTGATCGTTATCTTAGCGTAATGATGGAAGAGTGTTTCCGCGAGATCGTCATCGATGCCGAGTGCCAGATGAAGTCGTGCGCGTATGTGCGGGAGCAGGTCGGCTAACCAGGCCGGCGTGGTTAATTCGTCTTTGTCATCACGATCGGCGAGATTTCTGAGTAACTCCCAGATTGGATCATGGTTGTCTTCTTGATCGATTTCTTTTCCGACAATCGTCACGAAATCCCAGATGCTCAAATCGTCGCGGAACTGTTCTACCGGGTTCGTGAAATCGCTGTATATTTCGAGGAAGATCGCGAGATTGACCAGGTAGAAGAGGCCGCCTAAGCCTGTTTCGATCGTAGCGGCGTCGAGTGGCTTAGGCGCGGTAGTGGTTTCTATGATTGGCTCAGGTGTTTCGATAATTTGAGCAACGAGCAGCGATTCACTTTGACGTCGCTCGATCGCAACCGTTTCAGGTTCTTCATAGCTGAAGATTGCGTTGGCGATCTTGATCTGCTCCGGTTTATTGAAGACGGATGACACGGATCCCTCCGGCGAGGAATCGGGTTGCAGGATCACTGGCGGGCTTGGAATCGGATTTACGCGGATCGGTGCCACGGGTTCAGCAGGCGTGAAGGATTCGGGTTCGATTCGGTCTTCAACGATCGATGGTCTACCGGGCACTGTGCAGACAACCGTTTGCATCCAGTCCTCGACCGCGCGCGCGAAGCTCACCGTCCGCACACGCGACGGCGCGCGATGGACCATCAGCACGATCCCGACAAAGAGCTGCTGCACCGGTCGCAACTGCGGCGTGTCACTTTCCGGTACCACGGCCCGCCACGGCATCTCACTCCTGACGTGCGCTACATGCTCTACTTCAAGCCCCACATCCACCGAGAAAAAATCCGCGGCTTTGATCCGTGCAATCCGTGTTAGCCCGAATGAAACAGCCACGCGCTCCACCATCTCGCGTACCTCAACCTCACTTAACCGGCTCACAAACTCGACCAGCACACCTTTCCTAACCACAAATTCAAGCGCCGCCGGCACATACTCGATCTTTTCGCGCCAGAGCTGCCTGATCAGCCAAGACAAATCACCACGCTTGATCAGCGCCTGCCACCACCAACGCGTCGTCGCAACACCACTGCACCAGTCCGCCGTCAAACACGCCAACAGCTCCGCGTAGTCATAAAAAACAACTGACTCCGCACTGTCAGCAACGAACCCGTGCGCCGGACGCGCCGCACTCGACACGAGCTGATCGAACCTCTTCTGAAACGCATGCCGCCACGCTTGCGGCGCGCGCGCATGTGGACTGTCGAGTTGAATCGATCCCGGCAACGGGTCGTCGAGTTTGCGAATGAAGAGAGTGGCCGACGGCGGCAGACGCGGTTCCAGTGAAACGTCGCTCAGTACGTTCTCCAAACGTCCACGCAAGGCGAGCGGGTCAAGATCGCTGCGATCTCGATCGAAGACCCGCAGCCTCAGAATGGTGGAACCGCTAAGAGTACCAAGCATTTACCACGCCTTACTTGAGACCTAACAACTTCCAAAGCGCGAGCAAGCAACCCTTCCTGTCTTCAGGAGCGGTTCCGATTTCACCGGCGCCTTTAGGCTCCTGAATTGGATCTTCCGGTATGCGATCCTGGCCTTTTTCAACGGCCTGCACGCGAACCTTGATCTTCGCAGTGCCGTCCTTTGGTACCGGCATCTGGTAAACGTTGCCAGAAATACGTGTGGCGCCCTGTATGTTCGTTTGCCATCCTTCCAGCGATCCTTCGTGATACACGTAGAGCCCGAACGATGATTGAGCACGCAGGACAGGTTTCTTTTCACCGTCTTCTTCGATTCGCTCACCAGTGTCGTGATAGACGTGTACGCGGAACGTTGGAAATACCTGGTCCAACTCGTCGTCGGTCAACCCGGCATCGGTCAATACGTTGACAAGAATGTCGAGACGTTGTTTCGCATCCTTGGTTTCCTGGCCTGCGTTTCTGACGATCTCGAGCACCTTCCGCAGTTTCTCGGCAAGAGGGCCACCCTTTCTCAGCACTCTCGTCATGCTGGTACTCAGGAACGTGCCTGCATCTGCGCCCGGCGTATTCTGGGCCATGTTGATTTTTTCGATCGCGATATAAACGTCTCGCGGGTCTGGAGCATCATCTTTTGGCAAGCCGATGGTGTTGATCTCCGCTTCGCGTTCGAGGGTCGAAGCGTGATCGTAGTTCATATTTCTAAACACACTGTCCTGAAGAAAGACCGTGGCCGGACCGTTACTCGACAAGTTGCACAGAATGCACTGGTGAATACTCTTGTTCAAACCGAGGTTCATCGGGACCGGATGTGCAATCGGACTCGTATTAGGTGGGTTATTAAGAGCCACGAGCGTCGGAATCACAGCCGTGCTGGCAACCGGATTGGGATTCCCGGGATCCACAAAGTCCCAGGTACCGGAGGCCCAGTTGACCTGATTCGGATTGCCGCCGACCGATCCCCAGTTTGCGATGCGAAACGTGGCGGCAATATCTCCAGCCGCGATGTCATTTCCCGGCGGTCGGTAGTTGCGTGGCCGAGCGATGAATGTATTGATCGCGCCGTTTTCGATCGTCGTGCCAGTGCCGAGACCATTCGAAACAACGATGTCGTTCTGCCCGTTGCCCATAATGGTGACGCCGCCGAAGCTGGCTGGACCAGCAGTAAGCTGGAACTCATCCCAGATTCCCGGAGGCAGCGGATAGTTACCATTTGTGAGGTCGAAGGCCGACGTCTGATTCGGTTGATCCGTGCGGTACTCGGCAAGGATGGCAGGCATGCCCATAACAGAGCCGCGAATCAGGTACCACATGTCAAAATCGGTGCCCAGCTCGGGTCCATTAGTGTTTAGAATGCCGCCTCCAGCACTCACTGGAATGCGAATCTGAATTCCCCAACGAAAATTTCCGTCGACGGATTGGTCTTGCTGCCAGACTCGTGCATTCGCATCAATCCAATTCGGCTCACCCACAATGTTCCAGGCACCGCCGGCAGTTGACTGCTTCACTTGAACAGTAAAGGGAGGACCAGGAGCGGCCAATGGTGGCGCACCGGCATTTGTGAAAGACGAATCGTGAGCTTGAATTCTGATCGCGATGGCGTCGTTAGTGCCATGCTTCTGGAGGCCTATATAGACAAAATCGCGAGACGTGTTCATCTCCGGCACAAACCCGGCGCGCAAGGTGATGTAAATGAATTCCTGTCCGCTGTTGTCATGCAGTCCGCGGAAAAAGACTCCATGCGCGGCGCCCGCGGCGAAATCAACCCGTGTGGCTCCGCGCCACCGAACGTCGTCCAAACTAAAGTTGGGGGTACCACTCAGCCAGTCGGGCGGGCCACTTATACCAGGTACGCCACCGGCACTGGGAATAGATACTGTCATGGCTATCTCCTTATCAGCCCGTCAGACGGGCCTGCTAATGTGTGCCTCATGAGGCAAGGTGTTATTGCAAAAGCTGCACTCCAAACTCCTTACTGAATTCTACCGGCGCTCCATCTCGCTTGATTTTGAAGACCACGGTTCCTGTCGGAGTGGGTGGCTGGGCAGTCGAGGTAATGACCCCAAACTGCAACAATTTCGTCGACGTATCGTTGTCTGTGTCCACTTTGATCGAGGTTGGTGAATCGACGAGCGCCGGCCCCCATCCGGTCAGGGTGGTCCCCTGTTTTGCCTGAATGGTTATCTGGTAGATGCCTTGTTGAAGGAGCTTCACATTAAATGGAATTACCATTTGCCGGCCGGTCTTGAGTTTGATCGTGGAGCCGTCGAGTCTGCCGTTGTTTGGATCGGTTTCGTTGTTTCCAGACAAGACGATGAATATCTGAGGTTGAAGTTGAATGACATCAATCTTCGTATCTTGTTGTGGGACTGTCGTTCCAACTGTGAATGAGCGCTGATCGGTCCCGGTCACGATTCCCGACGTCGCCGTTACTTTCAACGTAAAAGTCGTTCCCGCAATGAATGCCACCGGGATTTGAGGAATCCTGACAACGATGTCGCGGATCTCGCTCTTGCCCATCTCGATCTTCTTGCTCGCAATTACGTTGTTGTTCTCGCGAAACTCAATCGAGCCTACAAGACCAGCGGGAACCGGAACACTCGAATTGATGATGTCGGCGCTGAGATCGTAGGTAGCGGGTATGTTGGTGCCGCTCTGGAGCCGGAACGCAAAAGCGGCCGGCTGCGTCGAAACAATCGGATTGGGATTTGGATTAGGATTGACGTCCGCGCGCCAGCCCACGAAGATATCGCCGATCAGGCTGATTACTACTGGCATCACGAACACCGTTCGATTATCACTGGCGACGCCGTTATCGACTCGCATCGTCATCGTCAAACCCGCGGGTGTGATCCCCGGAATCGGCGGCATGATAAACATCAAACGCTCGTCGAACGAGCCCGCAAGCATCTGCGCTCTGAGAACAGTTACGCTCGTTGGACCCGCCTCGAAGATGACCTTCGATTGCCCGATCGAGAAGCCGAAATTTTGCCCGATTACCTGGACCAAGCTACCGATCTTGAAAGGATCGAGGGCATTGCCGGGCGGCACAACATTAACTACCTTGATGCCGGTGGTCTGGCCTGCCTGTAACAGCTCGTTGATCGCATCAACGACCAGATTCCAGTCCTCAGCCGTGATCACATCACCGGGTTGAGCGTGATTAAGTAGTTGGACCATCTCGATACTCCTTTAGGAAAAGTTGCCGAAGTTCCAGTGATGAACGTCATAACGCGCCTCGCCGCGATAGAGCGTGTGGCCGCTCGCAAAAACCATGTAGCTTTGCGCGGACTGTGCGCCCGCGAGCGACACTTGCACGTTTTCGCGGACGATGTACAAGTAGAAAACGAGCTCGCTGCTTGTCTCGACTGGTGGATACTCAAACGACTCTTGAAACAACGAGCGAAGCTGTGCGCCTTCGATGAAGATCGGTTGGCGGATCGTGATCTCGTTGAAGAAAGTCGTGTAGTCGAAACCGCCGGCGCCGCCGATGGGCAACAGACCCGCAGCGGGCAAGTATTTGAAGTGGTCTCTCGCCTTGACTTGTGAAGTTACGACGCCGGAGGCAGCCATATCTTTCAGTTGACTTTGAAACTGTAGATACATCGCTTCGCCTTCGTGAGTCGTGCGTTCGGAAGTGAGAAACGACCACGTTTTGTCTGTGAGTCGACGTACGAGGCGCCGGCGCACGGACCATAGATCGATGAACTTGATGCCGTCGACGAGTGTCCAGTAGAGAATCGCGAGCGGCACTTCGCATTCGGTCAGCCAGGTTGGACGCAGGTCGTCGAGCAGCCCATACTTTTCGAGATTCGTGGTGAATGGATTCACCGGAAACTTGCTCGTGCCGTCCACGCCGAAGCACTTGTAAGCGATCAGATTGCGCAGCTTGTTTTGATCGAGCATCTCGGCGGCAGAGATCTGCTGGTCCAGTTGGGTCAGGCGAAACTGCACGGCGTTGACAGTCGTGTCAGTGTTGCAGGATACATTCGCGCTTTCGAGACTGTGTGTAGCGGCGCGGCCTTCAGTGCCCTGCGCGGGCGCGATCGTCAAAAGGTAAACACCGGCGCCGGCGACGTAAGTGCCTGACTGAAGTGGCGCACATTCGCTGAACGGGTCAGTGTTGCCGGGGCCGGGAGCGGCTTTGCGGACGAGCGCGATTTCAGTCTTCGCGCTGAGCATCAGTGTTTGGCCGAGGCGATTGATCGCGAGACCCGCTTCCACAGTGACGACTGGCGATTGCTGCGTCGAGGCGTTCGACTTCGAGACTTCGAGCCCGTAAGCGATACCCTCTCCGACCGCCTGGCCCAAACGTCGATCCGCTTCACGATTAGCCGACTGCTCGCGCGTCAGATCGCGCGCGCTCAGCAGGCGGCCGTTGAAGAAATTGATCGAGCGGATGCCGCCGTCGAGGATCGGCTGTTGCAAACTGATCTGTGAATCCATGCTTGTCTCCTCTCAAACCATCCACAGATTGCGCAGATTCTGTGAAATCTGTGGACGGCTTTACTGCGCAATCACGTGCCACGCGCTCAATTTCGGATTTGCCACGAGGTGCACGAACCGATTCTGTGCGGTCAACTGGATCGAACCTTGCCCTTCCACCTGATCGCCGGCCCCCGCAAAAATCTGCACGAGCGCGCCGGTGCTGATGCGCTTGACGACGAACGTGCGTCCTTCCTGGTCCTTCACTGCCGGCAAGTTCAACCGCACTAATCCCGCCGTGCTGTTAGCGATAATGATTTGCTCTTCTTTAAGATCGATCGTCGCTGGACCATCGATGTTCGTGACGGTTTGCTGCACCGCCGGCAGGACCAGCGCCTCTGATCCTCCGCCTGCAGACGCGACCTCGCCCGTCAGTCCTGACAACACCCACTCCTGCAACAACCGGAGATGCACGATGTATGGCCGCTCATTCTGGTTAATTGGAATCTCTTCGTTCGGAATATCAAATGTGCCGGGTGAGAGCGGCAGCAGCGGCACGTCGAGTTGGGCCAACAGCACACAATCCTCATCGCCCGTTGCATCACCCTCGATGTGCGTCGCCGCACAACCGTGCCAGCGCGCGATCCATCGTGGCCGCAGTTCCGTTACCCAAATACGGAACGCCGCGCGAAGATATTCGCTCTCATCCGCCACGTTAATGATCAGAGATTCCGGCGGTGAGCCAAACATGAAATCTCCCGGCGGCGACGTAAGTGGAGACGACAAAGGTGATGTCAGCCATTCAGACGCCGCATCGCGAATCGCCTGTAGAAACTGGTCCAACGGAATTGAAGAATCTGTTTCACTGACTGGCACCTGCTTCAGCCACGCGATGAAATCACGAACCGCATCCTCTTCACGTTGATTCGGTCTTTGGAGACGCAGCTCCAGCACGAAGTCGTCACTCAAGCGCGACGGTGCCATCAGTTTGTCTTCACTGCGGCACGGCTCACCCGCGATCGGCACGTCGTCACTCGGGCAGTTGCGATAACAGAGCACAACGTACAACTGGAGATCCGAATCGGGCGGCGAGCCGACCTGCGGTGTGATCTCTTCAGAGTGATCGGCGACCCAGTCTTTCAGATACGCGCACTGCGCCGCGGGCACACAGATCAACTGGCCGCGCGGGCTCAGCGCCACACCCGCCTCGACCACCACGCGCGGCCCCTTGATCGCGTCGACTTCAATCCGCACGTTTAGGCCACGCACCGTGCCGTAGCCGATCAGATCGCGCGCGAGCCACTGGTCGCGTCCGGAGAGGTACGCAAACTCCTGCGTGAAGTCATCGACGCCGAGCACCATGCCGACGTTGAAGTTCACATGTTTGGCCGGGTTCAAATCGGCCACCGTCATGCTGTTTGTGTGCGATGAGAAACAACTGCAACTCATATTAATATCTCCTCACTAGGAGTTCTGGAGTGGATCGCGTCCCATGATGAAACGATCGCAAGCGTTTTCAGGTACCGCCGCGCCGAGATAGCTCTCGCCGGCGAATCCCTGGTCCAACACGAGCTCGGGCAACAGTTGCGGCGCCCGGCTTCCTTCGGCGAGCACGGTGTCGAGCGCGAGCCGCGCCTCGCCGATGCGAAACATGGCCCAGTAAAATTTCACGTCAAAAACAGTGTGTGCAGGCTTTTCCAGCGCGACGATGCGACGCGAGAGATCCATGCGGCGCTGGTGTTCTTCGGGATTGAAAGCGAGCGACAAAGGCACGGGCAGCAACACGGTGAAACGGTGCGCGGCGCTTTGCATGCGCAACACTACGCTTTCAAACTGAAACCAGTCGGCTAGCGGTGCGCCGTCGAATGGTAATTGGTCAGGCAACGGAACTGATTCGAAGCCCGCCCACGTGGTTTGGTAGGCGGTGTTGAGCGACTTGATGCGTCGATATCGACGGGCAAGAAAGTCCTGCCAGAGATGGAGCCTCATGGGGTCAGAAGACGGAACAAACCCGAGCGTTGCTCTTGAGAACTGGGTCCACGTTGCGTTTTCCTGCGCGTCTGTGGGTGGAGCGAGCGGGTATTGTGTCAACGCATTTGCCTCTGATCCGAGCGCGTCCAGATAGCGTTGATTGAGATTTGCGCGTCCCTGATCGGGTCGCCAGGACGTGCCGGTGCTCACGGCGCGCAGTCCGATTGATTCAGTCGGATCGCCGAAGATCACGCCGGGCAGTGTGCGCGTGCGGTAGCGCTCGACGATGCGGACCGGTTCGAGGCGTCGGGCGGCTTCGCTTTGATCGAAGATGGTTTCGTCGGCGCACTGGTCCAACGCGAGGTGCAGCGCCATCGTCAGGCCGCGAACCGTGCCGCGATACTGAAAGAAGTCCATCGCGTGGGCGATGAACATGCGACGGCGCGCTTCGTCCCAGCTCGGATCGAGCGCGACGCCAAACCATCCCGCAAGCCAGTCGAGAACTTCGGCCGGCGCGCTGCGCACGTCGAATAGGATCTGTGCGGCGGCGATCTTGTCTTCGAGTGACGTGTAAAGGCCTTCGACGTTCGCGAGAAAACGATCGAGAAACGAAGCTGACTGCGTGTCTTCGCGATAAACGCCCGGCAAGTAGTTTGAGAGATAAGAGAAGCGTGGGTAGTAAGCACGCAATGCGCGGAGGCGCGGCGTACTGCGCTCATCGCCTTTCAAACGAATGCGGAGCTGGAGAAAGCGCCCGCGCGCGCGTTGAAACAAAAGCTCCCACGTGCCGGCGCCGATCTTTTTGTTCTGCACACCCACACACGCGTTTGACACCGTCGCACGCAGAAACGGAATTTCAGAGCCGTCACTGCGCAGGTAAGGCGCTGGCTCGCGTTGCCACGGCAACAGCGGTAGATCGATCTCCTCATTCGCAGCACGACTCCAGATCTCGATCGAGGTGTCGGGCGGAATGTGTGCGTCGAGCATGATGCGATGCCAGACGCAGTCAGGCTCGCCGCTGTCGAAGTAAGGTTTATCGAGGGCGGTTTTGAGCGGCGTTTCGAGTGTGGCTTCGGCAACGTAGCGCGGGCGACGTTGCTGCACGAGAGGAATCCAGTCTTCAGCAAAATCGTAGTATGCGCCGTCAGACGTGCCCGCGATTGCCTTGCCGCCGAAGAGTCGCATCGGCAAATACTCGGCGACCGGTTGCAGCTCGATTTTCTCGTCGCGCAGGCACAAGCGAAACGCGTAGCATTGATTTCCGTCAGCCGCGACAACGTAGAGACGATTCGTCACCACTGCAAAGTCGTAACCGACGAGCGTGAACTCGCTCTGCGCGTCTTCTTCGATTAGTGACAGTATTGCCTCGGTGGAAATCTGATCGTCCAACTGCTGATCAAATCGGTATCTAAAAATCCGTGAAAATCTGTGTGTTGGATCGAAGTCGAGAATAAGGACCGTTCCGTCGGGTAGAGCTTCGATCGCGATCGGATCGTTGAGAGCGAGTGGTGATTGCAGGAGTGAGAAGTTCTTTGGAAACACGCGACGCTTCGTGCCGCGCACTTCGCTCTCGTCCACCGGCTGGAAGTCGTCATCGTGCGCTTCTGTGAGGATTGTCTCGCCGCCTTCTTCCGGGCCGATCACGTTGAAGTGACGATCGAGTGCCCAGTAGCTCTTATTGACGCGATCGAGAATGTAGACGCCGCCGCCCGGTCGCGGCGCCATGTCGAACGGCTCGAACGGAACGCTGCTGGGCCAGAGCAACTGGCGAGGTTCCTGGCCGGTGTGCAGATCAAAAATCAAAATGCCCGCGGGCTCCGTAAGACCGATGACGAGGTAGTGATCTTCCGTGATCGTGAGACCGCTTAGCTTCAGCGGTGTAGCCGGTACTTCGTCGTTCAAAGGTGTGAAGTGACCCTTAGATTTTGGTTTCGGAACGCGGCATTTCTCTTCAAGCGGCCAAAAGTCTGTGACCTGTCCTGAGCCGATCGATCGCACGCGAAGCTTCAGGGACGTTTCATCAATCCAGAACCAGTTGCCGTAACGATCGCGACCGGCGCCACGACGATTCTCAAGCAACGGGAACGTGTCTTTCGGCGCAGCAGTGAATTTGAAGAGACGCGGTTCGAGCGTGAGCTCGTTGCGCTCTTCGTTCCAGAACAAACCGGGTTCAGACGCCAACAACCCCCACAGCTCTTTGAGAGTCTTCTTTGCGATATTCCCGGGCGCCGTGTCGACCGTACACTGGCCCCAGTCGTCGCGACCTAGCAGGAGATGAAATCGAGTGCCGTTGGCGTCCATTGCTTCGCTAACACTCCTCGGGAATTACCGGAACCGGAACAATACGCATGGCAGGAGCTGCGGCGGCCGGCGCTTGCCCGCGCAATGAATCGACGTCCATCGGATCGCCGATGCTCACGCTGATGCCCATCACGCGCGGCAGCTCGAGACCATTCATCGGAATCTGATCGCTCGACGGTTTTGTGTCTTCCGCAATCAGAACATCGTTGACGAGCAACACACCGGAAACACGACTCGCCACCGCCAGCAGCTCGCGCGCAGTCACCGCTTTCGAGAGCGGCCAGCCTTTTTGCGCTGACGCGTAAGCCGGCGTGGTTAGCGACGTAAGACTGTCTGTCAGACCAGTCGCGCTTTGAATCGGCGCGAGAAAATCCAGCAGTGCGCGTTTAACCCCTTCACGTACTTCCGCAGTCGCCACACCCGCAACGACGTTGATACCCACCGAAATCCAAACAGGCTTGTAAACCGCACCACGCAGGTAAAGCTCAGTCGTCACTAATCGACGGGGATCCAGGTAACGACAGATCGTGTTGAGAAAGATCGCGTCAGCAACAGGCGCATCGGGCTGCTTCGGATCGTTGCGCGGGATGATCATCAACGTCACCGCGCCCGGCGCATCACCCGCTTCGTTTGGCACGAGCTCAGGATTGAATGCCGGCAACACTTCGACGCGACCGATATCAACACCCGGCGTGCGCATCGTGATCGTTTCGAAATCAGCGGCGCTCACGAGTCGATCGCGATGCTGCAGGTAGCGCGCGATCTGTTTCTCGCCGTCTGTGACTTTCTCCGCTTCCGTGCCACCCCACGTGCGCACAGGATTCGTAACTTTAATGCCTGCAGGCAAAGCCGGACTCGAGTTGATCGACGCGGCTGCGACATTACCCGCGGAACCGACACCGTAGTCGTAACTCGCGCGCAGCTTCGCACCAGCCGGCGGACGTTTGCCACGCAAGCCGTCGCCGAATTTGATCTGACCCGACTCAGCATCGACGAGGTAAATTTCAGACGGCAGCGGCGGCACAGGCGTAGCGCCAGGCGGCAGCCTCAGATCCGGCACCGGAACTTCCGGACCAGCCGAAAGCAGATCGTCGAGCTCCTGCCATGTCTGTGTCTCACTCGCTGGCGGAGTCACCGTTAATTGCACGGAATTAGGAATCACCGGTTTGCGCGATAGGACCACCGATTGATCGGGCGCGCCAGTACCGTCCGGCAGCAGCTCGTTCGTGACGTGCGCGCGCTGTGTAACCGAAACAGTGTTGATACCGATCCAGAGGAGTCGCGCGCCGACGCCGGGCGACGCTTGTATGCGCAGCCACGTGATCACGCGATCGTTCAAGCGACTGTCTTCGAGTGACGGTGGAAAATCGGCGACGCCCTGTTCGAGGGGATCGAGATTGGACCAGAGTTTCAGTTCCGCCGCGGACGGCAGGGTGATCTCAACGACGCCAGGCGTCTCGAGCACGTTACCGAGCGGGCTCGCCACCAGCGGCCTGTACTGCGGCACACGTTGCGCCGGATCGGTTGGCAACAAACCGTCGCTGCGAACATTCGGAATCAGATACTGAAGCAACGCCTCGCCTTCGGGATTCGCGCTGCCACCGGGCGCGAGCACACGCGTGGCGGCCTCGATCGCTGGAACGATACCGAGACTGATCGTCTTGCCTGCGATCGCTTCGCGCACTTTGTTTCTGAGATCTTCTTTGGCGGCCTCGCTGTCGTCCACCGGCTTGTCGCTCGCGCGCACCATCAACGCGACCCACGCTGAGCGATCGGTCGCTTCCTGGCCGATGGCGACTTCATTTCCTTCGCGCCCGTCGATCGGCACGCTCTGGTAGAGCTGGATATCGGCGTCGTTTGGCGGCTGTCCTTTATAAGAAGCATAGAGGAGCTTGTAATAGTCGGTGACTTGCGTGGCAGGGCTGACGATCGTTTGTTTGTAATAGACGGCGGCTTCGATCGGCAACACGTCGAGACCGTGATCGGTGCGGAAGGGAACCTGGCCTGCGCGCACTTCGAGTCCGCTGTTGAGCGTGATCGTTTCGAGTGGTCCACGGTCGTTATTGAAACTCACGAGACCGAGGGCGGACGACGCTGGCTGCAGCGGCACGCCGAGCAGTTGCAGAAACTTCCGCCGGTTTCGCTCGGGAATCTGATTCGAGCGATACAGCAGGTTCTCAGTGAGAAACGCGAAGAGCTCGAGGAGGGTGACGCCCGGATCGCTCTTATTGAAATTCGTCCACTCGGGATTGTGAACGGGAATGCGCGCCAGCGCTTCGTTCAGCAAGTCCTGGTAACGACGATCATCGATGGATGGGACCTGTAGAGGCATTGTTATGCTCCCAAACTCACGCCTACACTGACACGTTCAACTGCCTGCGTTGCGACCAGCTTGTAAGTGATCGTTGCGACGGCGGCCTGTGGATCGGACGGATCCGGATCGACGTTGACTGACTCGACGCGGATGCGCGGCTCCCACTGGGCCAATTCGCGCGTGATGCGTTCCTGGATCGAGCGGCGCGTGCTCACTGTGTTTGGCTCGAACAGAAAACGACCGAGACTGCCGCCAAACTTCGGCGTTCGTAGCCGTTCAGGCTGCTCAGTCATCAGGATCACGCGAATCGACTCACGCACATTCGCCTCACCCTCCGACCACGCCACACGCCCATCCGGCCCCACGCGCGGTGGAAAGCTCATCCCTCGTCCAAAAATTTGACCTGCATTCATAAGATCCTTTTAGCCACAAAAAGGCACAAAAAGCACATAAAATACCTTTTCTGAATTTTGTGCCTTTTGTGCTTTTTTGTGGCTCATGCTTTCGCTTTCAACTTAGGTATCGGAAAACAGAACAAGAAAAACGGTACCCAACGGAAAATGATGTCGAGCAAAAAGACGATGATCATCAACAACAGCAACGCGCAGATTGTGATGATCGGGATCGACAGCGAACAGATCATCCCAAATTCAATTCCCGAGCCGCTCTTGCATGGTCCACCATCCGGCACTGACAGATCCTTATGCAGCGGCCACGGCAACACTGACAAAACCAGGTCCCCGAGCGACAAACCTTTCACCCGATCGATCTGGCCGCAAAGCATGTCGGAGATCATGAACGCCGTGTTCTTATCAAACTTCCGCAAACCCGCCGGCGACGTATCCAGCGGCAGCGCAATGCGAATCGGACGCGCCGGCGCATCGGGGTCGAAGAAGCTCGCCATCTGGAACGGCGCCGTCGGCTCGCTCAACAACGGCGGATCAATCGGGCCACACTCAGGCCGCGTGAACACGCAACGAATCACAAACCATCCTTCACGCATGTCCATCGGTTGCTGCGATACGAGCGGGCTGTTGGGAACTTCAGCCACCGGCGTCGCCGGCAGCGCGGCCTTGATCTTATCGGCGAGTGCATCAACCTTTGCTTTCTCCTGGTCCAACAAAGCAGGTGTCGTCAACGGACTCGGCAGCAAAGGATCGGCAAGCGGAAACAGAAAGTTGGGCCACAACGGATCGAGCGAGGCTCGCTTGCGGTCGAACGACGTTTTCACTGCTTCGAGGTTCGCTTCGATCGCGCCCGTTTTCACGGCGAGCAGCGCGTCTTTCAGCGAGCCCTTGATCGCCGACGTCGAGTAAGCAGTGTTCGCGACAAACGCATCTTTCTGCGGGTTCGTCAGACTGAAAGTCGTGTTGGCGATCGCAGTCGCGAGAGTGTTCTCTGCGGCATTGAACGGGGGTTCACCCGCCGGCGGTCCCTGACCTTTGAGCAGGCGCCACACACGCGGTGTTTGCTCCGCGAGCAGGTTTGCGAAGTCGAGCAGCACGTACCATGAGCCGGTCTGGATCTGCTCACGCAAGATTTGCGCAGTCGAGGCAGTGTTACCAGCATTCAGGCTCACGGTTGGCGGCGGGTCGTCGTTCGGATCGTCAGGAATCTTCGATCCCTTGTTCATCTTGCTGCCGTTCGAGGCTTGTTCGAGCAGCTTCTTCCACGGCTCGGTCACGGTGGACCAGAACAGGATCATGCGCGGATCGGAAATCGGTTGCGGCTCGAACACCGGCTGCGGATCGCCCGGCTGCTGCTTCATTCCGGCGCCCATGTAAGCTTCACGTTTTCCGACCGGAACCAGGCCCGCAACGAGACGTCTGCTGCGACCGTCATCTTCCGTGAAGTTCATCGCGAACAGTGGTAACTGATCCTCACCGTCAAGCAACACGCCTGTGTTCAACTGTGTCTGCCCTGGAATTCGTTGCCAGCGATTGCCAGCCGGCGTTGAGATAAATGCGTACTCTTCCCACGTCGCAGGGTTGAAGGCAGGCAGGGGGATGTTGATGTCGAGTGGTCCAGGTGGAAACATCCGGCGCACGACGTAGCCGACCTTCTCCTGCCTGCCTGCATTGATTGCGCGATCCGGCAGACCGGCACGACCGCAAACCAGCGACGACGCGACGAGGTAGTAACGCTGGTGGGCCGGTTGATAGAGCTTGAGCTTCTTCGGTTGAACGGCGGTGTTCAGTGTCAGCAGTGACGAAACGCCCTTGCCGCTCGGCGAAGGCACAAGTCCTTGTTTCTTCGCGGCTGCGAGGCCGAGCCGGCTCAGCTTGCGGGCAAAAAGTGGAGCAGGTTTCGCGGGCGCCGGTTCGGTTACTGGTCCACGCCACGTTTCCGGAGTCGCGACGAGCTCGTGCATCCGCGACGGATCTGTTTCGAGCAGGTTCACGAAGTCGTCCATGAACGTGTCGGCGGCGAAGCGCAGGATCACAGGCTTGCGCAGCGCGTTGCGACGCAGGTTGATGTCGCCCGTTCCGGCCGCGATGGGCCAGAGTGGCGACGGTGCTGCCCATTGGATTTGATCCTTAGCCATTTCGTTCAGCTCTTATCCACAGATTTCACAGATTTTTCTGTGTAATCTGTGGATGGACTTACCAAATGTTGCCTGCGCCGGGTGTGTACGACGCACTGATAACCGAGTTGCTGATCATCGTGTCGCACTGCACGACACCACTAAACTTCGACATCGCTGCATCAACTGTCACCATTCCCGCCGACACCGCGACCTGCGACGCATTGATCGTCACTTTCGCCGACGCTGTGATCGTGATGCCGCTCGCCTCCATCTTGATTGAGTTGCCGTTGCTGTCGACGATCTCGACTGCGCCTGGTCCGTCTTTCAATGTCAGCTTCTGACCGCCAGGTGTTTCGAGAATGAACTGCTCGCGCCCGTCGGTGTCGTCCATCGTCAGCTTCACGCCATTGCGCGAGCGCAGCACTTTTTTGAAGTTCTTACCCGCGCCGTCCATCGACTCGGGCGGCGAGTCTTTGCCATTCCAAAGACTGCCTATCACGTACGGCCGTCGGGGATCGCCGCCTTCGAACACGATCAGCACTTCGTCATCAACGTCGGGAATGAACCAGCTACCGCGATTGTTGCCCGCCATGAACGTTGCGAGCCGCGCCCACGTCTCGTAGCGCGCGCCCGCGGTGTCAGGCGACCACGGCAGAGCGATCTTCACGCGTCCGAGTCCTTCGGGATCGACGATGTCCGTCACGAGCGCGGGAAACGCGCCGTACCAGCGTCCGCCAAGACCGCTGGGCAAACGCACATCGAGGATCATTTCGAGTGGTGGCTTATCCATTTACTTTCCAATCCCGACTCGTTCCGAGCGGAACTCACTTCGCAAACCTTTGGTGCTGTCGAAGATGTGTTTCACTTCGGCGACGTAGTACTTCCCATTGAATAGTGGTCCAAGTCCCTGTAAATCGAGCTGCGAGCCGGCGCGCAGTGATTTGTTCGTCTCAGCAATACCGTGTCCGACGACAAAACGTCGTGCGCTCATTCGGAAAAAAGCTTCGGCTTCGTGTTGCGCTTCCTGATCGTTCAGTGGAATGGTGTGCGCGAGTGCTTCCTTGCGTTCGCCCAAAGCTGATTGAAGAATGCTGACGCCGCTCGTGTCGCCATTCAGCTCGCTGCTGATCGCGGAGTCAGTTGCCTCAAACTGCATCGCGGCTTTGTTGGAGATATTCCAGCCGTTCACGGCCACGCTTGTGCGTTGCATCGCGAGATCGGCGAGCACGTTGAACTCGCGCAGTTGATTGCCGTAAGTCATCTGTAGCTTGTCGCCGTTGCGGCCGTTGTGTGCTTTGGCGTGCAGCGTCTTGTCTGACATCCAAACTTCGGCATCGATTGAGCGCGCGCGATCGCGGATGAACGCGAGATCGCTTTGATTTACTTGCGCGAGCACCTTGTACGTTGGACCAGGCACGTCGACTTCAGGTGTCAGGCCATGATCGGTGGCGATCTGCTTGATCACGTCCGCGTCGCTGACGTCGGTGAAGGTCCTGGTGCGGCGCGTCATGCGTAGATCCTGAAAGCGGTCTTCGGCGAGCACGCTGATCTCCGGTGACTGTCCTTCAGGAAAATTGCCTTCGAGTGCCAGGATCTTTCCCTTGAAGATAGAATCGTTGCCGAGCTTGATCTCGAGATCCTTGCCGAACTCGAGCACGCTGCGATCGAAGTAAAGAAAATCGGTGGTGCTGTTCTTTTCGCCCCAGTTGCCAAACTTTGCTTCACAGCGATAGAGACCGTTGGTGTTCTCGACGATCATCAGCGTCAGCAGTCCGCCACCGAGCGGCCCATTGACTTCGTTGTCAACGACGATCGTTGGTCGAGATTCTTTTAGTCCGGTGGTCTCGTCAGCCATTGTTCGTTAATAGGCCCAAACGCGTTCGCAGCGGCTCATCTGTTGTTCAACCATGCGGCGGATATCGTGCTCCGACGGAGCCGCCTGCTCGCCACCACCTTGCGCTTGTTCCGCTTTCTCTGCGGCGCGTTCAGCAGGAACAACTTCAACTTCATTGACTACAACTGCCATCTCAACCTCCTTCTTCAACGCCGAGGTATTCGCTGTTTTCTAACACCGAGGGTGTTCGCCAATTTTTAACGCCCAAGGAATTCGCTAATTTTCTAACGCTCAAGGAATTCGCTAATTTTTAACGCCGAAGGCGTTCGCTAATTTCAGCCCAGGGGTTGGAGCGAAGCGACAACCCTGGGTACCGACCAACCAAATGTTTTCAACCCTGAAAGGGTTCGCCTTTAAGCCAAACGCTTTCAGCGTTTAATAATTTTTCATTTCAGTTCCCAGGGTTCTCGCTGCGCTCGAACCCTGGGCTGAAATTAGCGAACGCCTTCGGCGTTACGTTCCAAGCGTTACCGGTGCGCTCGAACCCTGGGCTGAAATTAGCGAACGCCTTCGGCGTTACGTTCCAAGCGTTACCGGTGCGCTCGAACCCTGGGCTGAAATTAGCGAACGCCTTCGGCGTTACTTCCAAGCGTTACCGGTGCGCTCGAACCCCTGGGCGGACATTAGCGAACGCCTTCGGCGTTACGTTCCAAGCGTTACGCTGCGCTCGAACCCTGGGCTGAAATTAGCGAACGCCTTCGGCGTTACGTTCCAAGCGTTACCGACGCGCTCGCCTGGAACGTTCCACCGACCGAAACACTCGCGCTGGCGTTCATGTCGACGAGTTGGCCCGGCTGCAACAAACGCGGGTTCTCGATGTTGTTGGCGGACGCGATGTCCTGCCAGTTGTCGCCTTTGCCCTGACTGTCCGCCATGCTTTGCACCGACTTGCCCTGCGGCGCGGGCGTTAACGGTCGTGTGCCCGGCGACTGCTTTGCGCCTGGTCCAGCCGTCGCCCTGAACGTGAACTCCGTGATCTTCTGCTGTGTCAAATTGATCGTGACGCTCGCGCGCAACGGCCGCCCGTCACTCGAAAAGAATTCGAGCGACTCCTCCATCGATTCCATAATTCCGTCGAACTGAAACGATCCCCAGATGAACCGCACGGCCGGCGGCACAAACTTGTCGCCTTCCGGCTTCGGCGTGATGAAGTACGCGACTTTCGCCGTCAGCTTTCTGACGTCCTGCTCCTTCTTCTGCTCCGGCGGCATCGGTGCGGTGACGTCAAACCACAATTGCAAACTCAGCTTCGTCGTGCCCGCGCCGACAAACTGCCGCGCCGGCGTGCCCTTCTGATCGCCAGCGCCCGACGGCGTCGCCACCTGGTTCGCAAAGCTCACCTTCAAGGTCTCAGGATTGAATTGCACCTGACACTTCTTGTCGGTGTTGATCTCGTTCTTAAACTCGGCGTCGAGCTCTCGAAGCTCCGCTTTTTCCAGTTTCTGTGAGTCAGGCATCTTCTTCGCGTCCTCACGGTTTCTTCAACGTCAACTTCTCGTAAGCGATCTGCAACTCTTCAATCGCAACCGCGCCGTCCTTCGCATTTAACGGCGGCGACTTCAACTTCACTGGCACGCAGCGCGACAACTGAAAGCGTGCGCGCTCCGTCGCGCCGTCAGCCGCGAAGATCACGACTTCCGCATCCGCGCGCAGCGATTGATCGGTGAGCATGAGATTGAACCAGTCCCACAGCTCGAGATTCGAAGTCATGCCGCGCTTCATCGTCACTTGCCCGAACGTGAGTGGACCAGTCAGACGGATTTGCCTGCCGTTGTTCCCGCCTTCACGAATCGTCTTCACGTCCATCGTCATTTCCAGCCCGTCGCACTCGGCAAACGCGGCATCGACAACCTGCATCGCCACGCCGTCAACCTTGATCTCGACCGCGAAGTTAAACGCAGTGAACGGATAGGCAACTTGTTCCTTTTCAGGATTAGCCACGAGCTATCTCACCTCCAGTGCGTGGGTTCGATCGCTTGTTTGGACCAGGCGAATCGTCAGAAAGCGCATCGGCAGCGACGGCGCGACGCGCAGCTCGACGATGAAGCGTCCGAGATCAACGCTCTGCGGCGTGTTCAGCGAGCTGTCAGTGACGACCTGGTACGACGTTGCCGGATTCACACCCGCAAACGCGCCACGCTCGAACATGCCGTCGAGCATTTCGGTGAAGCCGCGATCGACCGCGCGACGAAATGGCGCGCTGTTTGGCTCGAACACGTAAGTCGCGCCTAGCTTCAAAGCCTGGCGACGCAGCAGAATCAGCAGGCGACGCACACTGATCTCCCGCAAGTCTTCATCTGCGCTCAACGTGTCAGAGTCGAGCACGAGAAAACCGCGCGGTTCCTGTCGAACGATGTTGACGAGCGCGTCCTGAAGTGTGAGACGTCTTTCCGGGAGCAGATTAGGCTTGAGTGCGACGACGCCACGCAAAGGGCGATTTGCGGGTGCGATCCATGCGCCGCGATTCAATGCTGATTCGGCGAGCGAGCCGCTGACTGCGCCACACGGCGGCATCGAGATCACCACGTCTTCGCGGGCTTCGCGACCGATCAGCCACGGATGATAGACAGCGCCGTAACTGAACGCGTTGACTTCACCAAAGCTGAGTGCGGAAACACCTTCGGTTGGTGGCGCGATGTTCGGCGTCGCGCGCAGCAGTCTTGTGTGTTCGATCGCTTTGTCTTCGCGATAATGCTCGGGCAGCGACAACACGCCAAACATGTCTCCACGCGCCGCACAAAAACGCAGAAGCGATCGCTGCACGGCTAGCAGCACATCAGGCGAGTAGTCTTTCGTATCAACGATCCAGCGCGACTCATCTTCGACGCGAACGGCAACGCCGTTGGACCAGTCGCTGGTGTCAGCGCCGATGATTGCGCGCACGCGATAGTAGTAATCACCAGTCCTGCGACCGTAGAGCGTGAAGCTGCTCGTGGGGCCTTCGAAGACCGTCACTGCATCGGAGAAGTTTGGCTGCGACGACTCTTCGAGCACGTAATCCGTGTCTTGTGGCGGCGACAGCTCCCAGCGCAGCGATAAGTTCCCGTTGCTGCTGAATTGTGGAAACGCGAACAACTGCGGCGGCTCGATGATCTGGATCGAGCAGCTCAGGAAATTGCCCCATTCAGGCTCGTGTACCGGTTTGATCGGCGATGGCTCGGGCGGTTCCGGATCGCAACTGCTGAGTGCAGGTGTTTTCTTCGGTGCTGGATTGCAATCGAGAAAGTGCCACCATTCGGGACGCAACGGCGGCGCTGATGGTTCGGGATTAACCAGCGGCTCGCGCTCGTGCTTCACCCAACCACCGTGGACCGCATCAGGCACGGCAATGATCGTCGCTTCTTCGAGTGGAAACGCCGCGTGCATTCCATTCAAACGACGTGGACGCGGTGAAAGGTACTGAAGGAAGTCGGCAGTTCCGGCGAGATTCGCAGCGCCAATATCAACTAGATCGCTATCCAAAAACAGCGCCGCATCAAACTCAGCGAGTCCGTCGCGTTCTCTTTCACTGCCAGGCAGCGCGACCGGACCGAGATAGTTTTCAGCGAGACCGGGCATCAACAACGGAAAGTAGATCTCGTCGACTGGACCAGGTCCGGCGAGTGGAAAACGAAACAGATCGCCGACCTGCTTCCAGAGCAGCGTTGCCGGGTTCTCTGAAGTGGGCGTGTCAGCCGGGCGATAGACTTCTTCGTCCGCCGGCAACTTCGCCCAGAAGCGCTCGTGGTCTGGCGCGAGGCCGAGGTCGCTGATGCTGATCGAATACTCTTCGGCTTGTCGCACCCAGAGCTCGAAGCTGAGACGCTCACCCGCCGGCGTTGCAACGGGAAATGGATTCGGTGGATCGATCACGCGAGACGCGCTGCCCGATAACAACGGCACGCCTTCGTCGCCACTCGTGAAGTCGAGACTATCGACTGTCATCCACCAACGATTGCCGCCCTGATCGATCCCGAGGATCGAGCCGGGTTGTGGCGCGTCGGCGAGAGGGCAATCGAGCAGCTTCAGCGTGATCTTATTGTTGACGAGCAACGCCGGCTGATCGGGGCTGAGCACCGCGTTGTAGACAATCTCAAACTCGTCGATCCTGTCCTGCGTGCTCAGAGGCGAAGTGATCGCTTCACGCGTGAATACAGCCGCAGTAACAGGTGTGTTCGGCGGCGGCGCTCCTGGACCTTCCGCCAGCGACATCAGCCAAACAGCTCGACTCGCCGTGACGTTCAACAGCGGCGTCGCGGGTGGACTCGACAGGATGCTCGTGATGGTTTGCAAGGCGAGCAACACCGATACATTCGAACCCGCGAAAGTCAGACGGATCATGTCGCCCGCCGTGAGCGGATTCGACGGATCGCGCACGATCTGCATCGCGTAACCAACACCGTCCTGCTGCAAAGCGCCGTTGACCTGGATCGGTCGCGACAGCAACGCCGTGCTTACTCGAAGCGCGTCGGACCAACTGCCTTCCGATCTTCCACGCGTAAACGCCGGTGTGATGCTGCTGATTTGTCCGTTCGGGTTGAACTCAGCACGAGCAAGGTTTGGAATCGGAAAGTAGTTGTAGCGCGCGCGATTCAGCGGCTGAGTTTCACTCGCACTTTGTCGTGCGACGCGAATGATCCAGCAACGCTGTCCACCATTACGGAAAAACGCACGCACTGCTGGTCCAAGGTGCGCGTGAATCTCTTCACCACGCACAACGTCCCACGCGAGCGGCGCATCCTCACCGAAGATTGCCGTGAACTGCGGTTCCGACTCGACGGCCACCGGCGTTTGCAATGGTCCGGAAGCAGCGAACCCGACAAACACGGCGATGTCCATGCGAGGCAGAACCTCGGGCAATGGTGGCGCCTGAGTTTCGAACTGAAACCCGGGCAATCTTCTCGGCGCGCGCGCACTCATTTACTTACTCCATTTCGAGTCGTTCGTAAGCGAGTGTGAGCTCTTCCATCGCGACGTCAGTTCCCTTGGCGTTAACCGGGCCGCTGACGTGCTTGATGATGCGGGCGCGCAACAGTTTCCAGGTTAGGACCACGGCGGTGTGATCTTCGTTTTGCAACTGGATCGTGACGGTGCGCTCGGCATTCTGATTTCCGTTGCGAATGTCGTTGAGCCATTGATAGAGATTGAGTGAGCCGATGACTCCGCGTTTCATCGTGACGTCGGTGGCTTTGTTCAGGCCCGTGATCTTGCGCACGCTGTTCTCTCTCGAGTTGCCGTTGCGATACTCGGAGACGGTGACTTCCATGCCGATGTTGCTAATCTCCTGAAAGCCGGCTTCCGGACCATCCGTGTTGCCCGTGCCGAGGTCGACGAGAAAGTTGAATTGAACGTAAGGGCGATCGCGTAGAACTGCCATGATTTCCTCCTCTTAATAATCAGCTTCTTCTTTGCGTCTTTGCGCTCTTTGCGTCTTGGCGTGAGAAAAATCCTTTCACGCAAAGGCGCAAAGGACGCAAAGACGCAAAGGCTCACTAAATCTTCCGATCCGCGGTCCACTGGCCAACGCGGAAGATCACAAACTCCGCCGGGCGCAGCGGCGCGAGACCGACGAGGCAAACGAGTCTTCCGTTATCGAGATCGTTCTGTGTCATCGTCGATCGATCGCACTTCACGAAGAACGCCTTCTCCGGCTTGTCGCCCAGCAGCGCACCCATCTGCCATTCGTTGAGCATGAAATCCTCGATCGTCCGTCGCACGTTGCCCCAGAGCTGTTCTCCATTCGGCTCAAAGACCGCCCATTGCGTTCCCTTGTCGATCGAGTGTTCGAGGTAAGCGAAGTAGCGACGCAGGTTCACATACTTCCACTCGGGATCGGAGCTGATCGTGCGCGCGCCCCAGAGTCTGAAACCGCGGCCCTCGAAAAAGCGGAAGCAGTTGATGCCTTCAGGATTGAGAACGTCCTGCTGCGACTTGTTGAGCAACTTCTCAAAACCGAGCGCGAGATTCACGACCTCGTTCGCCGGCGCTTTGTAGACCGCGCGATTAATGTCGTTGCGCGCGTAAATGCCCGCGACAAATCCACTCGGCGGTAAATTGATCTCCTTGCGCGTCACCGGATCGAGCACGCGCACCCACGGGTAGTAAAGCGCCGCGTAAGTCGAATCAAACCTCGCGCGCAACGCTCGCACCTGCGAAATGCTTTGCCCCTGGCCGCTATCGAGCACCGCGATGCGATAGCGCATGCGTCGCGCATGATTGATCAGCAGGTTGATGATCGTGTTTGCATCTGCGCGATAACCGTTCTCGTAACCGAAAGTCGAACCAGGCGCTGCGACGATCGAAATGTCGTCGATGTCTTCGAAGATCTTGAGACCAGTCTTGCCAGGCTCTTCGACGCCTTCGTACTCAGTCGCCGCTGGACGCATGCCGTCGTTGCCGCCGGTCAACGAGACTTCCACAAACAGCGGCTCGTCAGGACTCGGAAAGTCTGTCGCGTTGAGTCCGAAGAGCGCGGTCAACACGTCGACACCGGTCTCCACGTCAGCTCCGAGCTCGATCACGATCGGCAACGAGCGCGCCTGTGCGAGATTGTTCGGGTGCGCCGCAAACTTCGCCGATAGTGAGTCAGGCATACCGGCCTGCGTGTGACCCGGCTCGACTGGAAGCGCGGCCCACGTTTCCGGAAAACTCGAAGGGTCGTTCGGAATCACAGTCACGCTGACGGTGACACTGCGAATCACATCGCCGCCATCAGCATTCAGTTGATCGAGCTGCAATTCGCTGCCGGGACTGCCCGGTGCGCTAAAGACCCACGCCTGCGTCTCCTGAAGGAATGACGCGCGGAACAGTTGACCCGTACCGAGTGGACTGCCGAGCGGGCTCGTCGTATCAGCCATCCAAACGATGTCGCCGTCGAGGAGTCCTGCCAGGCGCGGATCGCCGTTTTCGTCAGTGCCGAGAACGTTCTGGCCCACGAGCAGATCGAAACGAACACGCATGTTGCCCGCTTCGCCTGGAAAACGCGCATTAATCGTGACCGCGCCGGCGCCACCGCCGTTCGGCAATGTGGCGCTCGCGCGCCCGTCGTCATCGTCGGCCGCGGCGCGGAACACGCGCGAGACGTAGAGACGCTTGCCACCCTCTTCAAAGAACGCCCGCACCGCGTGCCACAGGTAGTTATCCATTCCGGCAGCGTCGGAGAAGTTCAACTGTTGCCGGTCTCCGTAGGTGCGCTCGAATTCTCCCAAACTGGTAATGATCTCGGGCTCCAAATCGAGCGGTCCGTATCGAGCCGGGCCGATGAAACCCGTCGTGGTCGTGCTAACTCCTTCGATCGACTTTGACCGAAACGATGTCTCCTCGACGTAAACTCCCGGAGCAAGGTATTCA
>Ga0126311_10000134_pt1 | contig 37179 bp, 27 predicted proteins | sample Plot61_FD_92539 | JGI IMG/M metagenome (GOLD analysis project Ga0126311, IMG submission 92539) | Serpentine soil microbial communities from UC McLaughlin Reserve, CA, USA - Plot61 | ecosystem: Environmental > Terrestrial > Soil > Grasslands | place: USA: UC McLaughlin Reserve, Lake County... | reverse complement strand
CGTGTACTTCAAAATAATCAGCTTGGCAGGTTGTTCAGAACCGCGCGCTACACTCAACAGGGAACCCATGCCTTCCTGCTCCATGCGCGCTTCGTCAAGAATATCGACGCTGAGTCCAAACTCACTCGCGATCTCGCGTGCTCGTTCCGCCATGTCGGTCGGCGTCATGTAAGCGCCGGGCTCGTTAGCCATGTCACGAGTGAAGTTCACTGACTCACCAACTATCTTTCCTTTCGCCACACCCTGTTGCAGCGCGCCGGCGTCAGCGTCTTCAACCACGACGACCAGACGGTCGATCTTCTTTTCTTCTTTTTCAACGGTGCGATACTTGTCCGGATCGAACAAAGCTATGTACGCGCCTTCAGCGGCCGTGGCTGCGGTTCCGAGTGCATCACCGGAGAACCGTGGGAGCACGGCGATAGACTTCACGTTCTTACTGCGCAACGACCTAACCGCGGTTCCCGCCATTTGCGAAACAGTTGGGCTCTTGTAATCGCTGGCTTCGCCGACGCCGATCAGCAATAGACGACGAACTTTCAACTTGTCGTTTCCGAGAAGGTGGAAATACGCAGTCTCTCCTTCTTTACCACTGAACTCTTCCGCATCGAGTGCTGAGCGCACCAGACCACCGGATAGTTCGTCGACCTTCTTCAAAAAGCCGCTGTCGGCTTTCTCATTCTTAAAAACGGCAACCGCCAGAGCTTGCACGTCAAGCTCTTCAATTGGTCCCCGGCTGGCTTCAACTTGCATGGCGAGTAGGTTCTCCTGGGATTGGAAATTCAGTCTGGGTCTATCGATTACGTTCTTTCAACTGGGCTCGCGTCTCTCGCTCCACTGTGCGCTTTAGCTCGGCTTCTCGCTTGTCATACATCTTCTTACCGCGCGCCACTCCCACTTCAATTTTGATCCGTCCGTTTTTTAAGTAGAGCTGTGTGGGAACGAGAGTCATTCCCTGTTTGGCTGTGGCTTCGTCCAGTCGGGATATTTCACGTTTGTGAAGCAGCAGCTTGCGAGTCCTTAGTGGATCGTGGTTCTCGCGGTTGCCATGAGAATACGGCGAAATGTGTGCATTAAACAACCACGCCTCGCCCTCGCGCACAGAAACGTATGCTTCCTTTAGCTGGACCCGACCGTCCATGGCACTCTTTACTTCCGTGCCCGTCAGGGCGATTCCGGCTTCGTACTTATCCGAAATATGATAATTGTGAAAGGCCGCACGATTGGCAGCCAAAACTTTTTCTTCTTTTTTCAATTTGAGATCGCGAGTACATCGTGTCGAGTAATGATGCCGGTGATCCGGCCGTACTCTTCTACCAACACTGCCGGACTGGTCTGCAGGCGTCGCGTTACTTCTGAAGAACTGGCATCGATATCGACTGTCGGAAAGCTCGCTTCCATTACTTCACTGACACGTGAACTCAGCAGTTCTCTATTACGGACCACTTTCGCAAGCACGCGATTCTCTCGTAATGAACCGACCGCACGTCCTTCTTCCAGCACCGGTATCTGCGTCAGGCCGAGCTCGTCCATTTTTTCGAGCGCTTCGCCGACATTATCAGTGGGCGCTACGTAAACCAGCGTCTTGGGCGCCTGCGGTTTCTTGGTGCCGCTGATCAAACCAGCGGTGATTTTTTGTGGTTCGAGCAGTCGTTTCTCTTTGAGCCACTCGTCTGAGTGATGCTTCGTTAAATAATGTTCGCCGGTGTCACAAACAATGAACACAACGATTGCATTCTCATCGAGCGTGGTGGCCACGCGCAGCGCCGCGGCGAGATTAGTTCCTGTGGATCCGCCGCAGAAAATTCCCTCCATCCGCCCCAACATGCGCGACAACTCAAACGATTCACGATCAGTGACGTTGATTATTTCATCGACGTACTTGATGTGAACATTCGGTGGCACGATCTCCTGTCCGATTCCCTCGACGAGATACGGAGTGGCCTCTACGACTTTTCCAGTCTCTTTGTAATTCTTGAAAATCGAGCCGTAGGGATCGGCGCCGATGATGCGGATGCTCGGATTCTTTTCTTTCAGATAACGACCAGTGCCCGAGATCGTGCCGCCAGTGCCGAGCCCGGCGACGAAGTGAGTGATCTTGCCTTCAGTCTGTCGCCACAACTCCGGTCCCGTGGTGCGGTAGTGCGCTTCCGGGTTTGCGGGATTTGAATACTGATCGGGATAAAACGAGTTGGGAGTTTCTGAAGCGATGCGACGTGCAGTCGAGACGTAATGATCGGGTGTTCCTGGTTTAGCAGAGACTGGCGTAATAACGACGTCCGCGCCGAGTGCCTTCAAGTATCGAGACTTCTCGACTGACGCTTTGTCAGTCATCACAAAAATACATTTGTAACCCTTGATCGCGGCGGCGAGCGCGAGGCCGATGCCCGTGTTTCCGGATGTTGCTTCGACTACGGTTCCGCCGGGCTTCAGAAGCCCTTCACGTTCTGCGGCCTCAATCATCGACACGCCGATCCGGTCTTTAACTGAGTAGCCCGGATTCAAACTCTCCATCTTGGCGAATACTTGCGCTTTCACGTCGCGCCCGAGGCGATTGAGCTTCACTAAAGGCGTATTCCCGATCAACCCGAGAATGTTTTGCTGGAATTCCATCAGAGTCTCCGACAAGCTGATAAGTGCGGACCTATCTATATAGCAGACCGCCAGTGAGAAGCACAAAGAGCAATCCACAGATTACACAGAATCATTCATTAATCTGTGTAATCTGTGGATTGCTGCTTTAAAATGTTAGGACCCGGACGTGCTCTCCCCTTCACATCCGGGCCCTTACAAGGCCACTCATCTTGCAATGCGTGACCGAACTTTAGACTCGCGCCTTAGAAGCGGCGCCGTCTGTTATCTCTAATCTTGTAGGTGTAGAGCGCTGCACCGCCTGCACCCAACAGCGTGCCAATAACCGCGCCCTTCTTACCACCGACCGCACCACCCAAGAGAGCACCACCGCCGGCTCCGATACCCGTGGTGAGCTTGTCGCGGTGTCGATCCCAGAAGGAACGGTCGCGATCCCAGCGTCGCCCACTGTAATTTCGATAACGGTAATTCTGATACCGTTGTTCATACCGTCTGCCGTCGTAATAACGACCTCGTGTTTGTGCTCCGACAGGAATTGCCGAAAACGTTAATGCCAACAAACAGAAAATACTTACTATCCCCTTTTTCATTACCACTTGGCCTCCGCTTCCCTCTTTTGGCAAGGTGTGTGCCAACACCTGATTAATTAAATAAGCGCGCTTTTTTGCAGTTTTCATCGGATACGTTTTGAATAAGGCTCACATGCGTTAACCATAACGTGCGCATTGTGTGAGGTGAGTTACCTTTTGGGGTAATCTGTCTGCACACTTTAGAAAGTTCAACAATGAAAATACTGATTCTCGACAACCCCCAGGTTCGCGAACTGCTGCCAATGCCTGAATGCATTGAGTTGATGACCGACGCGCTCGCGGCACTCGCGCGCGGCGAAGTGTTCCAACCTCTGCGCACTATCGCTCGACCGCCCGATGCTCTTGGCTTACTCGGACTGATGCCCGCGTATCGCTCCGGCGAACACGGAGCGTTTGGGCTCAAAGCAATCTGCGTCTTTCCCGGCAATCCTGCGCAAGGCAAGGATGCGCATCAGGGTGCGGTGATGCTGTTTAGTCGTCAGACGGGCGAGTTGATGGCTTTGATGAATGCGTCTGAGATTACGGCGATTCGTACGGCGGCGGTTTCGGCTGTTGCAACTCGATTGCTCGCGCGTGAAGATGCGGAGCAGCTCGCAATCATCGGCGCCGGTGTGCAAGCGCGAACACATCTCACGGCACTGGCGTGTGTGCGTTCGATCAAACATGCTCGAGTAGCTTGTCGAAACATCGAACACGGGCGACAGCTCGCGGCTGAGCTGCAGTTTTCGTTTCCGGTTGAGCCGGTGCAAACGAATGAGGAAGCCGTTCGCGGCGCGGATCTGATCGTCACGGCTACTTCTTCCCTCGAGCCGGTAATTAATAAGGATTGGATCTCGCCAGGCGCGCACATAAATGCAATCGGCACGCACTCGCCGGGCTCGCGTGAAGTCGACAGCGGGACGATGGGCGTCGCGCGGATTTTCACAGATCGACGTGAGTCTGCGTTGAATGAGTCGGGCGATTATTTGTTGGCGGCGAAGGAAGGCGTTGTGACACCGGAAAGTATTCTCGCTGAGATTGGAGAGCTCTTGATTGGCGCGAAAGAAGGCCGGAGTTCCGAAAGTGAAATCACGCTCTTCAAATCTCTAGGTCTTGCAATCGAAGACGTCGCGTGCGCGGATTATATTTATAAGAAAGCAACCGCCAACAATTTCGGCTCGTACGTAAGTTTTTAGACGCGGGAGAAGAGTGATGAGTCAGGAATCAAGAGATCAAAACGGCGTTTCGGAAATTCTGAAAGCGGTCTATCACGGCAAGCAAGACGTCGTTGCAGCGCTACTCGCTTCCGGCGTCTCGCTCGACATCTTCGAAGCCGCAGCTACTGGACAAACAACTCAACTCCAGAAACTCATCGAACAGGACACATCGCTCGTCAATTCATACTCGCCTGACGGTTTCACGCCGCTCGGTCTCGCGGTCTTCTTCGGCCACGCCGAAACTGTCGACACCCTGCTCGCCGCCGGCGCCGAAGTCAACGCCGCTTATCGCGAAACGATGAAATTGACCCCACTCGCCTCCGCTATGGCCGTCGGACGAAACGACATCGCACGCACTCTCATCGCCCACGGCGCAGACGTCACGCCAAAGCCGCCAACGACCTGCGTCCACTCCACACTGCAGCCGCAAGAGGAAACCTGGAATCAGTCACGTTGTTGTTGGAGCATGGCGCAGACATTAGCGCCACAAGCAGCGATGGGAAGACGGCGCTCGCCTATGCTGAAGAACGCAATCATCCCGAAATGGTGGATTTTTTGAAGAACCGAACTTAGATAAGCCGATCGCCAGTAACTGTCTTCGAGTCCTGCCGGTAATGACAGCCACGACTCTGCCGGTTGTGCTGCGCTGCCTGCGCCACGATCAGCGCCACTTCAACTGCGTTACGCAAACCAATCAAACCATCCGACAGCTTCGTCGTTCGATAAAACGTCTCAATCTCATTCCAGAGATGACGCAACTCACGAATCGCGCGCGACAGTCGATCGCCGCTGCGCACGAGTCCGACGTAGTGCCACATGATGTTTTGAATGGTCTGCATGTCGCCCTGGATCAACGCGGTGTCCGGCTCATCTCGCAAACCACTCTCATCCCACGGCGGAATACCATCAAACTCCGGCGCCTGCCCGTTGTCGTTATTCAAAGCTCTGTCAACCTCGAGCGCCGCTCGATTTCCCCACACCAGTCCTTCTAAAAGAGACGTAGACGCGAGACGGTTAGCGCCGTGTACACCCGTACAACTGATCTCGCCGACCGCATACAAGTTACGAATCGTCGAATGCGCCCACTCATCGACCAGCACACCACCGCAAAAATAGTGCGCCGCCGGAACCACCGGCACGGGCTCGCGCGAAATATCGAGACCAACCTTCAAACACTCTTCGTAGATAAACGGAAAGCGCTCACGAATCTTCTCGGCCGGCATATGCGACGCGATGTCGAGCAGCACATACGAATACCCGCGCGCCTCCATCTCGTGATGAATCGCGCGCGCCACGATATCGCGCGGCGCGAGATCCTTCCACTCCGGCGCATAACGTTGCATGAAAGGACGGAGTTCCGGCGTCAATAACACGCCGCCTTCACCACGCACAGCTTCGCTGATCAGCAAACCTTCAGCGCCGGGCGCCGCGAGTGCAGTCGGATGAAACTGAACGTACTCAGCGTTCGCGATCCTCGCACCCGCGCGATTGGCCATCGCCAGTCCGTCGCCACGAGCACCGACCGGATTAGTCGTGTTTCGATAAATGCGCCCTAGTCCGCCAGTGGCCAGAATCGTTGCGTTCGCGAGATAGCGATGAACAGTCTTCTCAGTGCGATCGAAGACGTAACAACCGTGACAGGAAACGTCGCGATAGTTGTCGAGCGGGTCGCGCGAATGATGAGGAAACGTGATCAGGTCGACCGCGGTCGCTTCCGACAGGATCTTGATGTTTGGATAGCTCTTTAGCGATGCAACTAAGCCGTTGATGATCGCGAGACCGGTTGCGTCCCCAACGTGAAGAATCCGGCGGCGCGAGTGTGCTGCCTCCTGCCCCCAAACAGGCGCGCCGTCTGCGGTGTGATCGAACTCGACATGAGCCGTACGTTCGAGCACTTCATTCAACAAAGGCGGGCCTTCTTCAGCGAGAATCCGCGCCGCGCTGGGCGAACTCACGCCTGCTCCGGCGGCGACAATGTCTTCAAAAAGCAGCTCGGCCGAGTCGTCAGGACCGCGTCCGATGATGCCGCCCTGCGCGTAACGTGTGTTTGATTCGTGAACGTCGGCAGCGCGCGTAACGATGGTGATTTGGCGCTGTGGATTTCGAGCCAGACGTAAAGCAGCGGTTGCACCGGCGATGCCGCAACCGATGATTAAGACTTCAGTCTCCATTAATCAGTCTTCTCGTCCGATCGAAAGCATCCGCTCAACGGAACGCAACGCGCGTTTGCGAATATCTTCGGGAATGAAGATCTCAAACTGCTCTTTCTGCAACGACTCGAGTGTGTCTTCGAGTGTGATCTGGTTCATGTGCGGACAACGCACACTACAGAGTCGCAACATCTCTTTCTCAGGATTCGCCGAGGCGATATTGTCACCCATGGAACATTCAGTCAGCAGCAGATAACGCGGCGCATTGGTCTTCTCAACATAACGAATCATCGCCGTCGTGCTGCCCGAATAGTCAGACGCCGCCACGACTTCCGGACTACACTCCGGATGGGCCAGGATCACAACGTCGGGAAACTGTTTCCGCACGTTCTGAATGTCTTCAACACTGAACTTTTCATGCACCTCACAACGACCGGGCCAGCCAATCATCTGGTAATTGAGCTCGTTCGGAAAATGCATGCGTGGTTCGCGTGTTGGATAAATGATCTCTTTACCAGTCTCGCGCGCGACGTTGCCGGCCAGGTATTCGTCGGGAATGAAGATCACTTTATCAGTCTTCAACGAGTTGACCACGGCCACCGCGTTTGACGACGTGCAGCAGATGTCTGACTCTGCTTTCACGTCCGCGTACGTGTTGATGTAAGTGACAACCGGCACGCCCGGAAATGATTTCTTCAACTCGCGCACGTCTTCGGCAGTGATGCTGGCAGCGAGTGAACAGCCGGCTTTTTCTGAAGGAATGAGGACTTTCTTAGTCGGATTCAGAATCTTCGCTGTCTCAGCCATGAACTTCACGCCGCAGAAGACAATGATGTCCTTGTCAGTTTCCGCAGCTTTGCGGCTGAGCTCGAGCGAGTCGCCGACAAAGTCGGGGATCGAGTGGAAGAGCGCCGGCTCCATGTAGTTGTGACCGAGTATGACGGCGTTCTTCTCTTTCTTGAGTCGATTGATCTCGACCGCCAGTTCTGCTTTGAGACGCAATTCAAAATCCGGAACCGTGTCGCGCAGCAACCGGCTCAACTTCTCGTACATCTCTTCAGTAGTCGTCGTAGTAATCATCTTCAAAAACTTTCGTCATGCGACAAATTCCAGGCTGACATCGAACACCTGCGGGGAGTGTGTCAGAGCGCCGACGGAAATGTAGTCCACACCAGTCCTCGCAACTTCGAGAACTGTATCGAGCGTAACGTTGCCAGACGCTTCGAGTTTGGCCCGTCCATCGCAGATGGCAACCGCTTCGCCCATCGTCTCGACAGACATGTTGTCGAGCAGGATTCGTTCGACACCGAGCACGAGCGCTTCTCGCACATTGTCCAGTGAACGTGTTTCAACTTCAATTTCGAGCGACGTTCCTGAATTGCGCACGCGCTGGACCGCCGCAGTAATCGAGCCGGCAAAATCGATGTGATTGTCCTTTATTAACACCATGTCGAACAGGCCGGTGCGGTGGTTTTGCCCGCCGCCGAGGCGAACGGCGAGTTTGTCTGTAGTTCGCAGGCCGGGAGCGGTTTTGCGCGTGTCGAGAATGACGGCTTTAGTACCGGAGACGGCGTCAACAAACTTGCGCGTTAGAGTCGCGATGCCCGACATGCGTCCGAGGAAGTTCAATGCTGTGCGTTCGCCTGTCAACAACGCGCGCGCCGAACCATCGAGGTTTGCGAGGACTGTTCCTCGTTTAACCTTCGATCCGTCTTCAACTTCAGCGACAAACGTAACGTGTTGACTCAGCGCAAGCATCACCTGCTTTGCGAGCTCCAGACCGGCAACAACACCATCCTGCTTCGCGATGATGCGTCCGCGTAAAGAAGCATCCGCAGGCACAATCGTGTTCGTAGTGACATCGCCTGGTCCAATGTCTTCTTCGAGCGCACGGATAATGGAAAGTTGATTGACCAAAGTGTATCTTACACTACTTCACTGTTATAAAAACGTCTCGTCCCTCTCGAACCTCATTACCCGAATAATCAGCCGCAATTATACGCAAAACGTAATCCCCTTTGGGCAATTGCGACGTATCCCAAACACCCGGCGCCGCCTTTCCGTCAAGTACGGTGTTCGTCACTTCATACAGAAACCTCGTCGACTTGCTCCCATAAACAGTGATCCCACTTTCATCCGCGTACGCGATCTTCGTTGCCTGTCGATCCGGGGGCAAGCGATTGAAAAGAAGAGTGGTGCGCGGCTGATCGAACCCCGGCGCAGGCGTTCCATCAGCCTTCAGCACCTGATATCCCAGTTTGTACAAACCCAGCCGCCGGCGATCCGGATTCATATTTGTCCGATCGAACGCATCGACGACGATGCGCACCGCTCCACTCACCAGCAGTCGCTCGCCTTGCTTCTGCGTAAATCGCCTACCTGAATTATCAAACAACTGAATCCCATCCTTCTCAATCGTCGGCGCTATAGTGTCGTTGAATCCAACTGGCGATAACGAAAGCGGATTAATCTCGCCGCCGGGTGGACCAATGTTCATGTGAACATGCCACATCTTATTAATCGTCCCGACAGCATCTCCGGGGTTGAAACGCGAGCCGCGTCTCACGCGCACGCGCACGAGCTTGCCTGTGCCATCATTGACCGGAATGAAGCGCGGGTCATCAAACATCTTTTCATCCTTATCGCGGCCTACACGGATGTGAATGTAAGAGACGACACCAACTCGAAAACCCTCATTGAGCGAATCGAATCCCCAGTTTGCCAGGGGGCTGGAAACTTTCTCGGAGCGTACCGCACGAGCGGTGTCGCCATACGCGCCGAAGACGTCGAGCCCGCTGTGAAGATGATGACGGCTATCCGTCGAGTCGAAACTGCCGCGCACTTCACCCATCGTCGCTACGACTTCATGTGGGCTTTCCTGCGGAGCTAGCGGCCAGATTAACTGCTGCTGACGCAACGTTTCGTTCGTCAATTTCGGTAGCGTATCGATCAATGGCGCGGCGCTTTGCATTGGTGTTGGGTCGAGTCTGCGAACGAGATAGTTGCCGCTGTCGGCGACATACAACTTTGCTGGTCCACGACCATTTGGATCGATTGCAACACCGGTTGGTTGGTTGAAATGAATATCGTCAGCGATAACGCGAGTGGCGCCGTCGGGAGCGATCTGGACCACACGCGAACGATCGAGTTCAGTGACGTAGAGAACATTATCATGCGTGATCGCCAGGCCGATCGGACTCGATAGATCCGCCACCGGCAAGGTCGTGACATTTCCTTCGGGTGTGATCTTTCGCAGGCGATCATTGCCCGTGTCGGCAACAATCAACGAGTTGTCATTAGCGACGACGATTCCGCTCGGAGTATCGAACATCGCGTTACTACGATCGCCGTCCGCGTAACCGGGAGTTCCGTTGCCTGCGATAGTGCTGACCTGCCCGTCGGGCGTGATCATGCGTATGCGATCGTTATAACTGTCAGCTACGTAGATGTTGCCGCTCGCATCTACCGCAACGCCGATTGGACCATTAAACTGCGCTTTTCGGCCTTCTCCATCTGCGTAACCCGGTTTGCCATTGCCGGCCACTGTCGACGTCTCACCTCGGACTGGCACGCGCCGAATGCAGTTGTTTCCGGTATCAGCAACGATGAGATCGCCGTTCGGCGCGATTGCGAGCCCGGAAGGTGTATTGAACAGAGCTTTGCCTTCGACTCCGTCTCCAGATCCTTCAACGCCGCCTGCGATACTTATGATTTTGCCATCGGGCGCGATTCGTTGAATGCGATTCTGATCGCCCGCATCGGTCATATAGATCGATCCGTCAGCACCGACTGCGACACCAAATGGATCCGAGAGCTCGAGCGGTGAGCCGTCACCCGCAACAGTGGTTACATATGCTTTCCAACCAACGGCTGTCGGCAGTGGCTTCCGTGTGAAGCGGTAGACAATAGCGGCAGCACCGCCCAACAGGATCAGCAGTATGAGAGCAACGATGACTTTGCGCATTTAGTCGAGGAAGGTTTCAGGCTGGGCGAGCATTTCTTCGATACGCGCGATGTAGCGACCGACGTGCAGGCCATCCATCAGTGAATGATGCACCTCGACTGAAAAAGGCAGGAGCGTGCGTCCGTTGTCATTTTCAAACTTGCCGAACGAGATCTTCGGCACTGAATCTTCGCGCCCCCAACGTCGCGCGTGCGAAAAGCTGGTGAAAGAGATCCACGGCAAGGTGGTGCAATGTATGCGCGCGTCGTCTTCGTGTTTGGGACGGAAGGCCCAATCGCCCTTATTTATCTCCTCGACTGCGTGCGTCGCGCCTTCCATGAATTTCGAGAAGCTTTCGGCGTAGTCGAAGTAAACGAGCGTGAAAGTCTCGTTAGGAAGAATGATCGTGGTGCCGCCGTTGATCACGTCATGGACCAGCACCTGACCTTTTCGTAGACGATAGCGAAACGGTTCGATTTCGTTGGCGGCGCGTAATGCGAGATAGTGGTACGTTAACCAAACATTCGTACCTTTTCGCTTTTTCAGTTCTGCAAGCAACTTCGTGATATCGAGTCGCGTACAGACATTGAAGTATGGTTTATCGAACGGCAGATAAAACTCGAATACAGCACGTCGCGGCCAGGTGGCCAAATCTATGTAATGGGGCATCGCGCTGCGATTGTACCTGTCGAGTTCTGCTAGAATCCACCGAAAAACAAGACCACCTATGACACAACGTCTTCCTTCTCTCCCAAGATCCATCGCCACCGGCGCGATTGGTTTCGGCGTGGTCAGTCTCTGCGTATTCGCCACCGTCGCATTCGCCGAACGATGGATGTATCGAACGTTCAGTGAACTTGGCGCATACCTTGTGTGGACCGTGTTGTTCATACTGCTCGGTGGCGCCGTGTTTGGATCACTCGTCGTCATTCGCTGGCGGCTGCCGCGTTTCTACCTGCTGTTTGGTCTCGCATTCTTCGCATACGCCGCGGGCTGGGTGATTGCTTATTTCACCTTGCGCGGCACTGCTGGTGAAGTCGCCGGCTCAGTAGTGGGATCGGTGTTGATGGCGATCGTCTTTGCCGCCGGCTTTCGCTCGCTAAGATCGACTGTAAAACTTTCTGCTGTGCTCTTCGTATCAAACTTCCTCGGGTACTTTTTTGGAGCTGCGATTCTCGATTCCCTCCGGAGTCAGACGGGAATGTTGTTGTTTGGCGTCGTATACGGACTGTTTTTCGGCGCGGGAATCGGAGCGGTGCTTCAGATGGTCCAACAAGAATGAGCTCGGGTGAACTTCTAACACGCAGCACAGTGTGGATTGCAATTCTGACCTATACAGCCGGGTCCGTGATCTTCGCGACTGCACGGAGACGCGATCAATGGACTCGGCTCGCATGGACCATCGGCTGCGCCGCTCTGCTTGCGCACTTCGCTTGTGCGTTCAATTACTATCACGCATGGAGTCAGGCATCCGCTTACAGTGAAACCGCTCGCCAAACGGCGGAGGTATTTGGCATCAACTGGGGCGGTGGCCTTTTCATCAACTACACGGTTGCGCTCCTTTGGCTCGCTGATGTCGCGTGGTGGTGGTTCGCGGGATTGAATTCGTATCGCCGTCGCCCTTGGTTAGTAACATTGATCTGGCACAGCTTCTTAATCTTCATCATCTTCAACGCCACGGTTGTTTTTAAAGGCGGGCTGACGCGATGGATCGGATTGCTTGTCTGTCTAACCTTGTGTTTGAGCTGGTTCTCTATTAATCGCCAACGATCGTTATCAACAGTGCATTAAAATCTTTTGTGGCTACTGAAATACGCCAACCTCCTGTTGCTCTCCCGTTTTACTACGGCTGGGTACACGTCTTCATCGCGGCGCTTGCAATGGTCGGAACTCTGCCCGGGCGAACTCAAGGGCTCGGACTGATAACCGAACCACTCCTTCGGGATCTGCAAATCGATCGCGTTCACTTCGCGCGTATAAATCTTTGGGCCACTCTGATCGGCGCCCTCTTCTCTATCGGCGTCGGTCGATTGATCGATCGTTTCGGAAGCAGGATAGTGTTGACCGTTGTCACCATCGCGTTGGCATCTGTGGTCCTTGGAATGAGCGCGGCCGGCAGTGTCGCTGCGATTGCAATTCTGATCACTCTCACACGTGGATTCGGGCAGAGCGCACTCTCAGTCGTCAGCATCACGATGGTCGGGCAGTGGTTCGTGCGTCGCCTGAACCTTGCGATGGCGATCTACACGATCGCGCTGAGCATCGGTTTCATGCTCGCGTTTCCGTTGATAGGCGCGATCGTGCTGGCGAATGGCTGGCGCACAGCGTGGTGGATCATCGGGCTCGCGCTACTGATCGCTCTTGCGCCGCTTGCGTTATTACTCGTGCGCAGGTCACCTGAATCTTGTTCTATCGATCCTGACGGCGACGCAACCGATGTCAATGACGACTCGCCGGCGGACTACACACTCAGCGAGGCTTTAGCAACGCCGAGCTTTTGGGTCTTTGGAATCTCGAGTGCTGTTTATGGACTCATCGCATCCGGCATCGCGCTTTTCAACGAGTCGATCCTGGCTGAGCGCCGCTTCGATGCGTCGACTTATCACTGCAGCCTGGTTATCGTCGCACTCACTTCGCTTGTCGGAAACTTTCTCGGCGGCTGGATAGCGTCAAAGTGGAAGATGAACCGCTTGCTTGCCCTCGCGATGGTCCTGCTCGCCGGCTCCCTCGCAGCCCTGCCGCAGGTCTCGACTCAAACACACGTCGCCATCTATGCGGCAGTGATGGGACTTGCCGGCGGTTTCGTGATCGTTATCTTCTTTAGTTTCTGGAGTGCTGCGTACGGGCGAAAACATCTGGGTAAAATTCAGGGCGCCGCCCAAGCGCTGACGGTAGTCGCGTCGGCACTTGGTCCACTCGTCCTCGCCGAAACCGTCAGCCGCACGGGTTCGTACGCCACTATATTCTATCTGTTGACTGTCGTGGTGACCGCGCTCGCGCTGCTCGCGTGGTTCGTGAAAGTGCCCGTTAGCGAGCGCGTGACTTGATGACCTCTCCGAGTAAATCCGGTTTCGTATTGTCGCGCTCGAGATGTGGATATCGTTCGCCACCGTGGTAGTTCACTTTGTAAGTCTCCTGGAAGCTACCGTTTTCCACCACGAACTCGATCGGCGCGGTACTGGTTTTCGATGAAGCGATTGCGGCGTGCACAACGTCAGTGGACCACGTGCGGCCATTTATAGAAATTATTTTCATTCCCGGCGAGATTCCTGCTTTGAACGCTGCAAGGTTCGGATTGACGTCCATCACGGTCCCGTCTTCCTTCAACAACACGCCGAGTGAATACGACAGGTCCACACTCTTGCGCGCGTGATCGGCGATACGAACCTGCGTGTTAGGTTTATCTGTATAAACAATCTTCCACCCACCGTCGGTGATGCCGCCGGTAGGCGCGTGCGGAGCGACTGCGTTTACTCGCGCATTCAAAAAGCTGCGCCAATCGTAAGGCGTGACTTCGTTGAGCGTGTTTACTATGTCGTCGAACGTGTAAGGCTTGACCATGGGCGCAGTGTCCTGGCCGCCATGGAATCGCTTGCAGAAATCGTCGAGCGAAAATTTCCCGTTACTGCGTGTTCTGATCAGCACATCAGCCTCGAGCCAGATCAATGAACCTCCGTCGTAATAGTCAACACGACGACGATAATTCATCCACGCGCGCGCCGAGGGATACGTCCATTGGACCGCTATAGCAGTATCAACGAGCGGACGCCACTGGCGTCCCGACTGGTTTTCGAGGTCAGCAGCAACGGCAGCTATCGCTTCTCGAAAGTCTTCCGCACTCCAAAGACCGCTGCGGGCAGGCAGTACCTTGCCAAGATATTGTGTCAGCCCTTCGTAAACCCACAACAACTCGCTCTTCATCGGTTGTTCAAAATCAGGCGTTGCCAGACCCGCCGGACGTCGATACTTCCCATTCCATGAATGCGCGTATTCATGGCCCATCAACTCGGCGAAGTCGAGCAGTTCGAGTTCCTCACTGAACGCTTTTTCGCCGACTCCATCTTCGCTCGATTCGTGATGCTCGAGTCCTTCGCTCCCGCCGTGATCGCTCAGCGTCACGAGAAATTGATAGCTGCGGTAATGGCGCGCGCCGAACAACGCGTAAGTTTCCTGGACCATCGATCGCAACCCGGTTAACGTCTCGGGTTTTAACTGCAGCGCTGTCGTCGTATCGGCCATGATGTCGAGTTCGTGCGTCGGGCTGGTGGAGCTGAGCGGGAGTTTGCGAAAATTCACGCCGATAATCACTGGCGAATCGACCAATTGTGTCAGAGAGACTTCTTTGAACTGAAGCTCATCACTGCGCTCACTGACCACTGGCAAAGAAGATGCGAAGCGCCATCCCGCCGGCAACTTCAAAGACGCTTTAACCGTGATCGCGTCGCTACTCATCCCTTCCACGTAAACGAGCAGACGATTCCACTTGATGCGCGCGAGCTTCGCACTCGCAGTTGATTCCGGTTGTGAAACGTCGTCGAACGTGATGTCGAGGACACTAATTCCCTGCGGGATCTCGCAATGAAAAGCAAACATCTCCACATCATCGCGTCGCCACGGGATCGTTTTCCCATTGGCACTTAGCCTCAGTCCAACCAGATCGTTGATCGGACCGGTAGGACTGTGTTCCCCAGGAATCCACTTCGGATAGAAGAGCGTCAGTGGTCCAGGTCTAACGGGAATCGTGAGTCTGCTTTGAACGATATTCCGCGCTGCATCAGTCGCATCAACCGAAAGCGTCATCGCCTGGGCCAGCGCCGAAACACTGGTAAAAAACAGGGTTACGCCAATACAAAGAATTCGACTCGTTCTCATGCCCCTATTGAACCAAGAACCACGCACCGCAACAAATCGACGTACGCTTATTAGGATCCGCCTTCATCCGATGCTTTCAAAGATCTCTCGGCGTGGTACTGTGTTTAGATGAATCCAGGGTGCGAACTAATCCCTCACACTCATCAAAATAAATAGCGACCTTTGTGGATAACCCGCTAGATAATTGCTCTCTAAAGAACTCAAGATGCTGTATGTCAGTGGTTGTAATTATTACCTCCCAAAACAAGTCAGCTCTAAAAGACGAGTGGCCCGATACGGCGAACTGTACGTCTGTTGATAGTTGGCGCGCGAGTAGGCTGTAAAATTCGTAAGCATCATTATTGCGTGTTTGACTTGTCTTTAGCACATAAAGAGAAATTATTGCATTACTAATTTGTGCAGAGACTATATCCTCTTTAAGAAATCTCGCCCCCCTCAGCTCTGCGTTATTTAATTGCGTATCCTTGAGTCTGGTGCCTATCAAGTTGGCAGCCTCAAGCTCAACGCCTATGAGCGTCGATCGGATAGATCCTTACCAGCAAGGTAGTCATTAGAAATTCGGTTTAGCAAATTCGCTGCATTGGAGCCTAACCACCGACTTCCGCGAGGAGCTCCACCTTTAGTTACCTGAATCCACCTAAAAAGTGTTTGGGTATTTGGTTCAAGTTTCTCCAAGAAATTTTGGACGTGGTGGTCGATTAAGAAGGCACCAAAAAGATCGAGATGATTGGACTCAATTTCCTTGTTCAATCTCATCGCGACTAGATACTCCAGTATGGACTTGTGAGATAAACGATATTCGTCACCTCGGCGAATCAAGAATGAATTAGTCAAGAAATCCCGAGTATGTGCTTCCAGCTCATGCTTGGGAGGTTTGAGATCTCTTTCAATGCGCTTTTGAGCTTCGGCGAACGTCAAAGATTGAGTCTGGTTCTGATAAATATCTATAGCAAGATCTTGAAGCAAGTTAAGTCGGTCGATATCGATAAGCAAGAAACTACGTTTCTTCAGAACCTTCTGCCGCTTCATTTCACCGAGCAAGTAGTTCTTATATAAATTTGGCAAGTTAATTGCTTCGCCACTTGAAATCAGTCTTGGCAATGTCTTGACAATCATGTCCAATAAGACCGGTCGCTGCGATAAATCGGAAAGACTGCCTATTTGTTTAATTTGATCTCGGTAGTAGGTCCAGGGCTGATCTGCCCCTTTTACTAATGGCACCCTCCGTTGTAAGAACTGTTCTACTTGGTCTTCATTCCATGGCAGGATCTTCAGCGGTTCGTATTCAGCCTCACGATTTAAGAACGGATCAATTCTGGGGGAAAGCGCCTCGCTTTCCTCACGGATGCTGACAAAATACTCGGGTCGGCTAGTCAGAAACAGTCTGCTTCGCTTTGAAGAGGCCAGCTTTTCAATCTCAATCAAATTGGATTCCAATATGTCAGCATCGACCTTCACAGCCATCTCATCGAAGCCATCGAAGATCATCAGGAAGATTCCGGCGTCGTTCATTGCTCGGAACAACTCAATCTTTGGATTGACTACGTTGCATTCGCGATCCAAAAACGATGTTATGTAAGCTTCTAAATCCAATTTGCCGACGAACTCTCGAAGGTTCAATAGAATAGGAATCCGGCTGGAGCTCGGGTCATTTAGATGAGATAGCGCCAGGTCTCGCGCCAACTTCTGGCACAATGTTGATTTTCCCGATCCATACTCACCAAAAATTGCTAATTGCCGGTTGGAATCTTCCTGTAGCCACTGGTGTATGTAGGTATCAATAACTGGAATATGACCCTCTCCTTCAGCACCCTGTACACGGTAAGTCCGAGCGATGGAAGCACGGTTAGCTTCAACGTGAACGCCTTTTTCTGCACTCAAATCAACGTAATAGGATGCTAAAGGTGGCTCAGTTGGACGAGCCCTATCTCCATTATCGAATTTATTGACTAGTCCTTTCATGTAAGGGGCTAGATTAATGAGTTGTGCGATCTTTTCCGTGTAAGTGAAAAGTTCGACACCGGATGTTTTCGCAAAGCCCTTCGCCTGATCACTCCACGGAACTCGAGTCACAATTTCAGCCGAGTCTGCGATGCCGTCTTTTCTTGCAACATCAAGTAGACCCTTAAAAGCCATGATCCGCTGATTGGCAGCCACTGATCGTTGTTCATCCTTACACTCGACAATTACAGTGTGCTCACGCGAGCTCCCGGGAATGCGAAAGGTGGCGAGGATATCAACTTTCTTCTGATGAATCTCAATGTTCTGGGTCACACGTGCTCCGAGTAGGCGGTATAAATCTGCGACCTGAGCTTCAAAGCTGCGACCCTTTTCGACAGCCGCGGCGCCGATTGAAGTTTTCCGAGTTGGTGCCTTTTTCGAAGAGCTCTTTTTCGATGCTTTTGATTGGGCTCGTTTGGTAGTCATGAGGTATTTAATGTTCTAACAATAATTAGCTACTGCTTCTACTAAGAGTACCTACAGCAGAACCTTCCACTCGTGGCATTGCGACGTAAGTCCATCACTGAAGTAATGAGAATTCATCAGCACGGATCTGTAAAGCAACTAAACGGAAAACGATGAGTTCGACAGCGCCTTGTTCGCGGCAGCAAGCGCCTCATTTCCTAAGACACGAGCGTAGGTCCTGAAGGGCGGTGGGTCCATCTATGGTCGGCAATTCACCTCGGTCAACGGCGTCGATCCGTTCCTCGGATTCGTTAGCCCATCTTCCCTCAACTTCTTTAACGCGCGCTTCATCGAGGCTTTCCCAAAGAATGTCAATTAATGTTGCGCGCTCATTAGAACTGAGGTGAGCAATTTCCTTTTGAATCGATGTAAGGCTCATGCGGAAATGATTCACTGAACGACTGCTCGTGTCAAGGAGCGTTTGAGATCGCAAAATGCGATCTCAAACAACCCCTTTAACATAACCAAACGCCCTTACGGCACGATGCGGATCGTGCCGCTGTTGCTGAGGCGGTTGTGCGCGAGGATTTGCACTGTGTAGGTGCCGGGAGATAGACCGTTCGGCAACCTGAAGACCACTTGCGTGAACTCGGATTCGCGAAGGGCGCGCACGTCTTCGGCGGGCACTTGTAAGATCACATTGTTATTAAGGGATAACCTCACAAACACCTGCGACGACAGCTCGCCCGGATTCAACTGCAGATTCTGAGCGAACAACATCACACGCGTATTCTGAGGAGTAGCCGAGAACCATTCCGGCATTAACACCTTGAAAGGATCTCTGACTGCAAGAACCGCGTCCAAAGCTGCCGCTTGATTCGGATCTGGACCAGACTCCTCGAGCAGCATTCCGAGCACGTCGTCATCCAGAATCGTACCGAATGCCACGTTAGTCAGGAACGTCGCACCGGTAGGATTCGACAGAAGAATTCGGACACTCTCATTAGCCTCTGCACTAGTGTCGCCGCAGATTTTTACAGGGATCGCAAATGTCGTTGTCCCCGGTTGGAATGAAAACGTTCCGGACCCGTTTACGTAGTCAACGCCGTCGTTGTTATTACACTTGACGCCGCCGAATGCGCCGGCGTTCGATAGCGCAAAGTTACCACTGACAGCGCGGCCAGTTGCCGCGGAAAGATTTACGATAAAGATCAGGTCCGCAATGCTTCCAGTGTTGCCTTCAACGACCGTCGTATTGGTGACGAACAGCGTTGGAACAGTGCTGCGGTCCTGAATAGTGACAAGCAAATTGCTGGGCGATCCCAGAGACTCGAGAGTCGAAGTGTTGCGCAACTCAACCCTAAAAGTCTCATCGGGTTCCGTCGTCGCGTCGTCGGTGATCGGAATCTGGAAAGTCTTGCTGGTCTCACCGCCGGCGAAATTCAACGTGCCCGAAGTCGCCGTATAGTCCTGACCCGCGATCGCGGTCTCGTTGGTTGTTGCATAGTCAACGCTCAGGTTACCGGAAGCGCCGCCAGTGCGCAGAACGGTTACTGTCAACGCGCCGACGTCCTCGATTGCCTGTATCGAACTCACAGTGAATTGCACGCTGCCGGTTGCATTTGCGGATCCAGTGGCTGAAAACTCCGACGTGTTTCCATTGGGATCGGTCGCCGTTGCCGTAATCACGCGGCCACTCGGCAAACCTACGGGGAACGTCGCGTTTATAGTGGCGTCGCCGTTTGCATCCGTGCTTACCGACGTCGTGCCGAAGAACTGCGCTCCTTCTCCGTTACCGGAAGGATCCACAGCCGAATTCGAATAGAAATCGATCTGGAAAGTCGTCAGCGGTATCGACTTCAAACTTCCCTGGATGGTCGTACTGTTGGCCGACGAAAGCACGGTTGTTATCACCGGGAAGTTCTGGAGATTGTTTGCGCCACTGTCAGAATCGTTAGCGTCATTGGGCGTGACACCAGTGACGCTATTCACAAGGAGATCTATTCCGAGGCCGTTGTTTGAGAAAATTGAGTTGCTGCGGATAGCATTGCCCACGCCACCTGAGGCTGTAATTCCTGGTCCACCATTGAAGGCAATCTTGTTGGCTGCTGCAATGTCGGTCCCACCGATAATGCTGTTCGCTGCTTCCGTAATGGCGATGCCTTGTTGCGTATTCGGCACTGCCCCGGTTCCAGCCGCGTTCAATCCGATGAAGTTTCCCTGGATGACATTTCCAGTCATACCACTCGAGAAAACACCGAGCTGGATTCCGATTGAATTTCCTGAAATCACGTTTCCCGCACCGGCAACAGTGCCGCCGATCAAGTTATTGCTGTTGAAAATCCGGATGCCTGGATTTGTGCCACTAAGAGCACGCGTGCCGCTGACGTCAGTGCCGATATAGTTACCCTGCACAGTGGCGCCGGCACTCGAGAAGTTTGCGCCCAGCGCAACGTTTCCATTTCCAAAGCTGCCGTTTGCAGAGATGATGTTTCGCGCCTGCGGTTCGGTCCCGCCGACCACCGCATTATCACCGGCAGAAACACCGGCGCCGTTGTTACCTAAAGCCAGAGCGCCGGTGATGTCTGTTCCGATGTAATTGCCCTGTACTTTACTTCCGGCGCCGCGGATGTTGACACCATCTCCCTGATTGCCTGAGATGACGTTCCTGGCTCCAGGCGTGAGACCTCCGATAAGTATGTTGGTGGCAAAGGCCTGGATGCCGCTGTTGTTGGGAACCTTGATTGTGCCGGTAACGTCTGTTCCGATCAGGTTGCCTTGAATCGTATTGTTATTGCCGTTCGCTACGATTCCAGTTTGATTACCCGAAATGAGATTACCGGCTCCAGCAGCAGTGCCGCCGATGATGTTGTCGGTAATCTGCGAACTGTTGATCGACACGCCGTTGCTTTGGATAGGAAATCCGCTGCCGGAAACTGCTGCCGTTCCTGCGGCATTCGTGCCTATAAAGTTTCCCTGGATCACGTTGCCGGTACCAGTGCCGCCGAAGGGCAATTCAATACCGCTGCCTGTGTTTCCGGAGATAACATTGCGCATGGGAGCAGTGGTCCCGCCGATCACATTGTTAGACGAGTTGGTGAGCGCAATTCCACGGGAGTTTGACCGGGCTGTGATTCCGTCTGCTGCAACGCCGATATAATTTGCCTGAATCAGGTTGTTGTCGCAGCCGTTCAATGAAATGCCGATATTACTGAACCTGCCAATCGATAATCCACGCACTGTGCTGCCGCCCGCCTTGATTACCAGGCCGCTGCCGCTATTTAGCTGTGCGCCATCGAGTTCAATTAACGGCGTGCCCGCATATCCTGGTTGAGTTGTCCCGTTGATAACCACGCGTTCCGTGATCTCGGGCAGTGTGGTCAACAGACTAATCGTCTTTACTCCCGATCCCAGAATGTTGAAGGTGATCGTGTCTGTGCCGGGCGTGGCGTTCGCGTTAACGATGGCGTCGCGCAACGATCCACTGCCGTGATTGTTAGCGTTCGTCACTACAAAACTCTGGCGACTCGCAGTGAAGTTTGCAGTTTGATTAGCGTTCAAGCTGTTGAAGGTTTGGCTCGGTGGAGCAAAAGTGAACGCAAGTGTCGTTGGAGTAACGGTGTAGTTGCCGCCGATGATCACTTCAAATGAATAGTTTCCGTTACTATCAGTCGTTCTTAGTCCGGATTGAGATCCGCTGAGCGTGAGGGTGACGCCGCCTAATCCGACACCATTCTCCGTTACCTTACCGCCGATCGTAAAAAAGTCGGAATCGCTAATCAGGGCGCTAAAGTTCAAAACCTGATCGCTGCTGAGGTTATTGAAAGTCTGGCTGGCAGGCGTCATGGTGAAGTGAGGCTTGGATGCGCTTACCGTAAAGTTTCCTCCTTCACGCAATCGTAGGAACTGGTAAGTGCCATCACTTTCCGTAAACACACTAGTCAGCGAGCCGCCGTCATTTAAAACAACTTCCACACCACCGAGAGGTGTATTACCGCTATTCAGCACCTGACCGGTGATGTTGAACGACATTCCGAGTTTCGAAATGAACACGTCGTTGCCGCCCCGGTTGAAAGGTTGATAGGCGCCGGCAGTGACTGGAAAACCCTGTGACGTGGTGCTACCGGTAATGTAAGCATTACCTGAGGTGTCGAGCGCTATTCCGGACGCTTGAGAACTCACGCTGGAGAAAATGTCCGAGACCGGGCCGCCAAGAAAAGTCGAGTAAATCAATGCACTGCCGGCCGGATTGATTTTGGTAACAAACGCATCAGAATTGCCAAAGCCCACTGGCAATCCCAGATACAAGGTGGAAGGTTTCAAAGCATCAATCGCCAGTGTCGTTGGCTGCGGCGAGTTCAGTCCCTTGTTGACCGCAATCCATGTTTGTCCATTGTCAGTGCTCTTTAAAAGGCCTTCCGGGTTAAAGGAAAACGCATTTGAGAACAGATAGAGAGTTGATGAACTTACCGGATCGAAAACGATCTTTCCGAACCTGTTAGGTATCACGGTCCAGTTGGTCCCGCCGTCAACACTTTTAAGCAGGCCCTGATCGGTTCCAACATAAAGCAATCCCGGTGTAAGCGGACTAACGGCGATGGAGCGGGCGAATGCGACTGAGCTAAGTTGTTGCCATGTCGTCCCGCCGTTGATGGTTTTGTAAAGTCCACCCGGCGTAGCTGCATCCGCAGCATAGATGGTGGAATGATTCAATGGGTCGATAGCCAAAATCGTGGGAGCCTGAGGTGGTGCATCTGCTATCGGTGCCCAGTTATCTGCTCCATCAGTAGTCTTGTAGATATGACTACCGGAGATACAACAACCCACACCCACATATAAAGTATTCGGCGTAACCGGATCGATAATGAGACTAAAAAACTCCGAGCCAATTAACCCGTTGCTGCGGCGAATCCAGGTGCTCCCGCTGTCCGTGCTCTTATAGACGCCGCGGTTGCCGCTGAAGTCACTAACCAGAACGTACAGTGTGGACGGTGTCAATGGATCGATAACCATTGAACTCACGCTGCGGCTGGTAAGACCGTTGTTTATTGCCGACCACGTTCTGCCGCCATTTGTGCTTTTGAAAACGCCGGCGCCACTTCCCGCGTAGACCGTTGAAGAATCCGCTGGATGAATTGCAAAACCGGTAACTGAAAAACCTCCGCTTAGGCCAGCGCCAAAACCAAAATTGTCGTTGTTCCAGTTTGCGGCGCCGTCAAGGCTTTTGTATATCGGGCTCTTGGTGCGGATGGCACCGACAACCAGTGGAAAATCAATAGAGCCGCTGGATCCAGCTACATACACGTTGTTTGCTGAATCAAGTGCAATGGCGCGAGCTTGTTCAGATCCTGATCCACCCAGGTATGTGGAATAAATAAGTGCTGATCCCTGACTGTTAAGTTTGGTGACGAAGACGTCCTGCGAGAAGCCTGACTGCGCGGCTTGAATGGGATTCATCGTGGGGAAGTTCGACGAATCAGTGGAACCGGTGATGTAAGCGTTTCCGGTAGAATCTGCCGCGATTCCGAGACCAAGCTCAGCATTAGTGCCGCCAAGATACGTCGAATAAAGGATTGCGCCATCACCTGTGAGTTTAGTGACGAAGGCATCCAGGTTGAACCCGCCTGCGAGTGTCGGCTGAAATGCGTTTGCAGTCAGAAAGTCCGGCGAACCCGTCGTTCCGGTTACATAAACATTACCGGATCCATCCGTGGCGACACTATACGCAGTGTCGCAAGCGCTGCCACGAAGGTACGTCGAAAAAACGTATGACGGAGCAGCAGGATTCAACTTCGTCACAAATCCGTCGTGGCAATCATTAGCAGTAGTGGGCCCTAACTGTACGGCATTCACGACGGGGAAATTCAAAGAGTTCGTCTCGCCCGCTACAATGATATTTCCGCTTCCATCGACTGCAATGGCGTTGCCGTTCTCCGCGCTATTGCCTCCGAGAAGAGTTGAAAACAACAGGCCGGAGCCCGACGAATTCAATTTAGTAACAAAGGCGTCCGAGGCAAACACGAAAACTGTTCCGGCATAAATAGTCGACGAGTCATTAGGACTACGGACCAGGGCGCGAACAGACACACTCCATAGACCAGTATTGGCGCTGGTCCAGGTATCTCCTCCATTTGTAGATTTGATAATGCCGACGTTGCTGAAAGCCGCGTAAACTGCCGAAGAAGTCGCAACCATCGCATTGACGGTCTGGTTCTGCGGCACACCATTCGTGAGCGGAGCCCACGAAGCAGCGCCATTGGTGCTCTTGTTAATGCCTCCCGAACCATGACCCGTGTAAAGCGTCGCAGTATTGGAAGGATCAATGGCAATGGTGTTTATCGAGGTCGGGCTCGGGCCACCCATGCCAGTGTTCATCGCCGTCCAAACGCCGCCGCCGTTTGTTGACTTGAACAGACCGTTATTAAAAGTGCCGGCATAGATCGTCAACGGTGTAGTTGGATCGATAGCGAGCACACGAACGCTCGGTGTACCGGCTACGTTGAAGTTGTTTTGTGTTATCCAGGTGCCGCCGCTATTGGTACTCTTAAATACACCATTGCCCGAACCCAGATACATCGTCGCCGGCGTTACCGGATCGAAGACAATAGAAAATACGGATGGGAAGCTCACTGGTAGCGTGATCTGAGTCCAGTTGTTGCCACCATCAGTTGACTTGAAGAGACCACTAAAATTTCCTGCGTACACTACTAATGAGTTGGATGGATCTACTGCCAGCGCGTTGAGAGACGAAGCTGATAAGCCGGTGGACGTTGCTTTGGTCCATGTCGCTCCGCTATCAGCGCTGCGATAGAACCCGTCCGAGGTCGATGCGTAGATCGTGGCTGGCGTGTTCGGAGCAACCGCGATGAAATTCATATCACCAACAAGACCTGAATTCTGATTGCTCCAATTCGCGGCTGCGTCAGTAGTCTTGAAAAAGTTGCTGGTTGTTTTTATACCGTTAACGACGGGAAAGTCGGCGGCGTTTGTGGTTCCAATGATGTGAGCATTGCCGGTTGAGTCCACCGCGATGCCCCATCCATTCGTGAACCCAAACCCGAAGGCATTGCTGCTGCCGGCGAGGTACGTCGAATAGACCAGTGTGCTTCCGGTTGGATCTAGTTTTGTAACGAATGCTCCGCCGCGATTAGGTGTCGTTTTAAAAGCTCCTGGCGTGGTGGGAAAAGTCGTGAAGTCGGTCGTGCCGGTGACGTATGCGCTTCCTTGAGAATCCACTGCGATCCCGGTTGCATTATCGCCGCTGCTGGATCCCAGCAGGGTTGAATACGAGAGTACCGGATCGATGATCAGCGACTTGCTGGAGTCGAATTTTTCGAGCTTGAATCTGACTTCATTTCCGTTGATGACATACGTGCCCTTTACTTCGCGACGACTACCGTTCTCGTCGAGCTGGTAGATCACAGGCTTGTTCAAAGAAACATCGCCGAACTTCAAATTGAGCAGTAATTGTCCTGACTTATCGAGACGAAGTTGATCCGCGCCTTCTACAGTAAATCGAATGAGTTTCGGATTCGCGTTCGCAGCTACAACGAAGTCGTATTCGAGCTCTCGTTGTTTACCGTAATAAACCACGTCGATTCCCGGATAGATATCCTTGAAATAGGCTTTTCGATAAGTGGGGACGTTGCGACGCCACTTCGCGGGATCGTTACCGACAATGTAATTCACTTTCCCGGGTAGCTCGTCCTGACCTTCCACTTGAGGCGTGGCATTGGCGCCGAGCATCTTCAAACGCAGCACCGAACCTTCGCGCACGTTTGCATCTGGCTCTTTTGATTTGTCCGGCTGCTGGCCGCGCGGTTTATCCACTCGGAGGATAGCGTCGGTCGCGGTCAGAAACAGATCGTATCCAGCTCCGTGCGAAAGGAACTTCACTGATTGGTCTATCTGGCCCTTATTGAGTTCAAAGCTCAGCGGCAACTTGCCGAAGTTCGCGGCGGCTCTCGTTTTGGCCGGCGCGTCCAACGGTGTAGCTGCGACATTGGCTGCTGACGGGTTATCTTCGGACTTCTGCGCTGCAACAAAAATCACGCTTGCGAAAATGGCAAGCAGGACTACGAGCACAATCCGACGGATGCGCGACGAGGGAGGGGGTATTTTTGAGATCATAGTCTTATTTGGGAGCTATCTGAGTTTCCAAGCGAGAGCTTTTCGAATAATCGGACAGAAAGCCTGGAGTACGTCAGTGGGTCTGGGTCCAACTGCGGACCATTTTCGGTCCAACCCCGGCGCGAAGTCAATGAGAAGTTGGGTTAGACTACCTATCTATGAAGCTAAAGATTGTTCAGACTGGAGATCCGGTCCTGAGAAAGCAAGGCCGTTTGCTGACCCGTGAGGAGATCGGCAGTCCGCGAATACAGGAATTGATTGAATTGATGCGCGACACGATGCGCGAGGCGCCGGGAGTCGGGCTTGCCGCACCGCAGATTGGTGAGTCGATTCAATTGGCAGTGATTGAGGATCGAGCAGAGTACTTAGCGGACCTGTCGGCGGAGCAACTTGCAAAGGCTCAGAGATCACCCGTTCCGTTTCACGTGATCATCAATCCGAAACTCACGGTGGTAAATAATCAGTCGGTAGAGTTTTTCGAAGGCTGTTTGAGTGTTGAAGGATTCAGCGCGGAGGTGGACCGTGCGCTAAATGTTCGGGTGGAGTGTTTGAATGAAAGAGGCGAGGAAGTGACGATCGACGCGCATGGTTGGTACGCGCGTATTCTTCAGCACGAGATAGACCATCTGAACGGGACGCTGTACATCGACCGCATGAAAACCCGCACCTTCACAACGTTGGAGAACGTGTTCCTATCTCGTAAATAGTTTTACCTGCTCACCATCGGCCGACAGTCTTGTTACCTTTTCAAATCTAAATCCCAGGCGTTGCAGAAGATTGATTGACGCGTCGTTATCGAGTGACGTTATTGCGAGGACGCGTTCGAGTCTTGCGTCCTGTAACACGGCGGTCGCGGCTTCGAAAGCGAAACCTTTATTGCAATAGTCAGGCAGCAAAGCGAAACCGATATCGGGATCCGGAAGCTCGTCTCGTTTGAGTAGTCCGCACATGCCGATTGGAGTGTGCGATTCTTTGAGTTCGACGAGATTCAGTCCGAAGCCATTGCGCTCATAGCTCGCGACTGGACCATTCAGAATGTATTGCCGGGCGTCGTCGAGACTGCGAACCTTCTTATCACCGATGTAGCGAAGAAAGGACGGCTCGTTGAGCAAGGTCAGAATAAACTCCGCATCATCAACCGTGAGCCGGCGCAGGATTAATCGTTCTGTTTTAAGTTCTGTCATCGGAGCTATTGATACACGTTGTCTTTTGAAAACGAAACGCCGAAGGCGTTCGCTAATTCGAGCCCAGGGTTCGAGCGTAGCGAGAACCCTGGGACAGTCCCGCCATACATTCTTGTAACCCTGAAAGGGTTCGCCCCGCAATGACCGTTTCACCGGGCCACCCGTCAAGTTAAAAAGAAAGAGGCTCGTGATCTCACGAGCCTCTTCCCTTCTCTGACTTTCGGTTTCGGTGTTACGGGTTTACCTGTACGTTGCCGGATTCGATTGGTCTCTGCGGGAAGTCATCAGCACCAATAGACTGGCAGACACCTGGCTCAACTACATTATCGAAGAAGACTTCGCTGATCGTGTCGTTGTTGGCGCCTGGTTCACCGTTATCAAAGACGGTAAAGAAGGCTGCATCGAACTCATCGTTGAAAACCGGATCACTTGTCTTCTTGATTGAGCCGCCGAAGCTGGCTCGGTTTCCTACGATTTGAAGGCAGGTGATGTTGAAGTGTGCATCGTACTTCGGGTCAAAAGACGGATTGTGAAGTATGGCACTTCCCTGAACTGTACCGTCTGGCATTTGCCTGGCACTGAATGAAAACTGTCTACTGACTGTTCTACCTTCGGTATCCTGGAGCAGGACAGTTCCGTGGCCGGAAGCCGATGGGTTAGCTGCGGCAGCCGAGGTCGACCGCAGCACAGAGGTGGTGGTAGCCATGGTTGTAATCAACAGCCCGGCGAAGAGAAAAATCTTGCTACGTTTCATGGTATCTCCTTGTGATGATGATCCTGGTTGTGAGAAAGAGGAAGGATAGGAGTGATCAAGGGCGAAGTGACCAGACCCACATTCCGTGATTGTAAAGCGCGCACAATTTATAGCGTTCCAAATGGCGTGTCAATGAAATGGCACTTTTATTCAAACTTCTTCTCGAGGCAACATTTGCTTGTTCCATTCATCGAACTCAGCACTAAAGCGCGTTAACATGTCCGGGTTCTTCTTACTAAAGTCTGCTTGCTCGCGCTGATCGGACGACAAATCGAAAAGCCAGCGGCGCTCCCCATCGTTATAGTATTTCCACTTGCCTTTTCTTACTGCCCGTTGCACGTCGATGCGCCAGCAAAAGTGCGATCAACTGTGGCCGCGTACGTCTGGATTATGTATAGAACGTCGATTCCATCAAGCGGATATTCTTCCGCTGCGGGCGCTTGAGCGGCGGCGTGTGGTAATCAGGTCGGCCGTAACAGCTCAGATCGCCCCAACCGAGATCATCGGCGAGAATAAAAATCACATTTGGCCGAGACGATGGCAGAGACCGCCGCGACGACTGAACAGAAGCGGCGTCAGCCGCGAGCGTGCGCCCGCTTAAAAAACAGAGTAGCTGCGGAAGCGATACCGCTCACGAAAGTTCGACGAGTGAGTTTCATAAGCGACTTCGTCTTGTAGCAAACTTCTTATCGTGATCTCGCAATGCCGTCTCGGACCATTGACGATCTCACTTCGTTTTCGAGGTGCTCGCATTGCCGGGTGGCCGATAAGTCACCCGCCAGATTTTGTTCGCTCCATCATCGGTAATAAGCAGCGAGCCGTCTTTCAAAACAAGCAGACCCGCGGGTCTGCCCCAAACCTCGCGGCGATCTTCGCCGAGCATCCAACCGGTCAGGAAATCCTGGTAGCCGCCAACCGGCTTGTTGCCCTTGAAAGGTACACGAATGATTTTGTAACCAGTTCGCCTGGTGCGATTCCACGAACCATGCAGCGCTATAAACGCGTCGCCGCGATATTCTTTCGGAAACATTTTGCCGTTGTAGAAAACAAGGCCGAGCACCGCCGAGTGAGCCTGAATCAACACCTCAGGCACGAGCGCTTTATTGACGAGGTCCGTACCTTCACCTTTTCGCCGCGGGTCTTCGTTGCGGCCAATATAGGAATAGGGCCAGCCGTAAAAACCGCCGTCTTTAACTTCGGTGAGATAGTCAGGCGGCAGATCGTCGCCGAGCCGATCGCGCTCCTGCACCGCGGCCCACAGCCGTTTGGTTTGCGGATGAAAAGCCAAACCGATCGGATTGCGTAGCCCACTCGCGAAGGTGCGCTTCCCCGACCCGTCCGGATTGTATTCGGTGATCGTCGCGCGCATCGGCTCTTTCTCAACGTTGACATTCGACTCAGACCCGACAGTCACGTACAGCTTTTTTCCACTCGGATCAAAAATCACGTTGCGCGTCCAATGTTGCCGGTAACCTCGGCCCGGCAGATCAGCGATCTTTTCCGGTGGTCCCTGCGCTTCCGTTTGTCCAGTTTTGTAAGGAAACCGCACGACGGCGTTGGTCAAGCCGACATAGAGATAGTTGTTCCAAAAAGCGAGACCGAACGGCAACGTCAGGCCCGTAGCAAAGACAAAACGCGCGTCGGCTTTCCCATCATTATCAGTATCACGCAGAACGATCAGCCGCGAAGCGCCCGCATCAGTTACGAAAACATCTCCATTCGGCGCCAGAGCCATCCAGCGTACATTTCTGAAATCTCCTTCCGCGAAGACGCTTGCTTCGAAACCAGCCGGGAGGTGCAGGGTAGCGTCCGCAGGCTGCGGAATGATGTTGGGTGGGTTTTCAGCATCTGGACCAAGATTAGGCGGCGGCAGCGTTGCAGGCGTTATCTCGTAATGACCAGGCGAGACAGATTCCGTTTTCCGCTGTACGAAAGCTGAGGGACCGCCGAACAGCAGAAACCCAACGCGGTGGTCATCGGTGTCTGTGCTTCCAGGTTTGAGAAACCAAAGGCTTTGGCAAAGACCACTCGATCATCTTTCACTACGGCGATAGCTACTCGGGTGTGCCCGTACGCTTCATCTCCTGAACGGCGGTCTTTTCCAACTCTTCGGAGATGGCTGTCGCGTCCTGCGCGTACGTAGCCACAAAGAGGCACATAAAGCACAAAACCGTTTTTGTAATTCCTTTGATCATCGCTAACTGTGAAGCACGATTTCCTTCTGACCAAAAAGCCTCTCTGATGTGAGACCGGATTTCCGGCATTCAGCCACCAGCTTGTTGGAATCGACGATCGGACGCGACTGCTCCGTGTATTGAATCGAAGTCAGGTAGGTTAACCATGGTTCCTGGCCCATAGCGTAAACATATACCTGCTGCGCATTCAGCCGCCGCACCAGATCGTTCGCTTTCTCGAAGTTTGATCCATCAAGCCGTCGCGACTGGTCCTGTTTGCGTGCCAGCGGTTTGGTTAAGAGTGGACCATAAAGCCAGGAAAGCGGCCCGCCATCACATTCCATACCGAGAAATACCACACCGACGTCGCCCGTCTGCGCGCGGATGTGCTCATAAAGCTTCGGCTCGATATCGTTGGAATCGGCGGCGCACAAAACTTTGTTGCCCTGAAGTTCGATCAGGTAGGCGATCTTGGTTCTGATGTTGAGGTCTGCATGCTCCCCGAGAAAAGGCAGTCCGGTGATGCTGCCACCTTCAACCTCAATCGTTTCCATCTCATCAATCTCCGTCACCTGAGTGAAACCGATATTCCGCAGCACCATCTTCAACGACGGGTCCGCCAGCGTCCCGCCGTTGTTCTTCGGTACGATGATGTTCTTAGTCTTATGGCGAAGCTGTAACAGGGTTTCAAACATGCAGTGGTCCTGGTGATTGTGAGTAATAAGAATGTAGTCGATCGTTTCGGGCAGATCTTCGTAAGTGTAGCGCTGAATTCCATCCTCATATTTGTAACTGATTACCGGGTCGGTCAGGATGCTGACGCCTTTCGCTTCAAACAAGAGACAAGCATGACCGAGATACCTGACTCTGACGCCGTCGCCGGCATAGCGAGTTGAATGCGTTGGAGGCTGAGTAGTGAAGAAGGACGAGAATGTTTGTTCCCCGGCTTCCTTCACCTGCAACACATCTTTGATATAGGTGAGCGGGCGCGGCTCGATCTTCATTTTGAAAAGCTCATCGAGCTCAGGTGAACTGAGCGGCAGATTCACATAAAGATGTCCGTTGCCGCCGAGGTTCGGTGTGCTGAGAGCAAACGGCCGATCGTCATGCGTGACCAGTGACAGCGCAAGGCTCTGTGACTCCGGCTTGTAAAAAGAACTGCGATACAAGAGTCGTTCAATAAAACGTACTGAAGCTTTGTTGTTGAGGTCGTAAACCAATTCCACATAGCCCTTTAAGTTCTCCGGAACTTTTTGGTAGAGAGGCTCGAGCGAAAAACCCTGCGCTTCATTTTCGAGCAACTCGCTGACTGTTTGAATGGAAGCAGCGAGTTCCAGCATGTGGGGCTGGTTCTTGATCGTCCGTTCGAGCAACTCCTTCACTTCAGCAGTACGGCTCGCGTCGCAATTTATGAATGGCCCACCTCGCATGGCAGGATTCTTAAGAGCGGCCACATGGATCTGCGGCGCGGCTACAAACGATTGCATGATCTTCAAATGAGAATTGGCAATGAACATCGCCGCTGTCGCCGGTGAGATAAGACAGGACCACGCGTACCACTGATTGAACAACGGTTCGGCCAATACGTTCTGCTTGAGATAGACGTTCTCGTTGGTCACGATAACCTCCTTAAAGACGAAAAATTCGCGCAAAGACACAAAGAAATCCTGTAAACGCGGCAGCGCTTTGCACCTCTGCGTCTTGCGTAAAACCTTATTGACTCTGAATAGGAATTGGACTAGAAGTATGAAATCAAATCTTCGTGGGGATCACTCTTATGAAATACTTCTCACTCTTGTTTCTGCTCGTTACGTTATTAACATCTGCGACGCTTTCGAACGCGCAAACACCAGCGAGTGATGCAACGACGCAGACCATCATGCAATTGGAGAACAGCTTCAACGACGCTATGGTCAAGGCTGACGTTGCGACTCTCGAAAAGCTCCTCGCCGACGACTGGCGTATCAACCTCGACGCTAACTTGATCAATAGATCACAGTATCTCGATTGGCTTAAAACGAATACTCCGTACACGTCTATTAAGGACCACGACGTTGAGGTTCGCCTTCACGATAGCGCAATCGTTGTTAGTGGAATCTCGACGAGAGGACTTAAAGGAGGCACGGCGACAAGAGAACTTCGCTTCACGCGAGTCTATGCCAAGTCTGCTAACGGCTGGCAGCTTGTGGCTATGCACTTCACGAGGCTGAACCAACAGTAAGCGACGAAATCAGATCGTCGAGTTCCTGCTGGTTCAGTTCCGCTTCCGGAAAATCAGAAGGCGTGTAACTAATCTCCTGAGCACTCTGGCAGTGCTCAATCAACGCGCGCAACTCTTCAATAAACGCTTCCGCCAACCCGCTGATAGTTTCGCGGGCGTGCAGGCTTTCGCTGTAAGTCAAACTTACCTCAAGCTTTCCGCCCGTAACACGTGCTTCAAAGTCCAGCAAATGACTGCGTCGCTGTTTCGGACTCTGCGCCGGCCCGCTTGATTCTTTAGCCAACCCGATGGGAGCTGACCCCGAGAGTTCCCGATCGAACTGGCCCAAATACAGAAACCCGATTTCCGGTTGCAGTGCTCGATCCGCCGGAATGCCATCCGCGCTGAGATAACGCAGTAACCCGTAACTGAAACCGTTCCGTGGAATCCGGCGCAACTGTTCCTTGACTGACTTTATCGTCCCTCCAACATCATTCCGGTCCAATTCAATAACCACGGGATACACGGATGTGAACCAACCAACCGTGCGAGATAATCCAAATCGTCTGCGACAACCTCCCGGCTATGACTCTCCATGTCCACCAGCATCGTGCGTTCCCCAGTCCACTTTCTTAAAGCTCGCGCGAGTGCGGTGAGCAGCGCATCAGTGATCTGCGTTTGATAAACGGAAGGAACTTCCTGCACAGCGCGGTGGTCTCTTCGTCACTCAACGAAGCAGATACGACGCTTGCCTCACCTACGGTGTTCACTCCTTCAGCGAAATCCAGTGGCAAACGCGGCAACGTCTTGCGCGACTGTTCCAACCAGTACGGCAGATCAGCTTTTATTACTTCAGATTGGGCCAAGTCGGTGAGGCGCTTGGACCATTGTTGGTAAGACGTCGTCTTCGCCGGTAGTGCGACTGTTTGATTCCGGCTGAGTTGCTCGTATGCACTCACGAAGTCTTCCAGCAAAATTCGCCACGATACGACATCCGTCAAGAGATGGTGAATGACGAACAGCAAACGGCTTACGTTTCCTGGCTCAGTGCGAAACCCAACGACTCGCAGCAATGGACCGGCGGAAAGGTTAAGACTGGTCTGCACCTGCATGCACTCCGATTCGATTGCGGTCATGCTGGGGAGATCAACGAATGCCACCGGAGCTTTCTCTTTTAGCTCCTCGCAATACTGCACCCATCCTTGATCCGAATAGTTGAAAACTGAGCGCAGTGCGTCATGATGCGCGAGCAAATGTTTTATGACCGCTTCGACCAAATCCGGCCGGCCACCGTTTGGTAATTCAAGCAACACGGCTTGATTCCAATGATACTGATCGTCGAGATCTCTTCATTCGCGATGCGCTCTCGTTCCTGTCGCCGTTCGCTCTCACTCAAACCACTCAGATCCAGCAGCGGCAGCTCGAGCGTCAGTGTCTCATTCACCTGCTGTACGGGCAGACCTGATACTTCCCGGAAACTGCTGCGCAGCACTTCATGCCGTGCGAGCAATCTATTGAGACTCTGCTACAAACGCTCATGACTAACTGTGCCACGCAACTCCACCCGCACCGGAACGTTGTAGAGGTGACGATCAGCTTCGAAGCGATCGAGGAACCAGAGGCGCTGCTGCGCAAACGACAGCGGCAAAGGCTGCGTTCGGTCCAGTGTTCTTAGCGGTGGCGCGTCAAGCTTTTCTGCTTGCTCGAGATAACGACTCAGCCCTGCGAGTGTTGGTGACTCAAACAGCACACGCACTGGCAACTCGACTTGAAACGCTTCTCTGATCCGGGAGATCACCTGCATAGCGAGCAATGAATGGCCACCTAGTGCGAAGAAGTCATCCTCTCTGCCGACTCTGGATACACCAAGCACTTCGGCGATGATCGCAGCCAGCACTTCTTCAACTGGCGTCCGCGGCGCTTCGTATGCTGTTCCAGTTGCGTCTGGCTCGGGTTCCGGCAATGCTTTGCGATCCAGCTTCCCATTCGGTGTCTGCGGCAACGCTGGCAGACTCATGTAATAGCTTGGCACCATGTAGTCAGGCAGTCGCTGCTGCAAGTGTTGCCGCAATGCATTGCCGTCAATCGTTTGCGCTATCACATAAATCAAACGAGTCAATGACATTTCAAGCGGATGTTACTGGCGGTATTGCTGACGTAAAAGAAACCTACACATGATCAGTCAGCGCAGGGAAAGATTAGCAGCGGTCAGGGAACCTCTATGATCACAGTTGACGGCTCCTGTGTCACTGGTGGAGCAGTAACCGCGACCGATTTCAATAGGCCGCCATGATCCAAGATGCCCAAATACTGCAAGTTGCACGAGGCGAACAGCCGGCGCCATTGCGAAGGTCGGGTGCCAGCCTTTCTAAGCTGCATCATGGCTGTGAGGATATGCGTACGACATCGCCCGGCTAAGGACATGCGAACATCTCAACAAGTCAGCGTTACGTTCGCAATTTCCCAGTTGGCGCAGGCGAGGCAGTCATGCTAAAAAATCCTCGGTGAACAGCAGCACAGCCCCCACGCTCTTCCGTGGGACCGGGCACTTTGATGGTAGCTATAAATAGTTGATAATCAAAGCATGGCGGGGTAGCTCAGATGGTTAGAGCGTGGGATTCATAATCTATAGGATAGCGATTTTCTTCCTCTAATTTCTGCAATATACAAGCAAATCATAGCGGATTGCGTCCAGGTTGGACCATTTTGGGCCGCTCGTAGCGGCAACTGCCCTTCAAAAGTCTGGCAAAAGTCTGGCAAACAAAAGTCTGGCAAGGAGCCAATTCCAGGTGCAACCCAAAGCCGCCCAAGGGGCTACTTGAGTTGGTTCTATTAGCTCAGCAAGGGTGTAATCTCCTCTAGATTGCGTCCGTAAGCGACTTATCCTCGCACCTCTCAATTCGTTGCGAGCAAGTTGCGCTGATTTCTTTGTGACTTCGAATCCTAGTAGCTCTGTCACTGGATCTCACAATCGGACCGTTACAAAAAAGACTATTCGCGCCTTTTGTGCGAATCGAAAATGGTGGTCTTATACCCTACGACGCCACTGCGCTGCTGCGTCCCTATTAACAAATTGAGAGACGTGGAAGTTCAACCCTGATAGTTCACGTCATTGTTCGACGCGAATAGTAACTGAAGGGCAATTGCGTATAGGGACGAGATGGACATCAGTGTTACAGAAATCAATTTGGTTGACCTCATTACCTGTTCCCGCCTTGTGCCGAGCGAAGGGAGTGGAGCTCTAATTGGTATCATCGATTCTGGCTTCGACCTAACACACCCGGGATTTCTGGATGCGCAAGGCAAGACTCGGATTCTCGCCGCGTGGGATCAGGTCAATCTCAGCAGCTCGGCTGGCCCACCACCGTCCGCATTCGGTTACGGCGTTGAATACACAGGCGCAATGATCGATGAGCACGTCGCGGCTCAACGCACCGTAATTGTAAAGAATCATGAGCGCGCCGGAGCGCACGGCACGTACGTGGCGGGAATCGCCGCCGGCAACGGCACGCCGGACGGTCTTTATAAGGGCATCGCACCAGGGGCAGACCTCATTCTTGTTACCTACCGGAACGACGTGCCCGTAGGCGGATCACCCTATGTACGGGACGCAATAGAGTACATCCGTAAACTCTCCCGAGCTTTGGGGCGGCCCGTAGTGATCAATCTGAGTCAGGGCGACAACTTGGGCTCGCATGACGGCATGAGCCGGTTAGAACGCGCTATCGATCAAGTGATCGAAGAGGGACGTGTGCTGGTTGTCGTCTCGGCTGGCAACGAACGAGGTGGGCCAGCCAGTCACCACGCACAAGGGAAGGTCGAGCAAGGAAGCGAACTCGTCCTAACGTTCACGCTCGCGGAGAGCGCAGGCCATGTCGTAGATGGGGACACAATTGAACTCTGGTATAGCGGCAGCGATCGCTTCGCAATCGCACTGCAAACACCCGGCGGTAAGAGAAGCGACTTCATCGAACCGAACGAAGACGTCTTACTTGAATTCCCTGCTGGAAACCGAGCACACGTCCATTCGCAGACCTGCCACACAACTAACGGCGACAACCGCATCCGCATTGTCCTGGAGCGCGGTGAGAAATGGGATACCGGCCTCTGGCAGATAATTTTACGCGGCGACAAGGTCAGGCACGGCGACTTCGACGCCTGGGCCGACCGCCCCAATGCAGTTACGGTCATTGACTTCAGAAGTCACCAGTGTGATGCCTCAACTATCACGCTCCCCGGCAATTCCCGACGTGCCATTACGGTAGGCGGATTTATCTCACGACCTTCTCCAGGTGATCAGAATTATGAGGTGAAGGGAAATTTTGCCGCTGGTTCAAGCATTGGCCCAACGCGCGACGGCCGCGTTAAGCCCGACCTAACCGCACCCGGCACACTCGTCATGGCGCCGAGGATATGCAGGAATGGCCGCTCCACCCATTACGACCCTATGAGCGGAACAAGCATGGCCGCACCACACGTGACGGGCGTCGTCGCCCTGTTGTGGTCACTGTGGCCTGAGTTGGTGGCAGATCAGATACGCGAAGCGCTTTTATCCACTGCAAGAAAGGATTCATTCACAGAGGTAACGCCCAACACGAACTGGGGACAGGGAAAGCTAGACGCCAGAGCGGCGTACGAGAGTTTATCCAACTTGGTTGAGAGAGGAGAAGCAAGGATGTCAGCAACACAAGTCTTAGAGTTCGAAACCAACGTTCGGGAGAACCGTTATGGTGAGCCCGCAGGAATGAAGATCAGAATTGAGTTGGGAGCCAACGCGGATCTCACTATTACCGGGACCTCCACCGGTGCTTACGATGGGCAGTCTTACATTGGTAGCCTGATGCTCAGAAAGGAGATGAATGGATGTGTAAGCGGATATGAAGGCGGAGATGAGTGCTGGGTTAACGGCGTGTGGGTAAGCCCGTGCCCCAATAACGAACCGGAAGAGGACGAACCTTCCTCCGGCCAGGGCAACAAACAGGAGGGATGAT
>Ga0126311_10000133_pt1 | contig 37219 bp, 31 predicted proteins | sample Plot61_FD_92539 | JGI IMG/M metagenome (GOLD analysis project Ga0126311, IMG submission 92539) | Serpentine soil microbial communities from UC McLaughlin Reserve, CA, USA - Plot61 | ecosystem: Environmental > Terrestrial > Soil > Grasslands | place: USA: UC McLaughlin Reserve, Lake County... | reverse complement strand
TTTTTTCCCCTTCTCTCAATGTATGGATCAATGAAGATATCGATGAGGTCACCTTGTTGTTCCTCTACGTCTTCATCTGTAGCAATGAGGTAAGGGGCAGCCGAACTCGGATAACTGTGACCGAGATGCTTAAGCACTTTGCGGTACGCCAGCGGATTTTTCTGAAGCTTGTTAGTTGCAAACGTACGGCGCAGGTCATGAGGCCTTAGATCCGGTGGTAATGGAAGGCCATATTCGATGGCGCGCTTCACTATCCTCTGAAACACCTTCCAATACGCAAAGGTTGTGAGCCGAACTCCATCTTCACTAAGAAACAGGTAGTCCGAGTCTGGAGATTTAGGAAACAGTGGTTTGAAGAATTTCTGAAAGGTGCTCAATACTTCACTTGCCAGGGGCGTAAGAGGCACCCACCGCAGCCGTTTCCCGCTGTATGCCTTGCCTTTGCCATACAACCTGATCCTACCGTTGAGTTCATCGAGATCGCTGCTTTCCCCTTCCGAACGGATGCCAAGCAGCTCACTGCTGCGTGCTCCAATTTCGGCTTGAAGGACTATGGCTGTGTAATTTCGCGCGGCAACGTGCGGCTGGGGATGATTCCGTAAGTATTCGAGTCGGAGAAACTCAAAAAAGTCGTCTCGCAACTCCGGCGCAAGGGCGTAGCGTTTCTTACGTGGCCTGTCTGCGGCATGGATAGGCAGATCGTACTTAGTGAATGATGTGACTAGTGGTCCGTATTTCTCAGGAAGGCTCACTTGACTGCTACCCGGAAGGTTTGGTTTTGCCACCACGTAGTCGCAAAACCAACGCAACGCACTCATGTATTTGCGCCTGGTTCCCGGCGCCACATCGTCCTTCAGCAACGATGAGATGATCAGGTTAACGTAATGCGATCCACCAGACGGGTTGAGTAGGTCCCATACTAGGAGTTGTCTACGACCAGCCGGGTCAGTTGAGTCGGCAATCTCGATGCGGCGAAAGACTGTATGAAGTTCAGCTTTCCGGCGGACGGTTCCTTCGACGCTGCACCCACGAAATATGCAGTTCTGCATGTACTCTTCTATCTTATTCTCATGATCTTCAAACTGTTCTTCCCAGGGAACCCTCTGCTCTTGCGTTTCTACTTCAATATGTGACGTGTTTACTTTACTCATACAACATGACTCCTGTTTTGTCTTTTTCTCGTTTCAACCGTTGCTTGATTTTTCAAGTGGCACTTGATCGTCTCTTTTTCCGTAAGCTCAAGACTTAGACCAGTTTGTCCGAGAAGTTGACCGCGCCTTCCATGTCAATTTCTCCAATCGAATATGGCCTCTGTCCGGTGCTTTCAAAGTCTGCGAATCCATGTTTTTCAACCGCAGTTGTTTTCTTCTTCGGGTCGAGACGTGATGAAACGACCTGGCGACATCGTAATCAAGGGATGTGCCATGAGTTAACTGTCGCGAGGCGATCGAGCCATCAGGAAAGGGTTGGTAATTAGTCAGTTTTCTTGCAAGGGGCGATCTTGAAGTGGTCCATTCATAATAAAAGCCGCTTCTACAATGAGATCCGGCGTTGGTAGCGGAGGTCATTCAATTGCGCCACGTCAGCACTGAAGACAGTTGAGGGGTAGACAGACGGCTGAGAGACTCGCATCTGTGCTTCAAACTATCGGAGGGGGGTGTTAGCGATCGCTAACACCCCAATTTTAAATGTCTCACTGAACGGCAAAACAACCGATGAGCCGCAATGAATAAGAGTCAGTCTTACTGAGAACACTTTCTAGCCCTTTTCTCAATAACTAAGCCAACACGAATCTCTCAACCGGTTTAGTCGCGAGGACCATCTCAAGCCCGGCACCGGATGTGCCTTAAGACTCTACGCGTCGAATGAAGAGGCTCGCGCAGCGACTGAAGGCCACGGCTTAGCTCCTTGCGGCGAAAGTTTTCAACATTGCGTGAGTCAAGCCCTAAACCGTGAAAGCCGGGTAGATGCTAAACGGTTCGCATATACGAACCAGAAATAACGGGCAGGTTCGCGTATGCGAACGTCAACTGCTTGACTAAGGAAAACCTGAGCGGCTAACGACAATTTTCGAGGTCCTTAAGAGACTCTTGCGTGCATTTCGCGAATAGACCCAGCCAGCAAAGAGTTTTGGCCTATTAATATTGAGGAGCGGTAAATGGCTGGTCCAAAAGTGAAACGGCGAAGTGGGTGCAGCGCAGGTAGTGCTGCAAGTTCCAGCATGCCCTTGCCCAATCCTCAGATAAGAAACGAAGTCACAGACTGTGGCTGAATCAGTCTTTCAAAGACATTCACATTGAGCTTGATGAACCCATGAGAATTATGGAAGAGGAAGATAGGCAAGTGGAGACTAGCCCGACGCTGGAGCGCAAGCGAGCCAAGTACACCGTTGAGGATGTCAGGCAGCTTTGTGGCGGCATCTCCCGATCTACGGTGATGCGTGAGATTCGACGTAAGCGGTTGGCCTGCTATCGCGCACGTCGAACACTACGCTTCTCTGAAGAACACATCACGAAGTATTTGGAAAGAGTTGAACAAGGAGCAAAGTGAAAATGTGCGGGTTCGCGTTAGCTCTGATCCGTTTGGCCATAATTCATAGCTCAAGGGTTACTGAAACAGTTACTCGAAATCTCCCCCGGCTCGTCTGTCATGAAGTTCAAATTGCCCTCCCACTCCTAGAGTTAGGCGGTTAGTAAATCTTTCAAATCCCAATCCGCTTTGGCATCTTGGCGTCTGCCATTGCTGCGCTATATTTGGATCGGATGAATACGACAGAAATTGAAATGACCAAATGCCAGCTTCACCTTCTTCGCCTTCCCCAAGGCAGTTGGTTAATCGCGTTCAATCTTGGGTCGATACCACGGCGGCACGCTATTTGACCAGGGGGACAAAAAGGGTTAAAAAAGGGGGACAAAAAGGGGGACACTCCTGGTTCATCTCTTTGAAACATGCCATTTTGTTTAGGCCCGCGTAGCTCAGTGGATTAGAGCGTTCGCCTCCGGAGCACATTTTGACCTTCACCTTTTCTGAGTAAATCCGCAAACGCTAATAAATACCGTCCTTTTCTTGTGTCACTCAGTGTCACGCAGTACCTCAATGTGTCCTGAAAAACACGTAGAAGAGGGTGAACCAAAGGGGTAAACTTATCAGCGGTCGAAGGACCAGAAACGGATAGAAACAGGTGCTAAAACAACAAACGGTGGAGATCAAAATACTGACTGAGAAGGTATCAATCATCTATCAGCTAACATGCGTGTTTTGTACGGAGTGCGCCCTTTGTAAAGAAGATGCGGAGAACGCAGGAGGTGCCAACTGATGATATTCCAACGCTACATTCGTGAGACAAAAAATCGGGCCGGTAAGACTGTCTTCAACGCCCGCCTGCGTTACAAAGAGCCTGAGTGGAGGAAGTGGAAAGAACTGCTGCGCACGGTTGATTCTCGTAACGAAGCTAACACGAAGCTCACTGATCTGGAGGTGGAGATACGCCAACGAGGTACGACTCGTTTAGAAGCTGGCAAACTGACTTTCCGTCAGCTTGCGACTTACTGTAAAGACAACAAATACACTCCGGCTACTTACGATGCTGATGGAACGAAGCTGACTGGTGTTCGCAGTGTGCAGGCCGCACACATAGCGCTAGACCATCTTGTCGAATGCTTTGGCGACATGAACATTATGAAGATCGACTTTGATGATTTGGCGGGATACAAGAAGCACCGACTGTCTCAAAAGAAAAAGAACGGCAAGCCAATCAAGCTCGCGACGGTTCACAGAGAGTTGTCGAAGGCACGCCGCATGTTCAATATCGCTATCGGCAAGAAATGGCTATACGCCAACCCGTTCAAAAATGAGAGTGACGAAAAGTTGATTCAGATTGCCGCTGAAAGACCAAAGACGAATGTGTTGTCGGATGCGGAAGAAGCGAGACTCCTGAAAGCGTTCGAGCCTCCAGAGCGGCAACACTCGCTGCCGATCATCATCGCAGCGCTCGACACCGGTCAGCGGCATAGCTCGCTCGTTGAGCACTTGCTGTGGGAACACATTGATTTTGAGAGCGGTCAGATCATGGTGACGACTTACAAGGACGTGAATATCAAGCAGTGGTGGATACCAATGACGAAGCGGTTGAAGAAAGAATTACTGCAACTCAAGTTGAAGCGAGGTAGTTTCTTGAAGCCGGAGCAGCGAGTGTTCGACGGTGCAGCACGCAACCTGCGCAAGAATTGGGAGTTTGCTCGTAAGGTTGCTGGTGTAACGCACGTCCGCTTTCACGATCTGCGTCACACGACGGCGACTCGCTTGATCGCGTTGGGTGTGCCGATTGAAGAGGTGGCTCGCATCTTAGGCCACAGCGATGTTAAGACGACGTATCGCTACGTGAACCTGAATCAGAAGACGATTGATAAGGTTCGCAACGTGCTCGACACGTATAACGATGCAGTTGCCGCTGCACAAGCTGTGTAGTAAGGTCGGCGTTCCTCCTGTGCGCCCGTAAAGCAAACGAAGCCCCGATTTTGTCGAAAAGGCTACTGGAAAGCCGCTACCTCTGAACTACATTGTCTTCAGTATCAGCAAAGTTGCTGTTGTGGGATGATCTTCACTTAGTCAATGCTCGTAGAAAGAGGATCTTGCAATACGTTATTAAGTGGCTTTCGTTGACTCTCTGGGTAGCTTTCGCTTGTTCGATTGCGGTTGGTCAACCTAACCAATCCCAGGCAGCATTTAACAAGTACGACTTATGGCGACCGCTAACCCGCTTGCGAGGTGCGAATACCTGGCAGAAACTGGAAAACCATCGAATAAAACCCGCTTACACGTGTGAGGGGGATATTCGATCTCTCGCCCGCCTGGGTGCGAACTATTTGAACATTTCTCATCCAGGGATCCTCAGTGAAAAGCGAGATGATGGACAGTACAAATTGGAAGTTGAGGCCCTTGCCAATCTGCTCAATCTCGTAAAGTGTGCCGGCCAGGAAGGAATGTTCGTTGTAGTTGCTTATCGCACTGGTCCAGAGCGCAAAGAGGAGATATTTCATGGTCGCCACGATCCGTCAAAGGTCTTTAAGGATGAAAGAGCAAAGAGTGCGTGGATCGAAATGTGGAGGAAGACGGCTGAAGCGCTTAGAGACTTTCCTCATGTCGTCGGATACGACCTAATGGTCGAGCCGGACACAGGCGGGCACCCGAAACGTTGGACAGAGCTGGCAAAAAGAATAATAAGCAAAATTCGGCGCACAGGACCGACAAACTCCAATTCTTTTGGAAGGAGCGGATGGCGGAGATATCGAAGCGTTGCTTAAGTTGAATGTTAGAGAATTTGACCCGAACGGTGATCAGAACCTGGTCTTTAGTGTTCATCAATATCAACCTGACGACTATTCTCAGCAAACTGAAGGGAAATGGGATTATGAGTGTCCTCTCAAAGATGAAGAGAAAAGTCCGGACCCGTCTGACTATATTCCTTACACGGCGCAACGGAACGAAACGTTAAAGAGTGCGTATGCAACTATTCTCCGGTGGTGTAACGAGCAAAAAGTACCGGTCGCGATAAATGAGTTTGGTGTGGTCCGTTGGGCTGGAGGTTGGTCTGGAAATAAAAAAACCGGTCATCCACTACCGGATGCCGATCGATTCATAGCCGATCAATTGGAGCTATTGGAGAGTATCGGAGTAAACCACGCAATCTGGAAATGGGATCCAGCGACATGCGAGGGCGATGACGACTTCAATTTCATGCACGGTCAAATTTTTTCCTCCCATCGAGACACACCGAGCCGGCTTCGCCAGAACATCGTTACTAACTGGCAAAAGAACAATCTTCGACCCGCCATTCAAAATCGTTGACAGCCGTGAGGATTCATCATGCGCCAACTTTTTTCGTTCTTTTTGTTAGGCTTGGCAGTGACTAGCTGTCAAAACGACGTTACTCATCCAGTTGTCGCTAACAGCAACGAAAAGACGAATATCTGTTCGTCGACATCGAAAGTAATCAGAGTCCCTCAGGAGTTCCAAACAATCGAAGAAGCGTTGGCCGCAACGGCACCACCCACAACCCGCCTTGTCATCCAGGTCTCCTACAAAACAGGAGGATACCTGCTGAAGGACGGGTTGACCGTGGACCGTCCCTGCACCGACCTAATAGGAAGAAGTCGGCAAGGAGGCTCGAGGAAACACTCCACGGCGTTGGCTCTTCCATATAACTCTACTTTACGTTGGTCCGTCCAGTCGATTGCAAAAACAACCAAAGTTAGCTCGAGGGCCACAAAATGAACTTGCGGTGCTCAAAGCACAAATCGAACGGTGCATATCCCGACTTAGTTCTCAGTGCCATTCAGCGCCAGTTTCATAAGCGCAAGGTTTGGTTGATGTTACTGCGAGCAATAATGATAATTGGGGAAAAAGCGCATGCCAGAACCCAAACAAATCGAACCACGCTTATGGGATATTTAAGTTATGCGTTTTTCTGAAATCAACTCGGAATTCGTGTCGTATGGCTAACGCTGGACGAAAGGGGCGCTTACTTCTGATCTCCCGCATACTTGGGACGGTCCCGAGTTTGGCCTATGCGATCGTTTATCTCTTGTGCATCCCTACATTCGCACTGGTTTATCATAACTTGCCAAGTCACTTTTATCATTCGACGATCAAATATGAACAAATCCTTAACAAGGATGAAGAAGAAATTCTGGACCAGATCAGGAAAACGGTGATTGCTACTTTTGTCGAAGTGCATGGGCACGACTATCAAGATTTTGATAAGTGGACGATTAGAATTGAGTCACTCGAAGTGTGGTCACTAAGAATTGAAGGTAATCAAGTTAGATTTTCCTTCAGTGTGCCAATGGAGTTACAGGAAGACAGATTCAATGATCATCCGTTCCCATCCGAACTCTTTAATGCTCAGGCAGACTTTCCATTGATATACACACCAATAGCTAGCTCGGAAGATCAAATTTATTACGGAACCTTTGAGAAAATCCTTACTGTGAGAGCCCTTACTGGTTCGTCAGCTAGTATGGATGCGGCCTTGAGAACTGGAGTTATAAAAACTGTCTTTCCTTTTGAATCGGAGTGGATTTCCTCACAGGGGAAACCCATAATATCTCTCCAACAACCACTTCTAGATCACTTGTTCGATTACTCAAAAGGGCTAAATGGTTTTCCTTCATCCTGCGAATGCTGTATTTGAGTGCCGTCACCATAACAACCTTAGGTTATGGAGATATTGTACCGGTCACGAATAAGTCAAGAATCCTTATTTCCCTCGAATCGATCTTAGGCGTCGTACTTATCGGGTTATTCCTTAATGCTTTGGCTTACGAAAGAAAGTAATGCAACGGAGGGGCGGCATGGAACTTGGATGACAAAGCGCAGAGCGCTAGTTTTGTTCGGCTAAGCAGTATTTATCGACGTTTCAGCCGTCAAGCAAGCTCGCTTACGCCTACTTGATATCACTAGGTGATCCCCGCATCTTCCACGCATTTCTGGTGATGAGTCCGCGCTCGTTCGAGGCAAAGAGGCACGCTTTTCTTGGACCAAACTGGTCCCATTCGAGGGCAAACGCCATTCTTGCCTTGAGGCTTGGCCTGCGTTAACTGGCGAATACTTGGAACTGACCTCCTACACGTGCGACACCTGACTTTCAGGCAAAAGCTATATGACGCTAAAGTTCACTTCGTGCGGCCCGGCACCTTCCAAGCGAACTGCAGTCGTGTCAAACCAGTGTAGAATCGAGCCATCATCAACCGTGCACGTCCCGCTTACCGCGACACTCTGCACATCGACGTAGTTAGTGGGAACCTCTTGGACGAGCAATTTCAAATCTCTCACCCTGGTGATTGGAATCGTGGGGTTAAGGACGATTTCCAAGGGATAGCTGCGATAGCTGCGCCAGCCGCTGGCTTCTCCAAATGCCCGATAGCCAATTTGTTGGTCCATGTGAACGACAATTAAACGTATTTGCTGACTTGCCGGTCTGTCGTTCTGCATTGTTAACGTCACTAACACAGTTGTTATCTTCTGCGGTTCATACGAAACGATCTCGTATTGCGCCTCGATTGGAAACGACACTGCGCCATCGTCCTTTAAACACTGAAGAACGCACGAAAGCGGGTGCGCTAACTCCTTCGTCACGACACCCAAGTCTTTGACAAGCTCACTCAAACGTTCTGGAGAGACGTTTTTCTCTAACACTACGGGTTTATCCTGCGACCCGACCACCATCACCTGTAATTGGCTTCGTTTCAACAGTTCAATCTGCGGCGTACTCACAGGCTTGGAGGCTTGCTGAAAGACGGCATCTAAAGCGGCTCTGAATTCACGCGAATCGTCTTCTGAAGACGCAAAGACGTAGAGCGCTCTACCGTAATTGACTTTGGACACGTATGCGACAGGTTGCTGAGCTTTAAATAGTCTCTGAGCCTCCTCAACATTCGCATCTCGCGCAAACAAAACATCGTTCGCAGTTAATGGAGCAACAGAGACCTCGAAGTATTCGGTAACCAGCCGTGCAATGAAGTTCGCTTTTCCCGTTAGATCAAGGGCGGAAAGCGTTTGGGTGTCATCAGCGGAAAGCCAACTGCGCGAGGCGTCTACTAGGCGCAAAGCGTGAGACATCGAGTAAAACTGCTGGGCCAAATATGATTTCTTTGGAACGTTGTCTCCGATTCCTCCAGCAAACTCCTGAACAGCAGCTTGTATTGATTCAGGGCTGAAATTAGGAATCTCTTTGCTTTCTTCTCTGGCTGCCTCACTCGATATCAAGTTTTTAAAACGGAGTTTTCCAGCCGCTCTCTTCAGATCTATTCTGACCAGTTCACAATTCTCAAGACTTTTTACTTCAACAAGCACACCTGGCAATAGAGCAGCGTTCGTTTGCTGCAACACCAACAATGTTGAGACTACGGCCGTTTCCTTGTGCTGATCAGAGAACTTAATGGAGCGGATACCCTGGTGTACCGCATATCCATTGGTTGAACGCGAAGAGGTTCGGCTCGCTTCTGGAGGAGGCGCCGGGTTGGCGGCACTTATCAACTGCTTGATCTGGTCACAGTGGACACAAAAATTTTTCGAACAATGAGTCGTGCTTTGTTGATTAGTTTAGCGACGCCTTTGGGTGGTGCATTTGCTGCCATAGTCGGGAATCGGAAAGTAAAATTCGGCTTGCTGGTTTTGGAAAATGTTCGCGTCTGTCGTTTGGTGATTGCACCCACCTGAACCGTGACGACGCAGGTTTTGTCAACGCACTCACCAAACATATTCGCGAATTGAAAGTACCCTCCCCTATTCGTATCATCCGCTGCAATTTCCAAATCATTTATCAACAAGCGTGCCTTTGCTCCCGGTATCGGCTTACCACCGTCAGCCTTTGATTTACCGGCTTCACATCCGAGGACCTGCCCCCAGATACTGCGAGCGATGTCCCCTTTTTCTCGATGATACTTCTCGGACAGGTTTGGGTAGGTTCCACCTTCCAAAAACGTATATTCATATCCCTGGAACGATTCTTTGATACTGAAGTAGGCCAAAACAGCTACAATGGTGACGACGATTAAAATAGGTATTTCGCCTATGGCAAGTACCGAAGTTCGTGCATGTACAACGACGGACCAAACATCTCTCCAATATTTCAGGGTCGCAATTTCTGAAAGGCGCGTGAGGTCGAAATCAAATCCGGTAATCAGAAAGATCCCCAACACGACAAGTAAATAGAACAAAAGATAAAAGGTTATGGCCCGGTAAAATAAGAATAGATTGCCATCTTCCTCGATGAGTTCAAGTTCATCCTTTGTGAGATATTCATGAAGGCGTTGGTAGTCCCAATTCCGATTGACCCATTCCCTTCTGGTTTTTTGTTCTTGCCATTGTTCCCGCCAGAATGGTGATCGCATAAAGAGATAGTCCGATGCCTTTCTGACTGGAGCCGAGAGCAGGTAACTTAGAACAACTCCTGCGAAGATTATGTTTTCGATTTCGTGAAGATCGCGGAAACGTTTAAAGAGAGGCGCGAATAGGCAGATAGCGATAACAGTAGGAAAAATCCTACGCAGGATATCTCTAAGGGAAAACGCTAAAGGTGAGGCTTCAGCCATACTCTTAGATTTATTTGTTAACGCGATTCACTAATGTATCGAACACTGCCGAACGCGCTCGAAGTTCTGCCTCTCTCTCGAGTACTGAACGCGCCACACACCGATACAGTGCATGTTCCATCGAAACTCTGAATTTCTTGTTATAGCCCTCGATAACGTGGCGCGGTGTGACGCTCGTTAAATTTGATTCGTGCGCTCGCTCTATACCGGCGGCCATGAAAGCCGACTCGCAGATGTGCAACTCAAGATCCGTTTTAGCGCCTGTCTTTTCTTGCATCTTCTTCAGCGCGTTCTTGATCCTAGCTTCAGTTTTCGGATAAAACTTGTACTGCCTTCCATAACCATCGAGCTGTATTTCTACGATTCGTTTTTTCCTTGTTGGCATGTGACCTCCAAAAGCGAGTGGGGTGATCGTGTTCGGCGGTTTATTCGTCGGACCTCTTGATTAGTGAGTTTCCGAAGCGAGCTTCCTGGCAAAGAGTTTCTCTGAGCTGTGGAATTCCCTGTAAGCGCTTCGGGTTTTGAGCAATTTGGATCGTAAGGTCGCATTCGTAAAGTGTCAACAGGTAGACATCACGCCTCGCCGGCATAGGATTTCATTTAATGACGGAATCGTCCGTAAGTCATTGATTCCAGTGATCGGGCCGATTTTCTTTATGATCGAACCCACAAAAGCACGGACTACATAAACCCAGCCAATTTGCCTGCTGCACGGTTCGCGTGGTTCTCGCCCGGACGCACGCACCACTATCCCGCCAACGCTAGTCAGAATTCAGGTAGCCTGACCGGTTGCGGGCTCTCAGGTGAGTCTGATTCTTTGTTAACTGTGGATTGTAGCGACTTGGTTTCTGATTTGAGGTTGCGCCTTGAATCGGGTGAAGAGATTCAGTCGATTCTTGCGGACCTTGAATACAGCGTTATGGCGGAACTAGATGAATTCGCAAAGAAGACTTCTGGTTCTTTTTTCTGCAACTCTGGAGGGAACTATAGACCACACAATTTACAATGGACTTAGCGCGAGTCCGCAGCCGGCAAAAACTCTTCTGCATGAGGTTCCCACCGTCAGTTCTAACTTAATTTTGAAACTTCGCCAATAGTTCGTATGCGTAGATGGTTCCTTCCTGTACCCCAGCGAACAATATGTTTCCTGAACTGCCTATGCTCCTAATGCATCCTTTCAGGCTGAGATTCCATTGCGGTGCACCGTCCGTGGCTCGGAAGGCAGCGATATCACCGCGACAGTTCCCGGCAACTATGTATTCTCTCCATAGATGAGGGCGCTCAGAAGCCCAGTCGGGGGATGATTTCTGCTTCCAGCGAACCTTGGCCAAGGTGGACTCTACGGAGATAATGTAACCGACCCGTTCCGAAGCGTTCTCCAAAAACATGTACAGTGAATCGTTGGCGAATGCCAGCCTTCCCACGGGTTTTGCTTCAACAGCTAGCTCGGATATGATCGCACCCGTGTCCGCGTTCACGCGATAGATGCGTTGATCGTTTGTGCCGACATAGATGGTCTTGTCCTTGAGGGCTAGGCCCGTCGAAGCGGCTGCGGGTAGCTTGCGCTTCCAAGTCACGCGACCAGACAAAGCGTCCAGCGAGTAGACGAATCCGTTTAATCCAGCAATGAAGAAGCGAGTCCCGTCCGTGACCGGCGCCTTGGGCATGTTACAGTCTGGATTCGTTGCCCCTGTAGAAAAATTCCAATTCAAGTTCCCGGTACGAAGATCGACGGAGGACCACTGGTCCTGGAAACTTCCGAAAAACACATTTGAGCCAATTTGAACGATGTCCGTCGGGACGCTGGTAGAGCGGTACTTCCAGCGCACCTTGCCACTGTCTCGCTCGAAAGCATAAACGTGTCCCACCCCATCCGGATCGCAAGAACGATCGGTGCCTATGAGGATCAGGTCATTTGTGATTAACGGGTCTCCGTGGAAGCTCTGCTGCTTGCCGTCTTTGCGAATGTCGTAGCTCCACTGCACCTGACCCGAGCTTTTGTTAATCGCGTAAAAGTTGCCCGCACAGGACCCGATGAACATTACATCCCTCACGACCGTGGGGGTTGAGAATACTCAACCGCCGCTCTCGTACTTCCAGCGAAGTTCTGGTCCAATTGCAGCGGAGGAAAGGTTTGCCGCCTCCTTGTCCGAGGCCTGAGCGCAGCTTACTGAGGCCATCGCCACTAAAAGGATGGCTGAAATAAAGCCTCGATTCTTTTTCATAACAACCCTCGTAGTGGATCTTCCGGTGATAACTACTGCTTCGGCTTGCGTGGATCGTCTGACGGATTCACGTAAGTAATCATCCATGGGCCAGTGCCATGAAGTTGAAGAACCGCCTCGCCCTTGGCCCAGGCGAAATGCTTCATATCGGCGGGCCAGAAGCCAAACGTTCCGGCCGGCATCGCCCGGGTCAAGGTTTGATCAAACTTGTCTCCCATGCCCACGTTGAAGGTGCCTGAGATAACCGTGACATGCTCTACCTTAGGATGCCAATGGGGTGGAATCTTGAAACCGTCTGGCAACCAAAGACGCATTGTGAAAAAACCTTCCTTGGACGGGTCACCTTCCAGCACTGCAACTTTGGCTCCTGCCGGCAGGGACGCAGGGCCATCCTTCCACTGAATCTCTGCCGTTGGGTAAAGGCTCATCTCAACCTTCTTTGAGTCAGTGGTCTCGTGCTTTTGAGGTGCCTGACCTAGTGCTATTGAAGTAAACGCGATTGTTAGCGCCACGGCACAAAGGATATGCATCATAATCTTTCACTCCTAGTGTTGGTAATTGACTGTACGTGAACTATTATCACGCCACGCACGGATGTCAATACTCCCTGTGCATCAAACATTTTTAGTTGACACGTAAAAGCTCGCAAGCCTATCCTCACGCCTATCAACAGGTCCAATGTCACGGGTTCTTCCAGGCTGCTACGGGCCTCCAAGTTCATCTCATCTCAGACTCATTGAAGACCTGATCTACCCACTAGCAACACGTCTTAGGAGAAACGCCGTGGCTCACATAGGTCAAGGAGACTTCCATGGCTACCTCAGATTTCAATCCAAACCGTCTGAAATTCCAGGCTTGCACCGAGAGGCTTCAACGCGCTGTACAAGCAGCAGGCTTGAAGACCGATGGGCAAATCATCACCTCCAGGGATGATGGCGCTAGTGAACTGAGAAAAACTCTCAGTACCAAGAATGTGCCCAAGGGGTTTCATAAGTGGCAACTTCCAGTTCACCTCGACAACCCGAGCCACCTTTTCATTACTGTTGCGGAACCGAATGTTAAGTCACCGCGACATTCCCACAAAGACGGAGACGGTATTCGCTTCGTTGCGGGTGGTTCGATCACTTACGAAGGAAAAGAACTTGGTGCTGGAGATTGGATGTTCATTCCCGCGGGCAAAGAGTCGGCCCATTAGGCGCCGTGATGTGCTACTGCTACGCGTGTTGATGTGCTTAACTAAGGGCCTCGTGTAGGCTCTCTTACAACCGATTGATGAGTGCAGACGAACCTTTGCGAGATGGCTCACAGGTGGTTAAGAGCAGATCTGTCTGAACTGCACCGGCGATCCAAGCTCAATTTTTGACAGTCATTCTGAACTCTAAATAAGGCCACGGTAATAGGATTTGCGATTCATGCGCCCTAACATAGCTCTGAATGTTAGACCTGCGCGTGGGTGGACGGAAATTCTACTTCCTAGACGACACATCAAGTCCTGCACAAGTTCCACAGAAGGCGGCAGACGGCACTGAGCAGAGAAATCGGGGGACCCAAGCCGCTGGTGTTGAGATTATTCGTTTCAAGCCTGGTTGAAGGAACATTGATCCTGGCCGGGCAGCCACGTAAATCAGATAAGTGTTTTGGAGTTTATCCTTCATCATCTGATCCCAAGTCATTAGGGTGAGAACACTCGCATCACAAATCAGCGTTCTCGCTGCCCTGCTTAAGAGGAATCAAGTCGTTCGCACATTTGCACTTTGGAACGTAATGTAGATACCGGCGGATCTCCATTATCGCGAAATGCTTTTGGCTAGTAGTTAACCCAATCGAGAAGTAACGGTTCGTTTACCGATCAGATTCCGGTCAGAGAGGACTTAGGACATCGATGCGACTAACCGAGATGGTTTCGTGTTCTTGAGCTGCCAAGCTAGCGCGAAGCATCGTCGCTCAAGTTTTGAGCGACTTACCAAAACAGCCTTATGATGAAAATGTGATTGTTGGCTTCGACACGGTCGGCGATGCTGGCATATACCGTCTCCGCGATGATCTGGCGCTCGTGCAAACCCCTGATTTCTTCACACCCATAGTTGACGACCCATACGATTACGGGCGAATCGCGGCACTCAATTCAATCAACGATGTGTGGGCAATGGCCGGAAAGCCACTCACGGCCATGGCTATCACGTGCTTTCCCAAAGAAGGCGTGGATCTCGCAATTCTCGGTGAGATCATGCGGGGTGGTCTTGATATTTTGACAAAGAATCGCGTCGTACTGCTTGGTGGCCACACGGTGGATAATAATCAGATAATGTTTTGGCTATGCCGTTATCGGTATAATTGATCCGCGCAAAGTCGCTGCCAATAGTGGTGCACGACCAGATGATTCGATCATTCTGACTAAGCCTATCGGAACGGGAATAATTTCTACCGGTATCAAGTTCGAAAAAGCAGACAGGGATATTATTGCTCGTTCAGTTGAAACTATGCTGACATCAGGTGCGGACGCCCCGTCTGCCATGTGTGAGTTCGATGTAAGAGGTGCCACTGACGTCACCGGCTTCGGATTGCTCGGACATAAATGGGAACTTGCACAAGCAAGCAAGGTGACGATTGAGATAGATTCTGCTCGTGTACCGATTTTGCCTGGAGCCCTCGAACTTGCAGCCGAGGGCGTACTCACTAATGGCGATCGAACCAACCGTGAGTATGTCGGTAACGACATTGATATCCCAACGCACTTGAGCAAGGAATTGCGTAGCGTTCTTTACGATCCTCAAACAGCGGGCGGAATGTTAATCTCGATAGCACCCGAGCGGGCTAAAGCCCTCCTCACGCACTTACAACAGACTTATCCAGACGCAGCATAATTGCTCGGGTGGTCGAAGGTGGATCTCGCTCGCTTTTTGTTTTTTGACATGATAGAGTCACGCCTCATGTGCCTTGCTGGGCGCCCTTAACCTCATCCCTCTCAGAGGTATGCAGTTCCAAAGGAAAGATCTATCATGCTCACAAGATTCCTCTCGTTTATCCTTGCGCTAACAGCAACGGTTCTGCTCATTGGTAGCTGCAAACGCGGCCCGGACATGGCGGCGCAACAGAGATTGCGTCTGACCATGATCCCTACAACTGATCCGGGCAAAGTTATTCGTGAGAGTCAGCCTCTCGTGTCCTACTTGGAGAAGGAGACAGGAGCAAAGATCGAGTTAACCGTTCCTACCAATTACGCGGCAGCAGTTGAGGCGATTGCGAGCGATCAAGTAGACATAGCTTATTTGGGTGGCTTCACGTATGTGCAAGCATCAAAACGGGCTGGCGTCGTGCCACTTGTTCAGCGGGACCGCGATCAAAACTTTCATAGTTTGTTCATTGCTCAGGTCGATTCGAATATTTCCAACCTGAGTGACCTCAAAGGTCATACCTTCGCCTTCGGCGATGTTAACTCGACATCCGGCCATCTGATGCCAGAGTACTTCATGCGCGAAGCAAGAGTTGACCTCGAGGTCATCGCACGAGCTATCTATTCAGGCGGGCACGACGCAACCGCACTCGCGGTTGCTAACAAAAAAGTCGACGCAGGAGCGTTGGATGAAACTGTCTACCAACGGATGGTGAAAGACGGCAAGATTGATCCTTCAAAGGCTAAGGTCTTTTATACAACGCCACCTTTCTACGATTACATTTGGGTAGCTCGAAAAGGACTCGATCCGAAACTTGCTGAGGGTTTCACAGCAGCGTTCTTGAAGCTCGATGCCAACGACCCAACGCACAAACCCATCCTTGATCTGCTGAACGCTGCTAAATATGTCAAGGCTGTAGATAGTAATTACGACAAACTGCGCCAAGCTGCAAAGGACTCGGGATTGCTAAAATGATTTATTCCCTCCACGAGGTCAGCAAGACTTACTTCACTTCTCGTCGACCGGTGGAGGCGCTAAACAAATTTACGTTCGACGCGCACCGTGGCGAACGTATCGCGCTTCTTGGCCCTTCCGGTGTGGGTAAGACTACTCTCTTCCGTTTGCTGAACGCTACGTTAAGACCCACAAGTGGATCCCTCCGTTTTGACGGAAGTGAAGTCAGCGCGATGTCGGTGCGCGAACTGCGATCTATGCGTAGGCGGATTGGGACGATTTATCAACAGTATTATCTTGTGCCGTCACTCACTGCCCTTGAGAACACTCTCTGTGGAAGGCTTGGTTATTGGTCCTTTCTCCATACAATTCGTAGCACCCTGCAAACGAGCAAGGAAGAAACAAGACTGGCGATGGAAGCGCTCGAAACGGTTGGACTCGCTGATAAGTATTGCTGTCGTGCTGATGAACTGTCTGGCGGTCAACAGCAACGTTTGGCAATTGCTCGCGTGCTTATGCAAGATCCGGAAGTGATTTTGGCCGATGAGCCGTTTGCCTCGCTGGATCCGAGTTTAAAGGAGACGCTAGCCTCCCTCCTTGTTGCTCTCGTTGTAAATAGCAACCGAACGCTCGTTGCGACCTTGCATGATGTTGAGACGGCATTGCGCTTTTTTCCAAGAATAATTGCATTGCATGACGGGCACGTTGCATTCGATATGCCTGCCAGTAAGGTCAATCGGGCGATGCTCGACGCCCTCTATTCTCGTAACTCAGAATCAAATAGAACTCCTCCTCATTACGCCGGGCAATGGCAAGGGGCCGACGAGAGTGACTCTAAATGCGTACCACTCTGCACGGAGTAGCGATCAGCACAACTCGCGCAAGGACAACCTAGTTACCCTTCGGAGGCTTGGCTCGGCGGTTGCGCTCAGCGCAGCCCTCATCCTTTGCTGGCGCTTTGCTGAAATACGTCCTATGGCTATCTTCGAGCCAGGTGCCGCCGCTGGGGTGTGGACGTTCATTCACGCACTTTTCCCACCAGATCTTTCTCCTGCTTTTCTTCGAGTTGTAGCTGCTGCTACGTTGCAAACACTCGCGATCGCGATTGCCGGCACAATGCTCTCGGTTCTCATCGGTCTTCCCCTCGCTATCTTGGCAACACCCACCTTATGGCAACGCGGCGTATTGATCGCTGGTGAACCTCCCAGTGCGACTCAATCTCTTTTGTCTGGTTTGAGCCGCGCTACACGTGCGCTTTTCGGATTTTTCCGTGCAGTGCCTGATCTGACGTGGGGACTCTTGTTTGTTGTTGCAGTCGGTCTTGGCTCAGTAGCAGGCACTTTGGCACTAGCCATCAGCTATAGCGGCGTCTTGGGACGTGTGTATGCAGATGTATTTGAAGACGTCGATCCGCGCGCGCTCGAGGCTTTGCATGGTGTGGGCGCCACTCGCTTTCAGATTTTTCTCCGGGCAATTTGGCCACAAGCCGTACCAAGCATTATCGGCTATACGATCTATTCATTCGAGTGCTGTGTGCGTGCCGCTTCAGTCTTAGGTTTTATCGGCGCGGGTGGCATCGGCTATGAAATCAACCTCTCGATGAGGATGTTTAGCTATGGCGAAGTGTTGACACTCATACTGAGTTTGTTTGTCTTAGTTGCTGGGACCGACGCAATAAGTCGGCTCGTTCGACGTCGTTTGAATGCCAATGTGCCGGCAGCTTTTCTAGCGCGCAAGGGGCTGCAACAAGCGCAAGGTTTCATTCGCGGTCCAATATGGTCCAGGAGTTTGCCGGGCACCACCGTAGCGTTAATAACTGTTTTAGTTATCTGTTGGAGCTTCTACGCAACAGGTTTCTTCCATAGTGGGTCATTTGATCTGGGGTTACCGGGGCGAGTTGTTCGGCTTATAAGTGAAACGTTTCCGCCGGACCTTGACCCTGGCTTTTTACGATCGCTGTTTTTGCCGCTGCTCCAGACAATTGGAATCTCAGTCATTGGGACCTTGATCGGCATTTCGATTAGCGTTGTCTTGTCACTACCTGCAGCTTCAACACTGATCTTAAAAGATAAATCCGCTGCGGGTAGAAATTCATGGTTCGGACAGACAGTACGCTGGTTGATTTATCTTTCCGCGCGTTTAGTCCTCAACGTCCTGCGTTCGATCCCGGAACTGGTTTGGGTGTTGGTCTGCATCCTTGCTGTAGGTTTCGGCCCCTATGCTGGTACGTTGGCGATCGGTTTGCATACCGGCGGGGTCTTGGGCAAGCTCTATGCGGAAACGTTCGAAGAAGTTCCTTCACAACCAATTGAAGCATTACGCGCAAATGGCGCACGGCCACTTCAGATCCTGATTTGGGGAATGTGGCCACTATTGAAACCGACACTTATTAGTTACACCGTCCTTCGTTGGGAAACGAATCTACGCGTTTCTACAATCCTTGGATTGGTTGGAGGTGGCGGTCTCGGCCAGGCGATCTACAACAATATTCAACTCGGCTTCTACCAACGCGTAACGGTACTTATTGCCGTCATATATGCGTTGGTCTTAACAACCAACTGGGTCGGGGATCGGCTTCGTAATCGTCCAGTCTTATTCAACCTGGCACGACTAAGAGTTTCTCCCTACCTTAAAGAAAGGGAGGCACCTCAACTATGAAACGAACCTCATTACTTATTTCAGTGCTTTTCATCTCGGCACCACTGATGACAACTTCGGCGCAAACGCCTAAGCAGACCTCATCCACGATCATTCGCTCCAATATGAATGCGACATCAGACTCTAACGCTGCCAAGCGTTTCAACGCTGGAGAGAACGCCGGAGCGCTCAATGAGACTGAGGTGTTGAAGGGAAGAATCGAAGCGTTGGAGAACCAGAACCGGACAGTATTGGAAACGCTGGCAAGACTTGAAGCGCAGTTGAATGCGTTGAACCACTCACCAACCAACGATAAGCCATCGCTATCACGCTCGGCTTCCCAAACCACGGCAACGACCGAAGCTAAGGGACCTGATAGCCAGACTGCTGCAAGTAGCAAGAACCAACCCGTAAGCTGGGGAGAGATCATAGGCGAAGGTAATAAGATCAAGTTGTATGGTTTCCTAAGACTTGATTTGCTTTTTGACTCGCAGCGACCCAACAACGCTCAGTCGATCCTATTTATTACATCTCCCGACCCGCGTATTGGCACCGAGAATGGCAACTTCACAATGCACCCCCGCCTCACGCGTTTGGGAATCGACTGGAGTGGACCACAAATCGCAAAATTGGGTGATGCCAAACTCAGTGGAAAGCTTGAGACTGATTTTCAAAATGGTGGAACGGAATCACGTCAAATCATTCGGATTCGTCATGCATACCTACGTTTGGGTGGGAAGAATTTTTCAGTCCTCGGAGGACAGACCTGGGACTTGGTTTCACCACTTTTCCCTACCGTTAATTCCGACACACTTCAATGGAATGCCGGTAATGTAGGCGATCGGCGCCCTCAATTGCGCTTCACGTATGAACCACACATTGGCAGCGGCCAAATCTCTCTGGCGGGTGCCGTTGCGCTAACGGGAGCGATTGATTCGTTGGACCTTGACGCGAATGGTGTTCGTGATGGTGAGGAGTCTGCCCGTCCGCAGATTCAAGGCCGCATCGGGTTTTCTCAGACCCTTGGCGCCAAAGAAAGAGTCATGAGCTTTGGAATATCTGGCCAGTACGGGTATTTGAAAACGGCGCGCGCTATCGCAGGCCGCACGGACTTTCGCAGTCAGTTGGTAAACCTGGATTTCACTCTTCCCATCAACAACCGTTTCGCGTTCAAAGGTGAAGGCTGGTGGGGTCGCAACATGAGCGACCTACGCGGCAGCGCTGGTCAGGGAATCAACGTATTGATCGGTCGTGAGATTAGGGGTCGGGGTGGATGGTTTGAGATTAACGCAAAAATCTCGCGCTACTTATCCATAAATCCCGGGTTCTCGACGGATGACCCGATTGACGCGGACATTCCAATTGGCGGTCGCACTCGCAATCGCGCGTTCTTCATTGCAAACCGACTTACACCTGGAGGGAATACAGTGTTTGGCATTGACTACCTGCGATGGCAGACAGACTTTAACGGCTTCTTGCGCGGCAACGACAATCGGCTGAACCTGTTTCTGCAATACAATTTTTAAGTGCAGTCTCCACGGATGCGTGCCGCGCGAACGAAATCAAAGATTCGCGCATGCTACCGTTGATTACTCTGGAATGGAGGATAGTCAGTGGATTTGGGACAATGTTCTGAGTTAGTGATACTCGAACTAAGGCGCTTAGGTAAGACAACCGACTGGAAGCTGTCAGGGGCTTCGCTGTGAGGGACGGCGGGAGGGATCTTTTGTGATGGGTCGAATCCTCGCTCTTCTGTACGGTATCGGCAGCTACCTAGTCTTCTTCGTCACCTTTGTCTACGCAATAGGCTTTGTTGGAAATGTATTGGTTCCAAAGTCAATCAACTCCGGAAGGTCCGCATCCCTAGCTCGATCCATTTTAATCGACGCTGTCTTGCTCGGGCTTTTCGCTATTCCGCACAGCGTTATGGCGCGGCCACGCTTTAAGCGCTGGTGGACCAGGATAATTCCAGAAGTCATCGAGCGCAGTACTTACGTTTTCGTTTCGAGCTTGCTGCTCACATTCCTATTTTGGCAATGGCAACCAATTCCCTCCGTGATTTGGGAGGTGAGAAATCCCGTCGGCCGCGCGGTTCTTCAGGTACTCTTTTGGATGGGTTGGGCGATAGTGGTGCTCAGCACATTTCTGATCAGTCATTTCGATCTCTTTGGTTTGCGCCAAGTCTATTTGCATCAAGTCGGCAAGCCTTCAAAGGATTCGGATTTCCGCACGCCAGGACCATATAAGCTTGTTCGGCACCCTCTCATGTTGGGTTTCATCATCGCTTTCTGGTCCACTCCTAAGATGACGTTCGGCCACTTGATCTTTGCCGTTGGTACTACAACCTACATATTAATCGCGCTTCAATTCGAGGAACGAGATCTAGTTAGAATTCATGGTAATGCTTATGAGAGTTATCGAGAGCGAGTTTCCATGTTGCTGCCGATCCCGAAGAATCGGTGATTCTTTTTTGACCAGATTGGCAAGGTCTAGTTATAGATTTGACTTTATACGTGGAATAGATGGACTCTTAGCTGTTTGAACTTCACAGGAACAGGGCAATCTCAATGAGGCTTACTGAGATGGTCTCGCACGCTGGCTGAGCCGCGAAGCTCAGCCCGAGCCTACTCGCTCAGGTTCTGAGCGAGCTACCAAAACAACCCTTCAATGAAAATCTGATCGTCGGCTTTGAAACCGCGGACGACGCAGGCGTATACCGTCTCAGCGATGACTTGGTGATTGTGCAAACGCTCGATTTTCTGCCTCCAATTGTGGACGACCCTCACGACTATGGCCGCGTTGCGGCGCTAAATTCTATTAACGACGTCTGGGCCATGGCTGGAACTCCGATTACGGCGATGGAAATTACTTTTTTCCCCGCGACTGGTGTCGATCCGGCAATACTCACCGAGATCACGTGCGGCGGTCATGAGACTCTGGCGAATCACGGCATCGCTTTGATTGGCGGCCATAGCATCGATAACGAACAGATCATGTTTGGTTATGTGGTAACTGGGATCATCGATCCCAGCAGGCTTGCAACGAACAGCGGAGCATGTGCGGGTGATGTCGTGATTCTCACCAAACCGATCGGCACAGGTGTTATTTCAACAGGAATCAGATTCAGAAAAACGAGTGAAGATGTAGCGCTTGGTTCCATCGAGACAATGTTAATCGCCGGCAATCATGCTGCTGATCTGATGCGGGAGTTCAACGTCAAAGGAGCCACAGACGTAACCGGTTTCGCATTGGTTGGTCACGCTTGGGAGATGGCGCGCGCAAGCAGAGTGACAATGGAAATCGATTCCAGTCGCGTTCCTGTACTTACCGGAGCCCTTGAGCTGGCAGCTAACGGAATGCTGACTGGCGGTGACAAAACAAATCGTGAATACGTGGGCGAGGATATCGAGATTGCCGAATCAGTCAGCAAAGAGATGCGCAATTTACTCTTCGATCCGCAAACAGCAGGGGGTATGTTGATTTCGGTTTCGGAGGAGCACGCAGAGGAATTGCTTGAACGTCTAATTCTAAAGTACCCCGAAGCCGAGATAATCGGTCGTGTCTTTGAGCGTGGCCAGCACTCAATCGTCGTCAAATGAGTGTTCGCGGTTTGGAAGTCGCCGCACCAGCGAAATCCGGTATTCGCTCGCCTCGTCTTGCTCTCGGTATGCTGGACCGAGCGGAGAATTTTGGCATCACATGAACCGTGCCGTACGCTCTCACGGCAATTAATTTCCAGACGCGATGATGCTAGGCTGTAGGACGTCAGTTAGACCTTCCACCTAATGAAGAGGCATGATGCAGGAACAATGTCGGAGTTTCAAGACCTTCGAATGTTTCTACACAGAGGAGGCATGGGAAAAAAGACCGCGCTTGTTAAATAGGTGGACGCTCCCCTCGATCGAGCTGCTTATCGTTGAATCGATGATTGCAAATAACAGACCCGCCCGCTGTTCAAAGCCGAGCTCATCCAAGACGGCTAACACGAGATCGCGCGCATAAGCTTTCTTTTGAGGCCCGGTGAGCGAGACGTATACCTCGGCTTGGTGCACCGCAGCGGATACGACTTCGACTAGAACCATCAAAGTCCTCCGCCGCGCACTGACCCAAACCAGTAAGTCGGCGGCTCCCTTAAACAGCTGACCTTGACTGACTATTAATCCCTCACGTTCCACCGCATCGATAGCAGCTTTCACATCCGCACTAAGAATCACTTGTCTCTCGAAAATTTGCCTGATGCGGGTATAGAGCGCCAATGAAAACTCGAAGGCCATACGCACGCCTCGATCTAACTGTAGTTTGATCTTCGTTAGGATCGACCGGTGCATGGTGGGTGACCCGCTTTCAACCCATAAGCCATAACGATTTGCCAGCAGGACTGTGACGTCCACGCTCCAATCAACAACGATATCCGTGATTATCGGCTCAAGGAATTTGGGGACATCTGGTATATCAAAAGTGCGGTTGCGCATAAGGTAGCGCACGACCCCTTTGACCTCGGCAGCCTTCAACTGACCAGCGCCGGGACTGGCGCCGTACCGATGCTCGGCGTTCTGAATGAGGACTTCAATAAGGTCGATCCAAACAACGACCGCCCGCTGTATTTCTTTATCGTGCCGGGCAAGAAACTCGATGGTGGAAGCCAGATCCTTGTCCATTCCTTCGGCTGAGGCGATGCGTAGAAGTTGCCGAATCTCAACGATGTCCGCTCGGAGTTCTTTACGCCTGGCCGAACGCTCCTCCAGAAAGGGAGATAGTATTAAACCGATCGGCAGCTCTGCCAATTCAAATGCGACCTGACTAACATCACGTACAACTCCAAGGGTTGTATCAGGCAAGCTCTTGAACTTCACTTGAGTCGCCTCCATTGAAAGGCAATGGACAGGTACAGTACGATCAGTACCGCCCAAAGTGGCCACCTTGAACGCGCGCTCAATAGTGCGGGTAACTCAGGTGCGACCAGAAGCAACGCAACGCAGACCGTAAGTATAGAAGTCACTAGCAACCGGAGGCGCTGATTGCGCACGCGCCTTACTTTAGGCGCTTCGGACATATTCATGTTGAGTTCAAATCGACCTTCCGATAATTCGTTGAGGATCTGCTGAAGCTGTCCGGGGGAATCCCGCAAAAGGGTGATCATACTTAGGAAAGACGTCTCGAGCTTGTCGGGTTCGACCGCACTCAAAGCCTCTTCCCGTTGCAACTCGAAGAAAAACTCCCGACCGACTGATCGCAAGTCAACATTTGTTCCAAGTTCACGAGCGACAGTTTCCGAGGTAAGTAGAGCTTTATAGAGGGATAGAACTCTGCTCGGCACTTGCAGCCTGTTTCGCCGCGCCGCCCGTAACATTGCCACCATCCCCTGTGTAATTGGCGAGCGATTCCTTGCAACTTCCCGATCGTTCTGGCTGTGATGATCCGAGCGTGCTTGGCTAAGATAGGAGCTTGTCTCAGCCATGAAATCGGCTCGGAAGGAATCCATGTTCGTCTCTTCGCTTGGAATAAGAATATCAGTCACGGCCTTGAACATCCGGTCCCGATCGCCGCTATAGAATGCCGAAATATATTGGATTTGGCGCTCTCGTACGCTTTCATCGAGTTCGGCACAGAGCCCAAAATCAACGAATCCAATAACATCGCCAGATAAAGCCATCAGGTTCCCAGGATGCAAATCTGCATGAAAGAATTGATGACGGAAAATCTGTACCAACGTACTCCATATAAGATTTCTGGCGAGCCGGTCGCGATCCACGCCGAACCTATCAACACGTTGATTTGCGTTCGAGTCGGTGCTGCGAAGCGTCTGTAACAACTCGCTAACTGGCACTCCTCGCAAGTATTCACTGCTCAGAACCCTCGCGGCGCTGAATTCGGAAAACGGTTTAGGTATTTTTTGGAAGTTGCCCTCGGCGGTCAGGTTATATAACCGAGTTAGATTCTTTAGTTCGTGATCGAAATCCGTCTCCTGTATCAGCCACTCGGCGAGCTCTTCGACAACCTCGCGCGGAGAGACGATAAGTGAAGTGCCACTCACCTCAAGTAAGAGCGCCAATCGTCTCGCGCGTTTAAGATCGCGAAAGACCTGGGTTCGAATGTCCGGTCGCTGAATCTTAACCGCGACTTCTGTCCCATCTTTCAAACGAGCCAAGTGCGTTTGCGCTAGGGAGCCGGCTGCCACGGGATTCGGATTAATGTAGGAAAAGATCTCGCCGGGTTCACCCTTCAAGTCTTCTTTCAAAATCGCACTTGCCTGCTGCCAAGGGAAGGGTGGAACCCGATCCGTCAAGTACATCAACTCATCACAGTATTCTTGAGGAAGAAGGTCAGGACGCAGCGCCAGAAATTGTCCTATCTTTATGAAGACCGGGCCGAGACGCTCGAGACGATGCCTAAACCCGACCGGCCCATGCACGAGCCGGTCAACGAAAGTTCGCTGAGATCTCATTGCAGCGTTGCTCATCTCAGCCGCGCCTCGATGAGAGATAAACTGAAGAAAATTGCCGCAGCACTCAACATGGACAATAATAAGGTTGTACCAATATGACTTCCCAACGCTGCCACTGTCAGCGAGAGCCCGACTAAGGCAGCCGCCAAACACCGTGTGCTAGTCAAGTCAGAGGGATAAGTTTCTCTAGACTCTCGGACAACCAAGGGTCGTATTACTGCTCGATCCAGCAAACTCTTGAAGGCGTCGCTCACGTAGCCTGGCATTCTGGTTGTTAGTTCTGCCAGATCCGTTTCGAATCTTCGATCTGTGAGCACGTTCATCAATCGATCAACTGTCCCCGGACGAATCTGCTTGAAGAAGATGCGCAGTTCACGCAGCAAGTCGAAGTGACTAGACATACTCAGTGCGCTATAGTCGAGGGCGCTCATCGCCCTCCAGAACAACAGTGTATCAATGCCCATTCGCAGACGATGTCGTCTGACGGCTCCCAGCATTTCCCCGAAGTACTTGCCCATTTGACGATCTTTGAGCGTCGAGGTTGGGCGCTTAGACGCCTCGTACCAACCGCGGATGCCGGCCATTGCCTCACGTTCGAATGCTCTGAAGTCAGTCTGCTCAGTAGGGATCGTAAGCTTCGAGAAAAACCGAAACGCTTCAGTGATGTTTCCCACCGCGATGCTCTCGATATACCCTGTCAGAACTTCCTTATAGTGCTCGGTCAACATGCCGAAGATACCGAAATCAACAAAAGCTACAGAATTATCATTGAGAATTAGCACGTTGCCCGGATGAGGATCGCCGTGAAAAAAGCCGCGCACAAAAACCTGGTGTAATGAAGCATGAGCCATGTTATGGCCCGTTTGTTCAAGATCGAGACTTGGAAGACGCGCAAGAACCAAGTCTTCCCGTCCTTCCCTTACGAGGCTTATCATCTGAGCCAAGCTCATCCCGTCGATGAATTGCATGGTCAGCACTCTGGGCGTGGTGAGTCCCCAGTAAATGACGGGCACAACCTCATGTGCCGTGGCGTTATGGCGCAGACGGTCTGCCGTTCGGCCTTCCGTTAGAAAATCAAGCTCCCTGGAGGTCCACCGTGCAAACTCTTCGACCACCTCTAAAACAGATGAGGCTCCAAATATCCCAAAAACATCTGCGAGAGCAGCAGCACGACGCAAATCGCGGACGTCCGACGCGAATATACGGCTTACTCCCGGACGCTGTACCTTGACTGCTACCCGTTCATCTGAGCAGGTTCTTGCCTCGTGCACCTGAGCCACTGACGCGGCCGCCACGGGTTCCTGATCGAACTCCAGAAAGAATTGAGCGAGTGGGCCACCTAACTCAGTTTCTATCACCGCTTTTACTTCTTGAAAATCCAGGGGCGATGCGGCTTCATATAGGTGACTTAACTCAAGGCACAATTCTTCGGGCAACAGGTCCAGACGCATAGCCAGATATTGGCCCAACTTGAGGTAAGTTAGCCCCAATTTTTCTACTGCACGGCGTATAAGCTTCGGATAATCGGAAGGTAGCCCACGAACATACCGCGCCAGTAGAATGGTGCCTAACTTAGACGTCTCCCACAGCGGCAAAAGAGCGCGTTGAGTATCTAGTGCCGTGTCACGGAGCAAAGGGAATGACTTATTGAGTGACATCTAACGCCTGGCCCATAGTCCGAACCACCCATTCTCTATTGTGACTTTACTGACTGTAACTGCTCTCGAATGATTTCATAAGCGCATGCCCCAACAGGAAGGGATTAGATGACGGTTCTAGAGAATTCTTCGATTCCTCCAGCCCCGAGGATGATTCTCTTGCAGCAAGAGTTTCGAACAGTGACGCGGTAGGACTGCAAAAGCAATTGGCCCTGCTCAATTGGCAAAGAGGTGTGGGTCGAACATCGCCTCTCAGTGATGGCGCTTCAACAATACTAGCAGTTCAGCGGAGGAGAAATGCACAACGTTCAAACACCACGCTACTCAGTCTCGCAGGAGTCAACCGAGATTGTGGGTCCCACTTCTGGTCGTAGCAGGCGTTAGGCCTCCTTGGTCTCTTTATAGCCTTCTTGTAGCTTGTCAATCACTTTCCCGGGGATATCCAAAGTTTGCTCAACTGCGTTTATGACTCCAGAGTAAATATCTTTCGGCAGATCTCGAGTCAGATCCGAAGTTGAGTCTTTTTCTTCAGGTCGGTTTCTCTGGGAAACTGTGTCGGCAAACGAAGACAACACGGTTCCGGCCAGCCGTACCGACTCTACGCCCGCCAGTGCGACCCCCCTAATCAGCCCGCTACCTTCATCGGCTGCCCTGTTCGATATGTTTCTAGCTTCAGAGGTCTTGGAACTCTTCTTCTTCTTTTCAGTGTCGAGATCTTTTTCAAGATCTTTAACTCTCTTCCGAAGTTGCGTCACTTCATCTTCCAACTCCTGCTTTGTTTCAGACATGCGAACCTCCTTCGCCGATAGATTTACAAGTGCAATTCTACCGACGGACAAAACTGATTGTTTACATCGCCGGAACGTCACGGCTCTAGCACCAAAAACAAATCGACGATGCTGAGTATGTGTTAAGCATAGATTAGCGGCTCTTCAAAATCAACGTTCGCCCGGTAGAGCGTCGCCTCCCTTTCGCCCCCAATCCTTCTCCAGGCAATAATCAATAACTTTACTAAAGTAGCTGCAAAAAGGGGGCAGGGCGAGGCCGCTACCTTCAAGTTTATGCAGCAGTTGCTGATCATCAAAGGACTGATGGATTCCCATCTGAGGTAGAAAGTTATTTAGGACCTTTAAGATCTCAATAAGCAGATTATCATTACCCGCCATGCTTCTCTGGACGTACTCTTCATACTCTGGTAGTGGAACAAATTTTGGCGGGTTTATGGGAAGCCATTTCTCAAGGAGTGGGTGCCTCTGGAATAACTCTAAAGTGATCTCTTTTACGTAGCTCATATACGGGCTGCCGCCCTTTCCCGCACAGACGTGGATGACCTCACCGGGTACGAACCGAGACTCGAAGAGGAATGTGAGAGCTGAGATCGACCAATCCGTTGGAATCAAGTCGATCTGCCAGGATTCATTGCCTGGGGCGACGGGCAATATGTTCCTCGCGAACAGTCGCAACACCTGATGAAAATAATTGTATTGCCTGACGTGGCCGGTCTTCGAGTCCCCTATGATAGTGCTGAGACGATAAACAACTATTGGGATCTCCTTCATGGCCTCACACACGAGTTGCTCGGCTTCATATTTTGACTGCTGATACGTGTTGACAAAGCCACTGTGGTCAGGGAGCGTGCTTTCCGGAATGTCGCCAGTCGTGCGACCGGCCACGTAAGCGGTACTCAAGTGACCAAATTTCTCCAGTCGGTTGCAGGCCCGGGCCACCTTCAGAACGTTGGACGTACCTCGGGTGTTTGTCGCGCGAGCCTCTTCGATCGGTAGGCCGAAGCGTGTTTCCGCCGCGCAATGCATAATTTCAGTAGCCTCTTTTTGAATCTGGCTAAGTGTTCGCGAATGGAGGCCGAGGCCCGGTCTACTTATATCTCCCTCAACTACGGTGATTCGAGTGTTCTGGCCAAGCAAAGGTATTTTGTCTGGGTTTCTCGTAAGAACTATGACACTCCGGTCCGGTCTCGAGTCCAGCAACGTTTGTAGCAGTTCACTACCCACAAGGCCACTTACGCCTGTCATGAATAAGGCTGGACCGTTCATTAATGGTTCCCCTTTAGAACTTTGCAGGTCGCCCCACGAGGTGACCCACTAACGCTTAGGCGGATCATTCCGTGCGACCTGCAATGAAGATAATGTAACTGTCTTGCGCATCCATAGCGAGGGGTGAGTCTTTAAGAAACAACCAAGCACTAATTTACTGCCAAATTTGGAACGACAATCTGCCCCCCCTAGATAAGAGTCATATTACGCAGTGGAAGCACCCAATCCGTCCGAAAGAAAAGATGCAAGTTGACTCAAGCTCGCACCCTCGAGAACCTTGAGTATCGGGAGATCTAAGCCTAAGTCGGCCTCTATTCGGGTTTTAAGTTCAACCGCCATTAGCGAATCTATGCCCATCCGGTTAAGCGGCTGCTCAACATCGAGCTTCGAAGTCGATAACCCCAACACTCTACCGCCTTCAACGCGCAGATATTCTTCCAGCAACTGTTGTCTCTGTGCAGCGTCCGCGTTAAGAATGGCTTCACGGTCAATGTGGGCGGAGTTTGTTGACTCACTTGGTCCTGATTTCGTGGAGAGATCCTTAACGATTAGAGACAATAACGCCGAGATACTCGGGGCCGAACTCCACGTGGCCCATCTCGCGTTACTGATTGGTATGACGGCGAGCTGTGGCGACTCCTGAGAGAGCAGCATTTCAAAGGTACGAACTCCCTGTTCCGGCTTGATGCTTCCCAATCCTTTCGCTGCGAGTCGCTGTTGATCCAACTTGGAAGCCATACCAACCTCGGCCCACGGGCCCCAGTTGACACTGAGTGCGGGCAATCCTTTTGCACGTCGATAGTGGGCCAACGCGTCCAGGAACGCGTTCGCCGCAACATAGTTTCCCTGCCCTGGATTCGAAAATACTGTGGCGACTGAAGAAAACAGCACGAAGAAGTCCAGATTCATGTCCGTCGTCATCTTGTGCAAATTCCAGGCCCCTGCGACCTTCGGTCTGAGCACTCTGTAGAAGCGCTCCTGATCCAACTGCTGAAGTATCCCATCGTCAAGAACACCTGCCGCATGAACTATGCCCTTTACGGCCGGCAGGTTTGTCGCAACCTGTCCTAAGACGCGCGCAAGTTGATCCTCGTCAGCGACATCGCCTTTGCCAATGAAAATATTGGCGCCCGCCTCCGCCATCAATCGCAGTGCTTCCGTCGCATCGGCCGTCGGATCGCTTCTTCCAATTAGAGCAAGGTTTCGCGCCCCCGCGCTCACCAGATATTCAGCTATCTTCAACCCCAGTCCGCCTAGTCCTCCACTAACTAAATACGTGTAATCCGGAAGGATGCGTGTCAGAGAACTGTCGTTTTCCGCCTTTTCGATGCTTTCAAACGAGATGACTACCTTGCCTGTATTCTTGCGTTGGGCCATGTATCTAAACGCAGCGACCGAGTCTGTTACCGAAAAGATCTTATGCGGGAGCGGCTTGAGTTCGCCTCGTTGAAATCGCTCAATTAACCCGCGGAGTATGGATTGACTAAGATCGGGACGCTTTAGGAATAATTGCTCCATATCAATTGCTGAGAAGGCAACGTTGTTTCGAAAGGGGTAGAGACCCAACTGGTTGTTCTCATAGATGTCCATCTTGCCGATCTCAACAAATCGTCCAAATGCCCTGAGTGAAGCCAGGCCAGCCCCAATTGCAGGCCCCGCGAGCGAATTTAGGATGACGTCAACGCCCTCGCCGTTCGTCAGCCGCATTACCTCTTGAGCCCAATCCAGTGAGCGAGAATCCATAAGGTGTTGTACGCCGAGAGACTTGAGGTAGTCGCGCTTTTCCTGACTACCGGCAGTGGCAAAAATCTCGGCTCCTAATGATTGGGCGATGCTGACGGCAGCAAGGCCTACTCCGCCGGCGGCAGCATGAATGAGGATTCTTTCGCCCTGAGTAAGTTTGCCGATGTGACAGAGCGCATGATAAGCGGTGGAGAATGCGACGGGTATTGTGGCTGCTTCTTCAAATGATTGGTTGCTCGGCTTAAGGACGACTAAGCGTGCGTCAACGGCGACAAACTCGCCGAACGCGTTATGAGTTATCGCGATGACTTCGTCACCGATGTGAAATTCCCTAACGCCTTCTCCGATGGCAACAATCCTCCCGGCGCATTCATCCCCTAACTTAACCTCACCATCGCTCAGGCCCGGATATAATCCAATAGCTTTCAAAACATCTCTGAAGTTGAGCCCAGCGGCGATTACTTGTATCTCCACTTCACCAATTCCCGGATTTCGCCGCGGCGTCGGCACCAACGCCAAGTTGTCAAAGACATATGGCGCGGATATTTCGAGTCGGAAGGGCTGATTGCCTGGACGCTCCAGAACCTTTCTCGAAGCTGACGACGACTCGGTGTCTGACCCTCTTGGTGAGTACCTAATCAAGCGCGGCAAGTATCGCGTATGCCCGCGCAGTGCGATCTGACTCTCGCCCTCAGGTTGAAGCAGTTCGTTGAGAATTTGCTGTGCGTTTTCACAGTGGTCATCGGGATCGAGTTCGACTCGGACGCAACCAAGGTTCGAGAGTTCCGAGCTGACGACTCCCGCAAGGCCATATGCCGGAGATTGAAATAATGAAATCGCTCCTGCACCTTTTCCGATTTTCTGCGCCCCTCTCGTAACCAGTAGAAGCCGGTTAGGGCCGTTCCCATTCGAACTGACAAGCGCTTGAACCAGATGTAGAAGGCTTATGCAGCCTAACGCGATGGATGGCTCCCACTGATGAAGTAATTCCTCTTCTGGACCAGTCAGATCCAGATTCCACAAATGAACGACCCCCCGCAAATTAGTCAGGCGTTTGCAAAGTTCGCGAAAATCTTCCGTGCAATCCGGACGGATTTGGAACTCAAGAGGTGAGATCTGCTTGAAGTCATTACCCGGCGAAACGATGACGCACGAGTCTCCTCTCGTGGCCAATAAGTTTCCTACTTCCGCTCCAAGCTCATCTCGGCCGGACAGAATTAGCCAAGTAGCCGGGACTCTCCCTGACTCGATGCTTTCCTCCAAGCTAACGGTTGGCTGCCATTCAATCTCATACAGCCAATCGCCCACTCCTTGTTCCTCTTCACGACCGGGTGTTGAGGATAATCGCACGCAGCGGACTCCCAGGACCTCCGCCAACAGCCGACCGGTATCACTCAGCAACCGAACATCTCCCCAGAGAGTGCCCGAAGCATCTTCCACTCCTTCTCGTAACGTCACATGACTCCAAAACTGCCGCTCAACGTTCTCAAGGACCCTAACCTTAGAGAAGCCGACCGGCATGTATAACCCGTCTTCGTTTCCGCCAGCCAGAATGTTTGCCGCTGCGCCTAACACTTGCGTACACGCATCGAGTGCCGCCGGGTGAAGACGATACTCGCCGTGATCAACGTCCAACGATTTCGAGATCCTGACTCGGCCCAATGCCTCTCCTGGTCGGTACCATATATGCTCGAGACCTTGGAAGGCTGGACCATAATCAAAGCCTCTAGATTGCAGCGCGACGTAATAGTCCGATCCGGAAATTTCTCCAGTGCAAGCAGCCCGTATCTCATCTGGAGATGAAGCCACCGTGACAATTGCGTCATTAGGCTCATCCTCGCGCTCAATCCTCCCTATTGCATTAAGAGTCCATGACCCTTGGGCCTTATCGGCGGAGGCAGAAGAGTACATTCGGAAGTGGAATTCTCCGGGTACTCCGGGGTATATGACGGTTTGGATAGGATGACTATCAGTTTCGTTTAGAAAGAGGGCCTTCTTGAACTCGATATCAGCCAGTGTGAAACTAGCACCATCAAGTATTTGTGTTGAGGCAGCAAGAGCCATTTCAACATATGCCGTGGCTGGTAATAACGAAGTACCCTGAAGTCTATGATCGGCGAGGTAAGGGAAAAGTTTTGTGCTGAGATTGCCCTGCCAAAAGTGTGTGCCGGGATGTTGAGCCGCTTCTAGATGTCGACCAAGTAGTGGATGCCCGCCGGTCACCCGATACTCCTGGCCTGAGTCTGCGAGGGTTCCCCCCGTCTCAATCCAAAAGCGCTCTCGCTGCCACGGGTGGTGTGGCAATTCGACGCAACGGGAATCTTCCGTGAACAAGGCGCGCCAATTTACCGGGAGACCTAATGTGTAGAGGACACCCAGTGATCCTAAAATCGCAGATCGTTCCTCCTCCTCCTGCCTCAGGGAAGGAATGGCTACTGCATCGTGCCCGGCGTCACTCACGCATCGCGAAATAGTCCCGGCCAGCACTGAATGCGGGCTAAGCTCCAGGAACACCTCGTAACCTTCCTCCAACATAGCTAAAACAGTATCGGAGAAGAATACCGGCTCTCTGAGGTTGCGGTTCCAATAGCCGCCATTCAGTTCTTTTCCATCAATCAGCTTGGTTGTTACCGTTGAGAAAAAAGGAATAACGTTTGGACCAGGCTGAAGTCCCTTGAGAGATTCCGCTAACTCAGGTAGCAACGGATCCATCTGTGCGCTATGAAAGGCGTGTTCGACTCGAAGCTTTTGGGAGAAAACACTCTTCGTTTGAAGTAATTTGACAATCTCATCGACGGCTTCCGTTTCGCCAGAAATGGTGGTCGACTTTGGCCCATTATGAGCTGCCAGGGAGACTCGGCCAGCGTACCCTGTCAATAACTCCATTGTCTCGCTCAAGGACAATCCCAAAGCAGCAGTACTCCCTTGTCCCGCTGTTTGCTGCATCAGCCTTCCCCGATGATAAATAGCAAGGACAGCATCGCTGAGACTGAGCGCGCCTGATACATGCGCCGCCGCGATCTCGCCCATGCTATGTCCGATGACGGCATCAGGCGTGATTCCCCAGGAGTTGAGCAACGATGCCAGAGCAACCTGGACCGTAAAGATAGCCGGCTGAGCGACTTCTGTTTTGCTTGTCTGAGATGAAGCCTGGTCGCCGTAGAGTCGCTCGATCAACGACCACCCTGAATAGTTGCAAAACAACTCATCGCACTGTTCGACCTTCTCCCGGAACACCGGCTCTTGTTCCATCAGTTGCCGGCCCATAGCTTCACGCTGTGAGCCTTGCCCTGAAAATACGAAAGCAATTTTTGGACGGCGACCCGAGACTCTCCGGCGATGCGATAGACTTGGATTGGCCTCGCCCCTAAGGAAAGCTGAGAGACGGTCTTTCAATTCTTCCCAGGACCGCACCGTAACAGCCAGCCTGTGATCGTAATGCCCTCTCCTAGCGTCGCATGTATAACAGAGGTCCTCTAACCGGAACGGAGGAGTCGCTTTCTCTGCAATAGCGAAATAGTCGCTGGCAAGGGTTCTTAGAGCATCACCAGTACGCGCTGATAGCGCTAGCAGATGTGCGCGTTCGTCTGGTTTCCGGTTTTCAGGAACGCTCGGTGATTCTGACAAAACAACATGAGCATTTGTGCCTCCAAAACCGAAGCCGCTAATACCGGCGATTGCAGGTCCGTGATTTTCCGGCCATGGGCCCAGAGACTCCTGCACATATACGGGCAAACTATCAAAGGCGATATAGGGATTTGGCTCACGAAAATGTAGGCTCGCCGGAATTGCTCGGTGCTTCAGCATCAGAGCAACCTTGATGAGGCTGGCCATACCGGCGGCTGTTTCAGCATGACCGATGTTAGTTTTGACTGATCCGATCGCGCAGAGCTTGTCTTTGGGTCGGTCGATAGCGAGCACCGTGCTAAGTGCATTTACCTCGATAGGATCGCCCAGCGCGGTACCGGTTCCATGCGTCTCTACATATTGCACTTCGGCAGGGGAGACGCCCGCACGACGGTAGGCGTCACGAAGCAATAACTCCTGTGACTGTTGATTAGGAGCAGTGATCCCATTGCTGTGTCCATCCTGGTTGACGGCGCTGCTAAGTATGACTCCGTAGATGGGATCGCCATCCTCGCGGGCCTTACTTAGAAGCTTGAGCGCTACGATACCGGCACCCTCCGCTCTGACGTAGCCGTTTGCACCTGCGTCAAAGGCTCTGCAACGACCATCCGGTGATAGAAACCCGCCCTTTGATAACGCCACGCTTGGCTTGGGATCGAGGATCGCGTTAACGCCCCCTGCCAGAGCAAGGTTCGACTCTCCATTCCAAAGACTCTGACAAGCGAGGTGCGTTGCCACCAGCGAAGACGAGCAGGCCGTATCTACGGCGATACTTGGACCACGAAAATTAAAGACATAAGAGATCCTGTTAGCCGCTATGCTAAGGGCCCCTCCCGTACCAACGTACGGGTTGCTGCAAGTTTTAAGATTCCCCACCTGCATCCTGCCATAGTCGATGGTTCCAATCCCGATGAACACACCTGTCCGAGAACCCGCGAGTGCAGACGGCACTTGTCCCGCGTCCTCCAACGCCTCCCACGCCACTTCGAGCAACAACCGTTGCTGGGGATCCATCCGGGAAGCTTCGCGCGGTGAGACTCCGAAAAACTGAGCATCAAACATTGCGACGTTATCAATGAACCCACCGTAGCGAGAGTTGATCTTTCCTTCCGCGTTAGGGTTAGCGTCGTAAAAAGCATCAATGTCCCATCGATCAGCGGGAACCTCCGTAATCGCGTCAATCTCGTTACACAGAAGATTCCAAAACTCGCCAGGATTGTTAGCGCCAGGAAGGCGACATGCCAATCCTATTATGGCGATTGGCTCTTTTGGAGCGTCAGAGCTCTCCTCGTGTTGGGAGTGTGGTCCAGTAGAGGATGAAGGGTGAGCTAGATGTTCGACCAAAATCTGAATTGTTGGGAAATCCCAAAGGAGCGTTGGAGAAAGTTGTACTCCCAGCCAGATCTCTAAGTCGCCGCAAATGATGAGCGCCTGAAGAGAGTCTACGCCCAAGCTGGCGAAGGCTTCGTTGACTTCTATCTTCGAGCTTTCAATTCCCAGCTGCTCGGAAAGTGTCGTGATCAGCCAATCCTGGATTTCATCAGCGGTACGCATCTTTTCACTTGAAGGCCTCTTGCCAAGATCAACATCATGCGTTGAGGTGCCGTCGTTACTACCGGAATGTTGGTCGCTCATTTCATTACTCCCATGTCTCAAGACGCTCTGTGAGAAACGCGACTCGGCAAGCGTTCCGCTGAATCTTTCCGCTGGAGGTCTTAGGAATGGTTCCGGGTTTCAGAAGTTTGATTGCGTAAACACTAAGGTCGTGAGCTTCTGCAACCGCCTTCCTTATCGCCTTGAAGATCTCGTTGGTGTCGGGCGGCAATTTGACTCCGTCGTCGTGAGTCCGCTGCCCCGATTCCTCGGAACGTGGCTTCGCAGCAACTTCGACGACCACAACAAGGCGCTCTTCTCCATCAGCTTCTACTGAAAAAGCTGCGCTGCAGCCAAGCCTTAAGGCTGGATGGCTTTTTTCAACCGTGTACTCGATATCTTGCGGATAGTGGTTGTTCCCACGAACTATGATCAGATCCTTGAGACGGCCCGTGATGAAGACTTGATCGTCCCTTAAGAACCCTAAGTCTCCGGTGCGGAGGAAAGGACCATTTCCGGTGTCTGCGATGAACGCATTAAACAGCTTATCAGTGTCATCGGGCCTCTTCCAATACCCTTCCGCCACGCTGTGGCTTGATACCCAGACTTCGCCAATCTCATCAGGTCCGCATTGAGTCGTTGATTCTGGATTGACTATCGCAACCGTTGTGTCTGGCATAGGTTCGCCGCAGCCTACGATGCTTACCGCCGCGGGCGAATCCGGGGTTGCGTCAAGAATGCGGTTTTGTACCAGCGCATCCTTATCGACTGAACAGAAAACTGGCTTGTGGCGTCCGGAGACTACTAAAGTGGACTCAGCCAATCCGTATGCGGGGAAGAACGAGCGCCATCGGAATCCACATGGCGTAAACTTTTCGGCAAATCGTACGAGGATTTCTCTTCGAATGGGTTCAGCAGCGTTCACAGCGGTGATCCAACTGCTCAAGTCCAATTCAGTGAGTTGCTCGTTTGAAATCTTTCGGACACACAAGTCATAGGTGAAGTTGGGACCGCCGCTATGAGTACCGCGATAGCGTGAAATGGCGCGCAGCCATCTCACAGGCTGTTGCATAATTGAGAGGTTGGGCAGCAAGATGCACTGAAACCCTGAATAGATTGGCTGGACAATGCCGTCGACAAGGCCGTGGTCATGTATGTGAGGCACCCACATCACTGACACGCTCTCTCGTTCATACTGCCATTTGAGTCGTATGCACTCGGAATTGTGCATGATGTTTTTGTGACTGACCATCACACCTTTAGGGCTAGATGTTGAGCCGGAGGTGTATTGCAGG
>Ga0126311_10000132_pt1 | contig 37303 bp, 35 predicted proteins | sample Plot61_FD_92539 | JGI IMG/M metagenome (GOLD analysis project Ga0126311, IMG submission 92539) | Serpentine soil microbial communities from UC McLaughlin Reserve, CA, USA - Plot61 | ecosystem: Environmental > Terrestrial > Soil > Grasslands | place: USA: UC McLaughlin Reserve, Lake County... | reverse complement strand
CATCACCCTTATCCCTCGCGTCGCTTTGGCGTCATCACCTAAGGCAAGAGCCGGATGCGTTAGTAACGCTCGTCCGGATCTGTGGAGGGGGTGACTAGTGATGGTCATTCCTACTCCAACATCCGCGTTTATCTGCGCTAATAATAACTCCTTTGAGGTATGCCGTGATTGATCGTTCTTGGGATGCGGCCCCGGTCCACATCAGCAATAATCACTCAAAAGCCACTCGAGAAAAACACATAACCAATTTTTGAGTGGAGGTAAAGCTAAAAGGCGGGCACTTCGCGGCCTGGGAACAACCGCATTTCTTAACTGACGAGATTCGCGTCTCGTTTCGATCGCTCCGTTAGTTTGAAAGAAGCACAATTATGAAACACATCACTCTCTTGGTAATTGCACTTGCAAGTCTTGTGAGTGTATTCGCATCTGGACTCGCACACGATGACGGCACACCGATCTTCGTAACGGATATTCCCTCCGGATACCGCGATTGGAGACTGATCTCGGTGGCCCAGGAAGGAGGAGAGCTTAACGATATTCGCGCCATTCTGGGCAATGACATTGCGATCAAAGCCTATCGCGAAGGAAAGCTTCCGTTTCCGGACGGCGCGATCATTGCCCGCATCGCGTGGGGTTATGATGCGTCGGACGAGAACAACAAAGTCTTTGGCCGGGCTCAGTCTTTCGTGGCTGGCGCACCAAAGAATGGTGTTCAGTTTATGATCAAGGATTCCAGGAAGTATGCGTCGACCGGTGGCTGGAGCTATGGACAGTTCGACGACGGCAAATCTGCCGATGAAGCAGCGTTGAAGAAGTGCTTTCCCTGCCACCAGGCGATCAGTGGTCGTGATTTTGTTTTCACGCGTTACTCACGTTAAGACCCGGAGGAGTTATGGTAACAAGGGTTGAACCCGTCGACATGAAGCTCGAAGTCGTTATGCTTACGGTTTCCGATGTCGATCGAGCGAAGGCGTTCTACGAGAAACTCGGTTGGCGGATCGACATCGACGTCGCGGGGGGCGACTTCCGCGGCGTGCAAGTAACGCCGCACAACTCAGAAGCCTCGATCATCTTTGGCAAGGGAGTCACGTCCGGCTCCGCGCAAACCCTGGTCCTCGCCGTTGACGATCTCGATGCCGCTCGCGCTGAATTGATGGCTCGTGGCGTCGATGTCAGCGAAGTCTTCCATTACGCCGGCGGACCTTTTAACAACACCGTCTCGCCGCCGCGCGCCAGCGGGCGCGATCCGGAGGGTCGTTCCTACTTCTCGTTTGTCTCTTTCGACGATCCGGACGGGAACAGTTGGCTGGTCCAGGAGATAACGACGCGACTTCCGGGCCGCGAGTGGGAGAAAACGCAAGCCACAGACACCGCAACTCTGGCAGAGCTCCTTCACGAGACGGGGGAGCACCACGACCATTACGAGAAGTCGCATGCCAAACACGACTGGTGGAATTGGTACGCGCCGTATCTAAGCGCCCGTCAGAACGGCAGCACTTCGGAGGAGGCGGCAGCGGCAGCGGATCGCTACATGGACGAGGTTTTTCATGTTCCTCGGCTATGACCTCACGGCGAGTCGTTGTATTCCGGTCCAATATTTGTTATTGAAGCAATAACTGTTGATGAAGAATACAACGAAGCGCCTTTTGAGTTTGACGATCGCGGTAGTGTTCATCGGTTGGATGAGCACGCTGGTGGCAGCGCAATCGCAGAATCCTAAAACAGCCGAGGAATACAACAACCGTGGACTCGATCGCCAGAATAGCGGCGACCTTGACGGTGCTATTGCAGACTACACAAAAGCGCACTCTCTCAAATCACAACCTCTGATCCTCGCGACTATTTATAACAATCGCGGCAATGCCTTCATGGGCAAAAATGATTTCGCTGCGGCCATCGCTGATTACGGCAGTGCAATCCAGCTACAACCCACTAATTTCGAAAATTACTACAACCGTGGCATCGCGTTGTATAACAAGCGAGACCTGGACGCAGCGTTAGCTGATTTCAGCAAAGTTATCGAGCTCGAGCCGAAGTTCGCCGCCGCCTACAATGATCGCGGGAATACGCGAAGTGATAAAGGTGACGTAGCGGGAGCGATCGTTGATTATTCAACCGCGATCGCGCTGTCACCGAAGAACGTCGCCTTCTACTACAATCGCGGCATAGCACTGCAAAGCCAAAAGGAAACTGATGCCGCAATCAGGGACTTCTCCGACGCGTTGCAGCTAAGTCCTGAGTTCCACAAAGCGAACATCAATCGCGCGGTCGCACTGTTGGATAAAGGCGACTTTGACAGAGCCATCGCCGACTACACCCGCGCCTTACAATTTGAATCGAATGACGCATCAATCTTCTATGGACGAGCTACGGCAAGGCAGAAGAAAAAGGATCTCGAAGGCGCCCTCGCTGACTACACCAAAACGATCGATCTCGATCCTGCGCATGCATTAGCCTACGCAAACCGCGGCGTCGTTAAAGTGTTACTGAAAAAGTCAGACTACGCAGCGGATTTCGAAGCCGCCTTCCGGCTCAATCCGTCGTTGAGAGCAAGTTACAGCAAGTTCTACGAAGGACGCCGCAAACCATAATCTAACAACTCGTTGGCTAAAAGACTGATCTCGACGCCCGCCATAGCTTCAATCGCCTGCGTACGCACCAGCCCGTGAGTATCGGAGATAGCTCCGATTAATTTGCGAGCAGCGTTACTCATACATCCAGGAAACTCGTGCTATAGTGCCGCTCACCCCTCAAAAACAAAGCGGGCTGCGGACTGACTCAACCTTAGCGGCCCTATTTCTCACGAAGGAACCTCACATGAGCAACTCAAACCTCATTTCTATCGAAACAATCGAAAACGCTATCTACCTTATTCGCGGTGAAAAGGTAATGCTGGATCGTGATCTTGCGAGACTCTACGACGTCTCTACTGCCGCACTCAATCAGGCAGTGCGGCGCAATCGCGAGCGCTTTCCAGCGGATTTCATGTTTCAGTTGACGACGAATGAAGTCGCTCAGCTGAACCGATCACAAATTGTGATCGGTTCACAGAAGCACCGCAATCCTCGTTCTCGTCCCTATGCTTTTACAGAACAGGGCGTGGCGATGTTATCAAGCGTATTAAGAAGTAAACGCGCGGTAGCCGTTAACATCGAGATCATGCGCGCCTTTGTAAAGCTGCGACAACTGCTTGCATCCAATGCCGAACTCGCTCACCGGTTGGACGAACTCGAAAGCAACTACGACAAACAGTTCAAGATTGTCTTCGCTGCTATTCGACAATTGATGGCGACGCCTGTCCGAGCGCGAAAAGAGATTGGGTTCCGTTCGCGCTCGGCAAAAAGATAGAAACGTCTAACCACCGATTGGACGAATCCTCGCAGATTAGTTAAATCACGCCCACGCTCTCGGCGTGGCGGATTGCTTCGAGGCGGGTGTGGACGTCGAATTTTGTGAGGATGTGTTTGACGTGATTGTTTACCGTTGCCGAGCTGATGTTGAGTTGGTTCGCTATCTTGCGAGTGCCGTGGCCCTTTGCCAAACTCCGCAAGACTTCAACCTCCCGAGACGTCAGGCGTACGTTGAATGGAGGCGCAGGCACTGTTCGCGTCCGTACAAACTCATTGAGCGCCTGTTCGAGTCGCTTCCGGATCTCGGAGGGCCGAACAATGTAGATAGCATGACGTACTCGCGAAACCGAATCGCTCACGATCAGTGTCGACAAATTACACCAGAGCTTCCCGCTCCTCGTTTGAATTCGCAAATCAAAACTTGTCCGCAAGCCATCGTCTACGACCGCATGTTCAATAATGCATCGTTCCGAACAAACTGGACCATTCTCATCACAGCACTGAAAAATTTTATGACACTGAACGTTGATGACCTGTGCTTCACTTAATCCAAACAGCTCAGCCGCGGCGTTGTTCCAGGCACTGATTCGTCCCGCTGAATCAACGGCAAACGCCGCATCCGCAGTTCCGTCCACAAGCAAAAGAAAACGCCTCATAAAGAATGACTCATTTAGCCTACAAAAATGAGCCGAATGGATTATTGACCTAAATCGATGTTGGGAAGAATATGTCCGCGCTCGTTACCCCCAACATTTGACCTCGCTGGAAGTTGAAAATGTTTTCACTCAGCCGCGCATGAGTTGAGTTTGTACTCCCGACAATGCAAACACTCCGCCTGTTTTAGTTAACGAGATTGGTCCACGACCGATCGTTCCTTTAGGAATTGACGTCACTGTTTTCGATTTCAGAAGGGCACTGACTCGCTGTTCTGATTCGTGCCTCTTCGTCCGCCCAATAGAACGCATTTGCTTCTGGCGATCCCCACGTCGTTTTGAGTTCTCAATGCGCGCGATCAAATCAGACGCACTTGCCCACCATAGTTGTTCGAACAAGTAAGGGAGCAAGCACATGGATAAACCCGAGAAGGATCCGACTACCTCAAAAACTGAGAAATCGAGATTCAGCAGACGAAAATTTGTAAAAGGCGCTGCCACCATCGCCGCTGTCACTGCCACTATTCCTCTGAAACCGTTGCTCGGTGGTCCAGGATCAACGGCTGAGGCCTCAACCATCGACTATGAATCCAACAAGCGCACGAACGATAGTTTCATCTATCGTCGAAATACTGCCATCGCCGACAAAATCAACATTGGCGAAGTTCCTGATAATGGTGACCTGATAACGTTCACTGACTTTAGCGCCAACTACAGCAAAACCCTGCGTCACGACGCTCTCGGCGTGCCTAACAAACAATCCTACCAAAGCTTCATCGACGCGCTTACGAGTGAAACTTTCCAGGGCCTGAACAACGTGATCATCGGTACGCCAGGTGGTGGTCCCAATTCAAAGATGAATGGTCCTGCCACCGCATTTGCCTTCGATCTGGAAGGTCTCGACTCGCATGCGTATACGATTCCACCCGCGCCGAGTGTGTCCACGGCGCAAACCGCAACTGAAGAGGTCGAGCATTTCTGGGCATCTTTGCTGCGCGACGTTCCATTTACCGAATACGCAAGTAACGCGACTGTTGCTGAAGCTGTCGCGGATTTGAATTCGCGCTCATTCCTACAGGGCGGAGGAGCTGGCCAGTGGGCGCTCCCCGTGACCGCGCAGAACCTTTTCCGCGGGCGCGTGTTTGCCAACGACGGCAATGTCAAGGGACCGTACATCTCGCAGTTTTTACTTCAGCCGACGTTTTTCGGTAACCAGCCAATCAGCCAGTTGCATCAAACACTTCTTCCCAACCAGGCGTTCCTGACCGATGTCGGTAGTTACCAGGCAGTACAGAATGGAGGAGCTACGCCTGAACCGCTCATGGATCCAACGTTGCGCTTCATCCGGAACGGCCGTGACCTCACTGCCTACACTCGTGTGGACGCACTCCATCAAGCCTACTTCGTTGCCTCGCTCGTACTGGCTGGATTAAGAGCGCCGGCGCCTCTGGGAAATCCGTATAACACCTCGCCCACACAAAAGCCTTTTGGCACTCTCGGTGCACCAGACGCTTTTGCAACGATTCCGGAAGTAGCCACGAGGGCGCTCAAAGCCTCCTGGTTCCGCAAGTGGGTCGCCGATTTGCGTTTGCGACCGGAGGAATATGGAGCACTGCTCGAAGCGAAGCGCACCAACAGTACACCGAAACCTCAAGCTTCCAACGCGTTGCACTCAGATGTTCTGACCTCAGCCGTATTGCCAAAGATCCTCGCAATGTTCGGTTCTCACTTAATGCCGGTAGCGTTTCCAGAGGGTTCACCAACGCATCCGTGCTACACCGGTGGCCACGCAACTGTCGCGGGTGCATGCGCGACTACCGTAAAATTTTTCTTCGACGGTAAGCAGAAGCTCCGGCCATTACTTCTTGCCGCCGGCACCGATCTGAAAGTACCCAGTACCGATGGTCTGTCGCTCGTAACCTACACAGGCGCGGACAGAGATACCATCGACATCAACGGAGAACTCAGTAAATTGGCATTTAACATACCCTTTGGACACGGTGTTCACTCGGGTATCCATTTCCGCAGCTCCAACCATTGGGGGATCTTGTTGGGCGAAATGGTTGCCCTCAGTGTCTTACAGGACAAGGCCAAGGGTTACAACGAGCCATTCACGATCAACATCACGAAATTCGATGGTACAACTGCGACCATCACCAACCAGAATCTCGACGCTGTCGAGGATTCCAGTCTGATCCAGCCGTGTGTCAGTACTCTCTAGTAGCATTCAGTAAACAACTCTTCTTCAAGGGCGGTCCACTAAATGGGCCGCCCTTCTTTTCGAAATAAAGTTATGGAGTGTACTTGTCGATTAAAGTTCGTTCCGCGCTAACTGCCGACGAGGGGCTGACCTCGATCTCTAATCCCACGCCCCACGCGCTGCCGCCACTTGCAGTTGCAACTGCACGAAAAACAGCGGCGTTGGGGAAAGCACGAGGATGTGTAACAGCCGTCCATGCGTCGCCGTCCCAGTGAAGAATCATCGGACCAGAACCATGAACGCCGACGGCCCACACGTCGTTGACTGCAGCAGCGGAGACGCCCGTGAAATAGGCATCAGGTCCGCCTCCCTCATAACCGTCAGGCGGATTCGATGCGCTTGCAGCACGGCAAACCTTTTCACTCCAGTGCGTGCCATCCCAATGCATGATCGTCGCGAACGTCTGGTTGGTGAAAATTCCTTTCCCATCGCCTACGGCCCAAACGTCGTTAGCAGCCTTTCCGGAAACTGCGTTAAGTTTTTCAGTGCTCAAGCCACTACCAACTTCAACCGTAACTACATTCCACGTACTTCCGTTCCAATGCATCGCGAGTGGTGCTCCGCCCACGCTCCCAACCGCCCAGATATCGTTAGTCGCTATCGCGGTGATACCGAAGAGTTGATTCGCGCCACCCGCAATGCTCGGACTGGCCACCTGACTCCATGCGGAACCATTCCAGTGCAGGATGAACGTCTCGATCGGTGTTTCTGTTTTCGTGCCGCCGCGGAAGCCAACGGCCCAAACGTCGTTGGCGGAAATTGCTGCGACGCCACGAAGCTCGTTGAATTGTTTATCGGGGCTCGGGCTCGACACGATGCTCCACTGCGCGCCGTCCCAGTGTTGAATCAAAGTTCGGCTGGGAAGAGTTCCATTATGAGACGACCCGACAGCCCAAGCGTCGTTTGCGGATACAGCGGAGACAGAATGCAATTGACTAAGCGTATCGCCGCGTGGATTCGGACTACTGACAATGTCCCACGTGCTGCCGTTGAAGTGTTGAATCAAAGTACGTTTGACATACTGTGGACCATTTGGATCCTGTGACCAACCGACAGCCCAAACGTCGTTTGCTGACGCTGCACCCACGCCGAGCAGTTCATTGTTGAGCTCTGTTGCGCCGCTTACATTCGGAGTGTTCTCTTTTTGCCAGTTGCCGGAGACAGGCGGCACGACGTCCGGACAGCTTGGAGATGTTTCGAAACTTCCGGTCGCGGTGGCGCATCCTTTTTTGGCGCAACTTGTCACACGGTAAAAATAAACAGTTCCCGGCGTGAGTCCGGCGAGCGGGATCTCATGAGTGGTAACCTGAGCTGGCACGTATACCTGCGCCGCCTGGGCTGGAACCGGATTGCTTGTGCTGTACTGTAAGAGGGAATCAGAGGCAGCGCTGGTGTTCCAGACTACTTCTACTGAAGTTGACGTCTCGGCAGTGGTGTAGAGGAGTGTAATGTTTGGTGCTCGAGCCGGCGGTGCCGCGAGGGAAACTCCCGACAAGCATAGCGTTAACACGACAACGATGTACTTTCTCGGTTTCATCACTGTTCTCCCCTTGTTTACTCTCGTCACTTATCAAATGAGGGGCCAGAGTTTATCCACAGATTACGCAGATGTTGATAACTTCCGTGTAATCTGTGGATAAAGAAATTAGGTCGCAGTGAACCTAACGCGCTGCAATGCCTTGAATGCCGAATGGCAACCCACCAACGCTGCCAATTGGTGTAAGACTTCCATCCGTTTCGACGCTAAAAGCTTCCACCGTCTGAAGTCCGGCTGCTATTACGTACAAGTAACGGCTGCCATTGTTCAGCGCCATGTCAATCGGAAAACTCGTTGCGCCGAGGTTAGCTGCGGTGGAGTTGAGCAATGTCAAATTGCCGCTTGAATCCAATGTATAACTCGAAACCGCTCCACTGCCCGTGTTTGTCGTGTAAACGTATCGTCCGCTGTTCGTGATCACGATCCAGCAGGCTGCGGTTTGAAAGTCGCGTACGGAACCGCTCACAACACTCAGCATGGGACCCGCATTGTAAGACGACACTGCGGCCGCATTCGGCACGCCTCCCATTGCCTCTGAAACAATCAGGTGATTGCGTTGATCGAAAGCAAAACCGAAAGGCGTCATACCGCTTGAGCCATTGGGAGTAGGAGGACCGGCGACGCCGTCACTGCCGACTACATAAACATCGATCACGTTAGCCATCTTCTCAGTAACAACAAGGAGCGATCCGTCACTGTTGAAGCTGACTTCCGCCGGATCCGCACTGCTTCCAGCGGATAACGGACGAGTCGAGCCGGCCAGTGGTGTCAGTTCTCCTTTATTACTGACAGTGAAGCCCGTGATATTAGGAGTGCCGCCTTCATTGAGCACGTATAACACGTCTTCATGTACAGTGAGACTGATCGGACGAACGCCTCCCGAGCTCACTTTATCAACGAGTGTCAAGCCATCTTTGCCGATCGCGAGTACTGAAATCTCGTTACTTCCGGCGTTGACTGCGAAAAGAAATTTGTTGTTGTCACTCAGGATCAAAGCTCCCTGAGAAGCGAGTGGATCTGTCGGTGGATCTCCCGGTTGGGCCACAGGATTACCACTGCCGCCGGTAGAAAATTGGCCAGCGGGAGTGAGTGTGCCATCGGGCGCGCGATCAAATGCGCCGACGGCATTACTTACTTGATTTGTTAAGACGTAGACTGCTCCGGACTTGAGATTAAAAGCTGCGATCGTTGTAGTTGGTTGAAGCGTTATCGCGAAGATAGCGCAAACGAAAATCGCAACGATGATGAACGTAACTTTTCTATGGGTCATTCTGCCCTCCTTGAGTGGTCTGAGTCGGGGACTTCCGATCGATAGCGTACAAACCGGAAGCTAAGTGCGCGGTATCTGCTGAAAGAAGAGTCGTGTTTTAAAAGTAACTTGTGCGGTTATCATGGCGAGAGTATAGAAGATCCGTGGTCTATTAATTCTTCGTGGTCTTACGTTCACCGAGTGCGTAAAAAGCATTCTCTCCACGCACGATCAACATTCCATCAGTAAGTGCGGGGGTCGCCATCAATGGCTGGCCCATTACGTTGCGTGATAGTAGTTCGTATTGTCTGCCGGTCGCGATAAATGATCGGACTACTCGCGTGTCCCCATGAAGATTCTTTATCGTCCCAGAGTCCCGGATTCAGCACACCGAGATCCTGTTTCCATTGCAGCTTGCCTTTGATGTCGTAACAAGCGAGACCTTCGGAACCGAAAAGCGCTACAACGTAACGGCCGTCGGTCACTGGAGTCGAGTTAGCCTGCGTCGCCTTGACGTGACGTTTGGCTCGTGGCACGCCTTCGTAAGCTTTCTCTGACCAGAGCACGCGGCCGTTACGTTTGTCCAAAGCGAAGATCATCCAGGTGTGGCTGACGTCGTCGTTTGCCAGGCCAATGCCTCGATCCTTCGCGTTGAAAGTGGGTTTAGCTTCACTGCTGACCGCAGTGATCACAAAGATATTGTTACCCCAAACGATTGGACTTGAATGTGAGAGACCAGGAATGTTGGTTTTCCAGAGGACGTTTTGTGACTTTTCGAGGTCCCAGGTGACGGGTGGATTTGTCCCTTCGGCGACACCCGACGCGTTTGGACCACGGAACGAGGGCCAGTTCTGGGCGTTGATGGTTATTGATGAAAGGAAGAGAACTAAAAGAATCAGACACTTCATATTCAATCTCAAACTTAGCCACAGATTACACAGATAAACACGGATTTAATCAGTATAATCCGTGTAATCTGTGGCTAAAAGGTTCTTAGCTCTTGGCTTTCATCGCGGCGAGCTCTGTCTCGATCTTCTTGATCTCTTCTTCGACGCCGGGTTTGAAGTCTGGACTTACTGTCGTTAACGACTTCTTCAGCGCAGTGATGCGCGCGATGTGAAGCGCTTGATCCGCCGGCACGCTGACGTCAGGCGTCACGCCTGTTCCTTCCCAGTTGGTTTTTGTAATCGGACTGATCGCGCGTCCGGTTGGCACAAACATTCCGAAATGCTCGCTGATGCGGAAACCGCCGCCAGGATGTGCGCCGCCGCCGGTTGTCTCACCGATGATCGTTGCGCGCTTGAGGTTCTTCAGGTTGTAAGTGAACTCTTCCGCGCCTGAGAACGTCCGTTTGCTGGTTAGCACATAAACGTCTTTGTTCAGGTAACGTTTGCCGACTACCTCTTTCTTCGTCCAGAACTCATCCGTGCGATTACCTTCGCGCCAGTAAAGATCGTTCAGATGGACCGGCTCAGGACCAAACAAGTAAGAACAAACGAGTGCAACCATCGCGGGATTGCCGCCACCATTCTTTCTCATGTCGATAATCAGCGCATCAGTGCCGTTAATAAAGTTCATCGCAGCCGCGACTGTGTCCGCGCCGAGCTCTTCGTCCGCGAAGTTGAAGAACTCGAGATAACCGATGTTGCCCGGAAGTCGCTCAACTTTACCAAAACCATGATTCATCCAGGTCAAGTCGCGCCGTCTTTGTTCGCGCTCTTCGGCCGTTGGCTCGCGACGTGGTCCACGCTCGGGAATCACCTGATTCGAATAGCGCACACGCAGGTGCTTGTCGTGGCTGACAGCTTGCAGATCGCTCGTCAGCTTTGTCGCAAATTCCTTAGCGCTTGTGATCTGATCGTATTCCTTCTTGTCGACGCGCTCGTGAATCGACTGTTCCATCTTCTTCGCTACATCGGGGAACACATACGAGTCGTTGAGACGTTTTAAGATTCCATCGATTACTTGTGTTCGGGTTGCGGCGTCGATGGTGAGATCGGGTTGTTCCGGCTGCGCGAAGCTAACAACCGCACACAAGAGTGCGAGTGAGCAAACGATCGCCAGACGGAAGGCGGTGGTTTTAAGCATTGATTGTTCTCCTTATAGATGTAAATCTGTGACGAAAACTATTTGCGACTGAGCACACCGCGCAGCATCAAGTTCGCTACGTCTGCCGCTCGCTGCTCGACTTCTTCACGTTCGCCTAATTCAGTTGTGCTCAAGCTGTAAGGCAACAGACCATTCGTTGCCTGCAGGAGTGCGTGCGCAGTGGCGTACTCATTGTCGAAACTAAACTCACCGGAGTCGCGGCCTGCCGTTAGTACGTGGGCAAAGATCTGCGCCTCGGCTTCGAAGTACTGTGCGCGCCGAGTGAGCAGGCCCGGACGCAGGACCGCGAGAAGATCGTTCAGGCTCTGCGTGTAGTGCTGGATGCTGTCGAAGCGAAACAACACACGCATCAGCAGCATCAGGCGGAGTCGTTCCGCGGCCGGTTCGTTCGAGCCGGCGATTTCACTCAACCGCTCCTTGAGACGGTCTACGATGCGGTCGATGTGAGACAGCACGACTTCTTCTTTGCTGCTGAAGTGCAGGTAGATCGTGCCCTTGCCGATTCCGGCTTCGGCGGCGATGTCCTCGACCGTCATTTTCCGGTAGCCAAACCGGGCGAGAAGACGGTCCGTGGCGTCCAAAATCGCGTCTTTTACGGCTTCTTTCGGTGCAATTGCGACCATTTTGCGGTATTTGACTGCTGACCAGATTCGAATTTCAGTCATCTAAGACGCATACGAGCGGAAAAAGTTCCGAAGAAATTTAGCCGCGGATTAGACGGATCGTTTTAAACCGGATTTTCGCTGATCTGAATTAGCTTGATACGGGTGGAGCCGCCGGATTTTATGGAAACTTCTGATTTTCGGCAGCCGAAATGTTTAGCGACGAGCGCGATCAGCTCCTCGTTCGCTTTGCCATCCACCGGCGGCGCCTTGATCTGGGCGAGCCAAGTGCCGTCGTTATTTTGCTGAAGCAGGCTCGCACGGGAGTTGGGTTTGACTTTGATCTGCAGAATTCTCGACGGCATTTCTGATGTTAATAACGCCGGAAAAATCAGCGTTTAGCCATCAGTATATGAAAATCCTGAAGCTACTCCTAAACGCGCTAATTGCCTGGACACTCGGAATCGCCGCAATCGCTACGGTGCTCTATTTCAGCAACGGCGGCGCTGATTTCACTGTTACCGATCTCACTGGTTTCGGTGTGATGGCGGTAGTGGTTTCTGGACTGTCGATGCTGGTGTTATATCTGCCCAGTCTTTACTGGTTGAAACGACGGCGCGGTGGTGTGAATCGGCGGCTGGATTTCGTGTTGCTTACAGGGCTTCTCTGTAACGTTCCAATCACCATCTTTCTGCTGACTCTGGCTAATCGAAAGATGGTCCTGAGTGAGGCGTTGGGATTTATCCTTACCTTCCTGATTATCGGCTCAGTGTTTGGGTTCGGGTTCACCTTAGCCACGGATGAACACCGATGAAATAACGATTGACACTCACCTGGCCAGACCGTCTAATTGTTTACGTGGCTCGTCTACTTTCCTCGCCTAATGGAATATTCTGGGGACATCGACATCGTAGTCAGCGCGAAATGCTGTCAGCGATGGTCGGCGGCTTTGATCGAGACGTCCTTCAGAAGTTCTACACGCTTTCCGCTGACCAGTTGGCCCAGCTCTTCAATATCTATTCAGACGAATACGGAGATGGCGCCGCCGCGTATGCGCGGAAGGTTTACGACGAGTGGAAGACGGGGGCGGTCCGGCCCAGCGCTCAAACGATCAATCGCTTGCTCGACCATTTGCCTAAGGTTCTAAGCTTCGACGGTAAATGTGAGCTGTTAAGAAAACTACGCGAGCGACACCGCAAGCCTGAACATCACTCCATTAAAGTGAAGGTTGATGATTGGAAGTCTAAGCTCGTGCCACTCGTAAAGCGCATCGTGGAAAAGGCTTACACGTCAAATCTTCCAGAGATAGTCGAACGACGGTTGACCTGGTTATCGAGCGGAGACATGCAGGTGGCCCGCGCGCTTCTGTCTCATTCGCAGGCCATGGAGGGCGCAGTTGCTGTTAGACTGTTAGAGCACGAGATGCAAGATCTCGAAGCCGTTGTAACACACGTACATGGATCGACGAAGATCACGCATACGATTAGCTTACCGTACGGAAACATTGAGCTGAAAATCTCAGGGAGACGCATGATGGCTAAAGACGGAAACAACGAAACAGACCTGGTCAGGCAAAACAATAGCGGCCTGTTTAAGCCTACGGCTGCCGACATCTTTGACGATGTGTTCAGCAACCTGGCTGAAGATCAAGCGCGCCAGGTTAAAGCAAAGGCCGCTCAGGAGGCGATGCGCCTCGTCGCGGAAAAGAAGCGCGGTGAGATCAAGTATGAAAATGCCGCGAAAGACATTGCTAATTTCGTCGCTAATGCAGACCTGATGGACCAGCGTAAGACGGATTACCAGATGAGTGGTCAATTCGAGAGTGCATCTGGTTTGACGAAGATACAGGTCGGTCGAAACTGGTCCCGGACGATCGTCATCGCTGTAGTCATTGGACTCGTGCTGCTTGCCGTCGCGATCTATCTGTTGAAAATGTAATAACGGCCCCTTTAATTTAATCTTCACAACTCACCCGCATACCATCTATCATCGCGCATTCGTAAAAACCGAATTTTTCTGGCACCCGTGTCGATTTCGGCTGTCCTCGTTCGACATACTGTTGGAATTCCGAATTTTGCTGATAACCACTAAAGAAGGAACGAAAAGATGAGCAATGTACGAGTACTCGTAGGCACCCGAAAAGGGGCATTCATTCTGAGTTCGGATGGAAAACGTGAGAAATGGGACGTTAGTGGGCCTCACTTCGCTGGATGGGAGATTTACCATATGAAGGGTTCGTCAGTGGACCCGGACCGCATCTACGCGTCGCAAACCAGCGGTTGGTTTGGGCAGATCATTCAACGTTCTGACGATGGCGGTAAGACGTGGTTCCAGCCCGGAACGCCCGCCGGCGCGCCGACTACCACGCCCGAAGGAATGCCGATGGGTGAGAGCAATAAATTTGTTTACGACACGTCGGAAGAAACCGGTAAGCCGCTTACGACGCACCAGTTTTATGACGGCACTCCACATCCGTGGGAATTCAAACGCGTGTGGCATCTCGAGCCTTCACTCGACGATCCAAATACTATCTTTGCCGGTATTGAAGATGCTGCCTTGTTCCGCTCGACCAACGGCGGTCAAACGTGGCAGGAGCTTCCTGGTCTACGCGGTCACGGCACCGGATCGCAGTGGCAACCAGGCGCGGGCGGCCTGTGCCTGCACACCATCATTCTCGATCCAGCCAATCGTGAAAGAATCTTTATCGCTATCTCCGCCGCCGGTGCGTTTCGCACTGACGACGGCGGCGCGACGTGGAAACCGATCAATCAGGGATTGCACTCGCAATACATTCCCGACCCGAAAGCTGAAGTGGGCCACTGCGTTCATCACATTGCGAAGCATCCGTCGAAGTCAAACGTGCTGTTCATGCAGAAACACTGGGACGTGATGCGCAGCGACGATGCAGGCGACTCGTGGCATGAGATCAGTGGAAACCTGCCGACTGATTTTGGATTTGTGATCGATGTTCACGCGCACGAGCCGGAGACGATCTACGTCGTGCCGATTAAGAGCGACAGCGAGCACTATCCGCCGGATGGCAAGCTGCGGGTCTATCGCAGTCGCACGGGCGGCAACGAATGGGAGCCGCTAACGAATGGTTTGCCGCAGGCGAATTGTTACGTGAACGTGCTGCGCGATGCGATGGCTGTCGATTCGCTCGATTCGTGTGGCGTGTACTTTGGTACGACTGGCGGGCAGGTATATGGCTCGGCTGATGGTGGCGACACGTGGGCTCCGATCGTTCGCGATCTTCCCCCCGTGCTTTCAGTGGAGGTCCAGACACTGACATGATTTTGGTTGTACTACCGGCACATCTCCGAGCGCTTGCGGGCGTCAGTGGTGATGTGCAGCTTGAGATTAACGGCGAAGTGACACGACGCTCGATACTCGACGCGCTCGAAGCTCGCTATCCGATGTTGCGTGGGACCATTCGCGATCATGTGGGAGGCGAGCGACGTCCATTGTTGAGGTTCTTTGCGTGCGGTGAGGATGTGACGCACGACTCAGCGGATGCACCGTTACCAGGGGCGATCGCTTCGGGCACTGAGCCGTTTTACATCATCGGTGCAATTGCTGGAGGTTAAATCTTACAAGGAGTTTTATGGAGACAAATACGATTCGATTACATCGAGTGCTTCAGGCGCCGCCGGAGCGAGTTTACCGCGCATTCCTTGATGCGGGCGCCATGTGCAAATGGCTACCGCCAAATGGATTCACGTGCCAGGTTCATCATCTCGATCCGAAAGTCGGTGGCACTTATAAGATGTCGTTCACGAATTTTACGAGCGGCAACAGCCATTCGTTCGGTGGCGAGTATCTCGAGCTAAAGCCAAATGAGCTTTTACGCTACAACGACCGCTTCGACGATCCAAACCTGCCCGGAGACATGCTAACGACGGTCACGTTGAAGAAAGTGTCGGTCGGAACTGAGCTAAACATCGTGCAGGAGGGCGTCCCGGCCGCGATCCCAGCCGAAGCTTGTTATCTTGGCTGGCAGGAGTCGTTAACCCTGCTGAAGCAACTCGTAGAAGCCGAGATTCCTGACGGTATGTAAATCATTAGCCACGGATGAACACGGATTCGATCCGGATCTTATCGGTGTCATCCGTGGCTAAAAACTGTATGGACCTCTAATGTGCTTCATTCGTGCTCAGAGATGCCTTTCTCCGCGAAAAACTCTCTGAAAAACTTTTCTGCCGGCTTACCGCCATTCCGCTTCATACTTTCCAATCCACGCTTAATACCTTCGATCGCTTCTATCCTATCCTGTGCTTCCAGAAGTTTCTGGTAACTCTCAGCGTCTTGCACGACCAGCTCGGCTTTACCGTTGACTGTTAGAACAACGGGCTGCCCAGTCTTCTTTAATTGACGTAAAATTTTCGCGGTGTCGCGTTTGAATGTGCTAAGGCTCTGAATATCACGCGTAAGTTTCATAGCTCGCTTCCCCTTGCTAAATCTGCACTAAATTTAGCTCACAGTGTAATTCGAAGGGGCTTCAATTGGCCAATCTTACCCACGCTCGTCGTAGAACTTCGGGTCTCCATTGAGTGAAACAATTACTCGTCGCACCGATGGGAATTGCTTTAGAGTTAATTCGACGGCGGTTTTGAATCTGACGGGGGCGAGATCGCCTGGCCATCCGGACCAGCGACGAGTCGAGATGAAATTTATTCGGGCGGTCCCGCCGGTGATCTTCAGTGAGCCGATCCGAAAGTCACCTGGCTTCACCAATGATTCAAATCCTTTTTGCTTTTCTGCAGTGGTGGGGCCTTTAAGTAGTGCTTCGATAGCAGGGCGTGCCGGCGCGGCAGCATTCACCGAGCGCGTCACCGCAGAAAGATCAATGTATTCGCCCGGATCGTGATAGAAGTAAACCTTCACCTCTTTGAGAGCAGCGATTTTCCGTTGTGGCACAGCGGACACTGATGCGCACGCGAACAGGATCACAATTACCGCAACTTTGAAAACTGTCTTCATCATGTATTGACCTTTCTAATTTCCTTCATGGGCTGCTTGGTCCAACCAGCAATACGCTCTCAGCACCGCTAAAGATTCCCGCAATGCAGCCGGTCATCAGTGTAGCCAGGGTTGCAGCGAGTAAGGCACGCGGACCGAGGCTGGCGAGGTCGTCTCGGCGGGTGGGAGCGAGGGCGGCGGTGCCGCCGACAAAGATCGCCATTGCTGCGATGTGGGCGAAGCCGCAGAGCGCGTAGGTTAGGATTACGACTGTGCGTGGATTTGTTAGCTGGCCGGTGGAGATGAGTTGTGAGAGATGGTTGTAGGAGAAGACTTCGGTCAGTATTACGCGCTCGCCTAACAAGCGTGCGGCGACGGGAACATCGCTGGATGGTAAGCCGAGCAGAAAGGCGAACGGATAAAACACCCAGCCGAGAATTCTCACGATCGAAAGCGGCTCGCTCATCCCGGACCACGTGCTCACCACTCCGAGTAACTTATCAAGCAACGCCACGATTCCTAAGATCGCGATGATCAAGGCACAGATCCCGGCGGCAAGTCTGAGCCCATCCATCGCACCCTGAATAATCGCTCCGATCAAATTCTTCGAGCGCTCCGACTCGTCTTCCGGAGGAACGGCCGCAAGCGTCTCCGGCGTTTCTGTCTCCGGAATCAACAGCTTCGAGACGACGACGCAAGCAGGAATTGCCAGGATCGAAGCCGAGATCAAGTGTCCTGCGATCTGCGGAAAGACGCCGGCGAGGAATGCCACGTACACTCCGAGCACACTCGATGCCACGGTGGCCATGCCTGTAGTCAATATTAATAGCAACTCCGAACGTGTCATTCGTTCGAGATAAGGTCGGACCACGAGCGCCGATTCAATGCCGACAAAGATGTTCGCCGCACTCGAGAGCGATTCGGCGCCGCTGATTTTCATGGTGCGGTGAAAGAGCCTTGCGAAGAGCCGGACGAAGACCTGCAGCACGCGCAAGTGATACAGCATCGCGGTGAACGCCGCGAAGAAGATCACTACCGGAAGCACCTGGAATACGAGAATGAACCCGACGGAGCCTGATTCTCCGGGACTTGCTGCCAGTGGTCCAAACAAAAACACCGACCCGCTCTTCGATGCATTGAGCAGCGCCAGCACAGCGTCATTCAGCCAGAGCAGGACTCGTTGCGTAACCGGGAGGCGAAAAATGATCAGACCAATGAGGAGTTGCAGCGCGACACCCCAGGCAATCGTCTTCCACGCAATTCGGCGACGATTGCTGGAAAGCAGCCACGCCACACCTGCAAAGATCACGAAACCCACCAGCGACACCGCGTGATGAATCATCGGTTTAGGTCCTTTAATTGGTCTCTATTCACAGATTACGCAGACTTTATACGTGCTTTTGGCGAATTTCTGTACTTTCCCGTAGAATAACCTCCCCCTTGATAATCCCTTCCCCTGATCGAGCCGGTGGGGCTGACCCTACAGGCGGAAGTCTGTCATTCCCAACTGTTCTCTTGCTGAGATAAATGCCGGACGAAATCAAGACTAACAATATCTTAGTGGTTGACGATTCGCCCACGATGAGGCGCATGGTGATTACGTGTCTGGGCTCACTGCGAAAGGTGAAGTCTACACAGGCGGGCAGCGGCCTTGAAGCCATCGAACGACTGGCCATAGAACCCGTAGACCTGATAGTGCTCGACCTAAACATGCCGGACATGCACGGCATGGAGGTGATCGATTTCGTGCGGCGTCACCAGGCCTATCGAAACATCCCGATCGTGGTGCTGACGACCAAAGGAGAGGAGTCGAGCCGCGCGGAAGCTTTAGCCGCAGGCGCAAATCGTTACCTGACAAAACCTTTCGATCCAAAGCAGTTGGCCGAGGTGGTCGGCTCATTGCTGAACGCGAGTTGATGGATAACCCAAACCCCGACAATCGTGGTGAGTTCTTCGATCAGTTCCTCGACGATTATTACGCCGAGTGTGACGAACACCTCGTCTCGATCCGCCGCTCGCTGGTAACGCTCGAAGACGAGGTCGATACGGGCACGGTCGATCGTACGTGGCTCGATAACCTGTTTCGCAGCTTTCATACACTCAAGGGGATCTCGGGCATGGTTGGCCTGAGCGCGGCCGAACAGCTCGCGCATCATCTCGAAAGCTATCTTCGCGAGCTGCGAGAAGGAACAGTCCTGCTGAGCGACTCAGGATTCCAGGCGCTCGTGTCAGGTGTCTCGTTGCTGGAAAATGTTATCAACGCGCGTCGCAACGATCAGCCGATTCCATCGATTGATGAGGTTGTAGAGCGACTGCAAACCGTTTCGTCTGAGTCAGTCGCGAGTAAGCTCGAAACAACAGCAGAACCGTCACAGGTTACTGCGACGCGTTGGCTGATCGAGTTTACGCCCACCGCAGAACTGGCTGAGCGCGGCGTAAACGTGAACAGCGTGCGCTCACGGTTGCAAGAGATTGGCCAGTTGATCCAGGCGAAGCCGGTAGTTAAAGGGGCGGGCGAAATCGCTTTCGAGTTCACTGTCGCAACCACCGCAGACAAGTCAGCGCTTGTGGATCTCGAAGCCGATGGTTTGACGTTCAAGCCTGCTCCGGTTGAGCCTGCGCCACGAGCGAAAGACAGCCAGCCGGTAGCGACGATCGCGCCTGCGAGTGTCGTACGCGTCGATCTCGATCGGCTCGATGAGCTGATGCGAATCATCGGTGAGCTCGTGATCAGTCGCACACGGCTCGAAGATCAACTCACGGAGGTAAAACGAGTAACACCGCCTGCACTCTGGCGTTCGCTTCAGGAAACCAGCCTGGGCATGAGCCGGCAAATCAGAGATTTACGGGAGAGTGTCATGCGCGTGCGGATGGTCCAGATCGGTGAGATCTTCGAGCGCATGACGTTCGTCGTTCGCGATCTGGCCCGTGAGAGCGGTAAGAAGATCATCGTGCAGCACAGTGGTGGCAAAACGGAGATCGATAAGTTTCTGGTCGAGCGGATGATGGATCCGCTCATGCACCTCGTGCGCAATGCCGTGAGTCATGGACTCGAAACTGTCGCGGAGCGTGAAGCACAGGGCAAGCGGAGTGAAGGTTTGTTGTCGCTGAGCGCCACGACGGCCGGTGAAATGATCGTGATCAGGATCGCCGACGATGGCCGCGGCATCGATCGAAACCTCGTACGCGATCGGGCCCGTGTGCGCGGTCTCAATCAGGGAAACGCTGATCTCGATGACGCTGCTTTACTCGAGCTGATCGCTACTCCCGGATTCTCAACACGCGACGCAGCCGATCGAGAGAGTGGTCGTGGCGTGGGAATGGACGTAGTTAAAAAGGCGACGGAAGATCTCGGCGGGCGAATCGCACTGGCGACAAAGCTCGGTGAAGGAACCACATTCACGATCGAGCTCCCTTTAACCCTCGCGATCGCGGAAGCACTCATCGTCAGTGTGAATGGTCAACGCTTTGCGGTGCCACAGTCGGCGGTGAGGGAAGTGCTGGAGGTCGAGTCAGCGTCAACGAAAGTGTTGGAGAACAACGAAATCATCTCGTATCGCGGCAAGGTTCTACCGCTGCTTCGTCTCGCGCGGGTTTTTGAGATGTATTACGAGCGTGGAGAAAAGTTTCACGTGCTGGTGATTGGTGAAGATGCGAACTCCGTCGGGCTCGCGGTCGATCGAATAATCGGCCAGCGAGAGATCGTCGTGCGGGCGATTAAAGATCCGCTCGCGCAAAGCAAAGGCATTGCTGGCGCTACCGAGCTCGGCGATCAACGCGTCGTGCTGATCCTGGACATCAGCGCCCTACGACAGCTCGCAGTAACGTCACAACATTAGCCACGGATTTGCACGGATAACCACACGGATTAAAAACATGAGTTCAGAGCCGTTCATAATCTTCGAGCTGGCGGGCACGACTTACGGTGTCCGGAGTAGCTTTGTGCAGCAGATCGAGATGATCGACGACGTTGCGTCAGTGCCAAATGCTGACCCCGCAGTCGAAGGAGTCGTGCTGGTTCGAGGCCAGGTGATTCCCGCGTTGAACCTGCGCACACGTTTTGGTTTCGAAAGAATTCAACGCGAGCTGCGGTCGCGATTGGTTGTTATCAACACCGGAATAAGAGTGGTCGGGCTCGTGGTCGATACGGCGCGTGAGTTTCTGAAGATCCCAGCGGAATCGATCGAGCCGCCACCCGAAGCGCTTACGGGATTGAGTGGTCACTACCTTGAAGGCATCGCCACCACCGGCGAACGCATGATTTTAATTTTGAATTTAGAGGCCGTGCTTGATCTCGATTACCAGATCGAGCCGCAGATTTCATAAGCAAAATACGGAGATACGACTATGTCTCAGGTGCTGGAAACCTCAAATAACAATCTTGACAGAGACATCGGATTGGTTCGCCAACAAGCAGTGCAGGTAGCCGAATCCGCCAGTCAAATCACACTAACGGCCAACGAGGTGGCTGAAGGAGCGGAAACACAGCTTCGCGTGCTCGACAGCACCTTCGCGATCGCCAATGAGATGACTGCATCCATCGGCGAGTCGACCACCCAACTCGAGTCGATTGCCACTTCAACTGAAGAGCTTGCGTCGTCGGTTAACGAGAGCGCCGCGTCGATCGAAGAGGTCACCAGGAATGCCGAATCGCTTGCGTCATCGATCAATCAGATCTCGGCTGCTATCGAAGAAAACACACGTTCGATCGAAGGCGTCAGCAACACGACGCAAAGCATGGCGACATCCGCTGAAGAAGTTACAGGCGCGATGACGGAGATTGCCGGTTCGATCAGATCTGTCAGCACTGACACAGAGGCACTCACTGCAGCGGTGAACGAAACTGCGGCCAGCATGGAAGAGATGGCAGCCTCGATCGGGAGTCTCTCCGGAAACGCCGACGATCTCACCGTCGCCGCGGAGGAGACTTCTTCAGCGATCAACGAGATGGCTGCATCGATCGAAGAGGTTGGGGCGATGACCGAGGGCCTCGCGTCGTCAGTTGAAGAAGTATCAACTTCGATCGAACAGATGGCGCGCTCAGTTCAGGGAGTGGCGCAGAACGCGGGGCGCATTAATGAAGCTGCGACGAGTGCTGCGGGCAGCGCTTCTCAAATGGACCGGACGTTGAATTCGGTCGTGGCGTTGACGAAGCGTGCCGAAGAAGCAACTACACAATTGAGCAAACAAGCGGAAGAAGGCGGAGCTGCAGCGCAGAAATCGATGCAGGGAATGCAGCGCGTCCGCACCGCGATGGAGCAATCAGCCACCGTCATTCGCGAAATGGGAAAACGTTCTGAAGAGATCGGCGGCATCGTCAACACGATCAATGTCATTGCTGAACGGACCAATATGCTTTCGCTCAACGCTTCGATCGAGGCAGCGCGTGCCGGTGATGCGGGCCGAGGCTTTGCGGTAGTCGCGGAAGAAATCAGAAATCTCGCCGATCGATCCGCACAGGCGACGGCCGATATCGCCGTGATCATCAGGTCGCTTCAGGAAGTTGTCAGAGAAGCGGTTACTGCTGCGAGCGAGGGAACGCGTATCGCGGACGAGGGCGGGCAACTCGCGGAAGAGGCCGGCACGGGTCTTAGGAAGATACTGAGCGGAGTCAATCAAACAGCGCAGCTTGTCGGACAAATTGCGGATGCAACCGAGGAACAACTGACGGCAGGTCAACAGGTGGTTACCGCAATCGACACTACTGCCATGCAAACGAAACAAGTTTCCGGCGCTGTCGTTGAACAAGCGCAGGCCGCGCAACAGATCGTCAAGGCGTCAGCGGAGATGCGGAAGACGGCGAAGGAAGTCAGCAAAGCTGTGAACGAGCAGGGCCGCGCTGCGAGGGAGATCATCAAGGCGGCGCAGAGCACGAGCGGCGCGGCGACGCAGGTGCGCAAGTCTTCGACCGAACAAGCCGCCGCTGCCAAACAAATCACGCAAGCCGTCGAATCGATGCGCAGGGTCGCAGCCTCTACTGCGCGTGGGTTGAGTGAACAGGCAGTTGCCGGCGAACAAGTTTCGAGAGAAGCGGTCCAACTCGCACAACAGATCAATCAGATCGGTAAAGCGATGCGTGAGCAGACGAAGGCATCGTTAGAGGTTACCGACGCGACGCAGAGCATGCGTTTGCAGTCTGATCAGCTATCGAAGGCGATGCGCGAGCAGGCGCGAACGTCGCATGAGATGACTGTGGCTGTCGCAAATGTTTCGCAAGACGCGCTGCACGTTACGAACGCGAATCGCAACCACCTCGATGCGGCCGACAGACTTCGCAGCGATGTCGGCGAGCTGCGCCAGATAACAGCTCGGAATGCCGATGGAGTTAGAGCCACGCTGACCAGCACGTCGGGTTTGGCCGATCGCGCGCGCCAGCTCGGTGAGATCATGGACAGCATGATTGGCGGCAACGGTGCTGAGAAGCCGAAACGCAAGCGCACGCGCAAACCGATCGCAGATGAACGCGGATGACGGACATCGGGGTTTTTACAACAGACACTCATCTCGTGATTCGAGTTTGGGATGCGACGCTCGCGCGGCTCACCGGCATTAGTGAGGAATCTGCTACGGGTCAGGAGCTGACTGCGCTGCTGCCCGATCTCGAGCAGCGAGCGCTGTTGCAGCGTTTTCAACGATCGCTAAAGGAAGGCGTCGTGGAAGTGCTCGCGCCGGCCTTTCATCATTATCTGATCCCTTGTGCTCCGGTTAATCCTTCCAAACATTTCGAGAAGATGCAGCAGCGGGTGACGATTGCGCCGCTGCGTGACGGCGATGCGATTGCCGGACTCATCGTCACTGTAGAAGACGTCACCAATCGACTTGAACGTGAGCGCGAGCTCGCGGCGCGTTTGTCTGAAGCTGATGAGGCGGCGCGATTGAATGCCGCTGAGACTATCAGCGACGATGAGTCGTACGACACGTCACCGTTGCTTGGTGCTTTGAGTGACGAAAGCTGGAGAGTTCGTCGCGCAGCGATCAAAGGTGTGTCGCAACGTGCCGCGCCCGATGCGATCGCAGCGCTGATAAGCTCCGTAGTCGAGAATCATCACAATCCTGCGTTACTGAACAGCGCGCTTCAGGTATTGACATCGAGTGACGTCGATACCGTGTCACCCCTGATCGAGCTGCTGAAGAATCCCAAGGCGGATCTGCGAATGCAGGCAGCGTTGGCTTTAGGTGAACAACAAGACGCGCGCGCCACTGGCGCGTTGATAGAAGCGTTGAGTGATGAAAATACGAACGTGCAGTATCACGCGATTGAGGCGCTGGGCAAGGTCAAGTCTGAAGACGCTGTAGACAAGCTTGCTGAGATAGCTGAAACACGTCACTTCTTCCTCGGCTTTTCGGCTATTGACGCGCTCATACGGATTGGCAACCCGCGCGTTGCGCCACGAATGTTGCCGCTGCTGGACGATCCACTGCTGAGCGATCCAACGATCAATCTGCTGGGCCAACTGGGCGATGACAGTGTAGTAGCTCCGCTTACGGCGTTGTTGAATACTCCGGAATCTACGTCTACGCATTTGGTGGCTCTCGCGCTCGCTAGTCTTAGCGATCGGTACGAGGAGCAATATGGAGAGGGTCGTTATATCGCAGATCTCGCCAGCCGCGAGATTTCGGCCACCGGCGTTCAGAATCTGCTCGATGAGTTGGAGCAGTCGTCCAGTGTACAAACGGTCCGCTCGATCGCGTTGGTGCTTGGCTGGCTCAGGCGACCTGGCGTCGATCGCGCCCTCACGCGATTGATGGGACGCGTCGATGTGCGCGACGAGATCGTCGAAGCGCTCGTGCGGCATGGCTCTGAGACTGTAGACCTGCTGGTATCGCAGTTGACGGCGGAAGATTTGGAAGTGAGACGTTCCGCTGTGGTTGCGCTCGGACGCATCGGCAATCCAAGCGCAACATCCGCGCTGGTACACACGCTCAGTGACAAGTCCCTGACGATTGATGCCGCGAACGCACTCGGCGAAATCGGTGATTCGCAGGCCGTCGACGGACTACTGAATTTGCTCGGCGACGAGGATGCATCGGTCAGGCAGGCGGCAGTCGCCGCGTTGAATTCGATCCTGCCGCCGTCAATGTCGCAACGTATCATTCCGCTTCTACATGACCGGGATCCGAACGTTCGTGAATCGGCAGTGAAGATTGCGGGATACTTCGGATTTCCGGAGGCGGCGGGCGCGTTGGTGGAACTGAGCCGCGATCCGAATGAGCGAGTGCGGTGCGCGGCGATCGAGCACCTGCCGTTTATTGAAGACGAACGCGCTTTCGATGTTCTCGCCGGTGCCTTGAAAGAAGAGACGCCGAACGTGCGTGCGGCTGCAGCGCGGGCCCTCGGCAACATGGATGCGCCGCAGGTTGTCGAGCATTTGATTGAAGCCCTCTCTAATGACGAGGTATGGGTGCGCTACTTCAGCGCGCGAGCGTTGGGTCGCCGCAGAGATGCAGGAAGCGTCGAGGCTCTCAAAAGAGTGATTGAGAAAGACGAATTCAACCACGTTCGTATTGCGGCCCTTGATTCGCTGGGACAAATCGGCGGTCCGCGTGTTGCCGCGATTGTTGCGGGGTTAATTCACGACGACGATCTGGACGTCGCCCACGCCGCGCAGCTGGCATTTAACAGGACCGAGCGCGGAAGCGCCGGGTAATTCTATTGGCAGGTATCCTCGTTGAAGTTGACCCGGCGCTACCGCGCTCGGTTCTGTAGAATTATGATGTCGCGTTCACATAATCTGGCATTACCTGAGGGCGCCACGAGTCTGATTCAAGCTCTTATCAACGAGCGCACTGGAATGCATTTCGACAACGGCAAGCGCGATCTCCTTTTGGACAAACTCTCACCACTCGTCATCGAGCGTGGCTTCGGTTCGTTTCTCGACTATTACTACCTCCTGAAATACGATCCCGCCGCACCCGCCGAATGGCAGAATGTGATGAACGCGCTCTCGGTGCAGGAGACGTATCTCTGGCGCGAGATCGATCAAATTCGCGCGCTGGTCCAGACACTGGTACCTGAATGGCACGCGCGAAATGGCAATTCGACTTTGCGGATCTGGAGCGCGGCCTGCGCCACCGGCGAGGAACCGTTGACGATCGCGATCGCATTGAACGAAGCCGGATGGTTTGAACGTGCGTCGATCGAGATCGTAGCCAGTGACGCGAGCTCGAAGGCTATCGATCGCGCCGTTCAGGGCGTGTATCGAGAGCGCGCCTTCCGCAATCTTTCACCCCATCTGCGGGATCGCTATTTCCAGCCAGATGGTTCAAACTGGCGTGTCAGAAGCGACATACATTCACGAGTCAAATGGGGCCTTGCAAATTTGATCGAGGAAGACCAGATCTCGCCCCTCGCTGCCGCGGATTTCATTTTTTGTCGTAACGTTTTTATTTACTTTTCAGAAAGCGCGATTAGCCGAGTGGTTCGTTCTTTCTCAAGACATATCCGGCCTCCGGGTTATCTATTTGTTGGCGCCGCCGAATCATTAATACGGCTGACGACCGATTTTACCCTGACCGAAATTGACGACGCTTTCGTGTATGTAAAGCGTGAGAGAGCCATCTGACCAACGGAGCATTGATGGATCGAGTTTTACGTGTAATGGTGATCGACGATTCGGCCTACGTGCGGAAGGTCGTGCGCGAGATACTCTCTCGCAACCCTTTCCTCGAAGTTGTCGGCACGGCGCGCGACGGTCGAGAAGCACTCGATCTCGTAGAACAGTTTGACCCGGATGTAGTCACGTGCGATCTCATCATGCCGGAGTTGGACGGCGTCGGATTCGTACGCGAACAAATGCAGCGGCGTCCCGTGCCGATCATCATCATGAGCGTCGCGCGGGAGACGGCTGAAGCTGCACTGATGGCGCTTGACGCGGGAGCGATCGACTTCGTTCAGAAGCCGACCGCGCTGGCGAGTGATAAGATCTTTGAAGTAAGCGACGAGTTGATCGAAAAGGTCAAAGCAGCAGGTCAAATTTCACTGAACCGGCTTCCTAAATCAGCGCCGTTGCAGATCACAGCGACAGTCGAGCCTGAGTCGATGGCTGCCGGAACTCACTCGGTTGACCTCGTCGTGATTGGTATATCGACTGGTGGACCACAGGCGCTCAAACGATTGATACCGCAGTTGCCGGCGGACTTTCCGGTTCCAGTCGTGATGGTAATGCACATGCCGGTGGGTTACACAGAGATGTACGCGGCGAAGTTGAACGAGATGTCTAATCTTGAAGTGAGAGAAGGGGCAGAAGGCGATGAAGTGAAACCGGGTCGCGTCTTCCTTGCGCCGGCAGGTCGTCACCTGACATTGAAACGAGATGCAGACAGCAAGATCGTCATACACCTCGATGCAAAACCATTTAGCACGTTGCATCGTCCGTCGGTTGACGTGTTGTTTCAATCCGCGGCGGAAGTCTGCGGCAATCGCGTGCTGGGTGTGGTAATGACGGGAATGGGATCGGATGGAAAGCAGGGAGCCGCCTGGATCAAATCGCAGGGCGGGCTTATCTTCACGGAAGCAGAGAGCAGTTGCGTGGTGTATGGTATGCCAGGCGTGGTGATGGAAGCGGGGTTGAGCGATAAGAGTATCGCTCTCGAAGACATGGCCCACGCAATCAGGGAGGTCGTATGAGTCAGAAGATTCTGATCGTCGACGATTCAGCGTTGTCGCGCAGGACGTTGCGACGAATCCTCGAGTCTGCTGGCTATGAAGTGGTGGAAGCAGACGATGGCATGACCGCGCTCGAACTGTACTTCCTCGAAAAGCCCAGTTTGGTTTTGCTCGATTTGGTAATGAAAGGTATGTACGGGCTGGATGTGCTCGTGAAATTGCGCGAGATGGATCCGAAGGCTTTGGTCGTAGTTGCCAGCGCTGATATTCAAAGTTCGACACGGAACTTGGTTGATGCAGCGGGGGCGCTGGCCTTTATCAACAAACCATTTGTATCGGAACAAGTGATTGCGGCTGTCGAGGCAACACTCGCGGAGGGAGTCACTGGTGAAACTAACTGAGCGACAGCGCGACGCGCTTTCTGAGCTCATTAACATTGCCTTCGCGCGCACGGGGGCGGCGCTCTCGGAGCTGACCGGGCATCGTGTGTTACTCGATCCACCGGAAGTGGCAGTTTATCGATCGGAAGAGTTGCGTGGAGCGTTGGCGAAGTTTGTTCCGGGCGATGTGGCTTCGATTCATCAGGTGTTTGCGGGACCAGTCGCGGGCGATGCGTTGTTGTTGTTGAACTACGCAGGCGCCGTGCAGCTCACTGACCTGCTCACCGACGAGGACAAGCCGTCGAACTTTCTCGACGAATCAGCGCGAGAAGTTTTAACTGAGGTTGGGAATATTCTGTTGAATGCGTGTCTGGGAATGTTTGGAAATTTACTGAACGTTCACGTCACGTTTTCCGTGCCGCGGCTACACCTGGAGACGCTCGATGAGTTGCTCGCTTCAATTACTTCAGACAAGGCCGAGATGCATTACGCGCTCGTGATCTACACGGCTTTTCAAATCCGCGACAGTTCAGTGAAGGGCTTCCTTGTGATCGTGTTGAGCGTCGCCTCTCTCGATCGTTTAATCCAGGAAGTCGACGTCTGGGAGGCGCAACAGGGCCGGTGAACGACGTCAGCTCCAAAGAAACGTTACTCAACGCTGCGGTCCTGCACTGGATGCACGATCTGGCGGCGCAGGGGATTGTCACGACTGACAGTGCTCTAAACGTCGTCGAATGGAACCACTGGATGTGGGAGCACACTGGAAAAGGCAGGGCTGAGATAATCGGCAACAATCTGATCGAGCTGTTCCCGGAGCTGACTCATCGCCGTCTCGATCGACATTTCAAGTGGGCGCTTGAAGGAAAGATGAGCGTGTTGTCGCAAGCGCTGCATGGTTATTTGATCGCGATGCCTGCCGTATCGGGCGAACACGGCTTTACGCAGATGCAACAGGCGGTCCGAATTTCTCCTTTGAGTCACGAAGGTCGAGTGATCGGGACGCTGACGGTCATCGAGGACGTGACTGAACGTGTGGCGCGTGAAGCCGAGCTGCAAGCCCAGCTCGAAGAGCGCTCGCGGCTGCTGTCGAGTGAGAACGTGGCCCGGCGTGAAGCCGAGCGAGCGAATCGCTTGAAGGATGAGTTTCTCGCTACGATCTCGCACGAGTTACGCAATCCTCTGAATGCGATTCTTGGCTGGGCCCACATGATGCGTCTCGGCAAACTCAACGAGGCCAACATGGAACGCGCAGTAGAAACGATCTACCGCAACGCGAAGTCTCAAACTCAGCTCGTCGCCGATCTTCTCGACGTGTCGCGTATCATCTCCGGCAAGTTACGACTGGATGTGCGCACAGTTGATCTGATTTCGATCGTCAATGCGGCGATCGATTCAATTCGTCCAGCGGCCGAAGCTAAAAGCATTCGCTTGCAAACGAAGTTGGATCCGGCGGCTGGTCCAATTTCCGGAGACGCCGATCGACTGCAACAGATTGTTTGGAACCTGTTGACGAATGCGGTGAAGTTCACTCCGAAAGGCGGTCAAATACAAGTCAAGCTGCAGCGCATTGACTCTCACGTTGACATAGTCGTGAGCGATTCCGGTGTCGGGATCAGCAAAGAGTTTCTGCCGTATGTTTTCGATCGCTTCCGCCAGGCAGATGCAAGTACCACGCGCATACATGGCGGCCTTGGGCTTGGGCTTTCGATCGTTCATCAACTCGTGGACCTTCATGGCGGCACTGTGTCGGTTCAGAGTGAAGGAGAAGGGAAGGGCGCGACGTTTACGATCACGCTGCCTTTTGTTGGGGTGATCAGTCAGAGTGAAGCGGAGGCAGCGCAGCCGGCTCAGAGTGAAGAGATTCTTTCTTTCGAGGGTTTGCCGTCACTTCAGGGACTCAAGGTACTCGTAGTTGATGACGAAGCGGACACGCGCGAATTGATCGGCGAAGTGCTGAAGGAGTGTGGCTCCGAAGTGATAATCACCCGTTCCGCCGCCGAAGCGTTAGAGGCACTCGAGCAACACAAGCCAGACATACTGATCAGCGACCTGGGAATGCCCGACGAAGACGGTTACTCCCTGATCGAAAAAATCCGCGCCCTGCCTTCGGAGTGCGGGGGCGACATTCCCGCCGCAGCCCTTACTGCTTATGCACGCGCCGAAGATCGAATGCGCGTCCTCCGCTCCGGCTTCCAGTTCCACCTTCCAAAACCCGTCGACTCCGCCGAGCTCGTGACCGTCATCGCCAGCCTCGCCGGCCGCGCGTACAAGAGTTAACTCTTGTGTATGCGCTAATTGAAGTGGTGTCGGGCTATATGTAGTGTGTGAATATGCGGACCAGACAACATATAACGTTGCAATCTCCTCTATAAAACGTATACAGTGCCTGAGGTTAGGGCTGCTCTGTTGCATGCGAAAGTCGGCTTCATGCCGTGCGTTCCTCTCACGAGGAACCTAGCTGCAGGAGGGCAGCCCGATTTATGTCAAAGCGGTTTTTGCGACTGTATCGTGTGGTTTTTCCTTCTCTCAAATCGCAAATGTAACTGACTTTATCTTCGATATATTCGAAGTATCGGGACTCCCCTCTGATATACGCTCGTTGTAGAGCCCACGCCACGTAGTCAATAATACTCAAACACGGTTCTCCCGCAGGGCTCTGAGCCTGAACCTGAAACGACGTTCCAACAATGCGCTTTCCGTAGTATTCCTCGAAGTCATGTTTTGCTTTGTAGATAGCCTGCTCTAGTGGAAGTCTCCGTGCGCGTGATCCGCGCGATGAAAAACAGATTCGATTGATTTTGAACCTGTGCAGAACGGTTGAAAATAATCGTCCAACCAATCTGTCGTAGTGTAAGTTTTCGTCTGAGTTGTGAAGCTCTCGAAAGGCTTTTTCCGATTTGCATGAAACCACGAACTGAGCCTTGAAATCTAAGGTCTTAATCAATTGATACATTAGGTAGCGAACTTCTGGTACATCCTTGGCTGCATGAAGTGCTACTGAGGTGTGCCTAACAACCGAAGGGATTTTGTTCAGGTAGAGATCGTTCACTATATCCTGCTGCAAGGCTAATATCGCCTTCCGCGCGTGCCGAGGATCAACGATCTCAACAAACCCCAATCCCAAAAGAAGCGAACAACCCTCTGACCCTACGATTAAACGTCCCTTCTTGTCGTAAAAGACTGGATCTCCAAACTCGTCAACAAAAAAATTAGTCTCCCCTTCATTAACTTTCTTCATTTCTCTCTGCCTCGTCTCAGCGCGCATCGTCCCACCACACCGAACGAGGTGGCGGGGTAGATGGACCAGGAAGCCGCAAGATAGCTCTGGCTTGGATCTAATTGTTTTGCTGAATTTCTGGCGAGGATGCTAAGATGACGTTCCGAGCCAGTCTTTCAGCGTTCCGATGCGCAAAATGGTTCGTGGTGAAGGCGCTTTCGGTTAGCCCCCGGAGCGCCTTTAAGTTTTTCACTTTCAATCACCTCATAAAAGCTCCTAAAACGAAAATGGCTCGCTTGCCACGAAAAGCATCAAAGACACTCCCCCGCAAGTGCTACCACAGTGGGAGTGTGGTTGATCCCCTTTCGTCGCAGCGAGCCTCCAATCACGGTTTATAAACCAGGTGACAAGCCAACCTGTTACCGTAGTCTCTCTGCTGATTTGTCAAATGTCGGAACGCGCTCTCTAGTTTTTGCTTGTCCACCTCGCCCTTGCCATGCGAAGCGTGGTAATGGCTAGTACGCGACCCATTGCTGTGTTGACAGCCGCGGACTATAAACCAGGGCGCTTTTCTTTGTAAAGAATTTTCTGGAAGTTCGAAGTCATGGCGCTGATGGTTTCAAGTGCGAGTTGTTTTTCGGTCATGGTCCAATTTTAGATTGATGTGAACATAAATTGTGGTATAGTGCGGGCACTCCACCAAAAAGAAGCGGGCCGACTTGTGGGCTAACACAAATCGACCCTTGACCTCAACCTTCACACGAAAGGATTGAAATCATGGCTAGTCATAGTAGCGCAACAGCGCACGAAGAAACACCTCACGAAACCGAATCAACCCGAAACACAATCAGTGATGCACTCAGGCGGCGGGCGCAGTCTGTAATTAACGACAAATCTATCGATGCGCAGAGCCGGGCGTTGGTCCAATACAGTTTGGAGATAAATGACCCATGGCTTGCGGAGCTCGTGCGGCGCGCGGACGCAGGCGAAGCGATCTTTGATATCGACTTTTCCAGAACACCTGAAACTGAGGAAGATCTGGATGAGGGGAAGATCGAAGTGTTGACAAGGCTACTCTGTCGGGCCGGCGACGAGCCTGGAACTAAATCGGCGGCGTTGCTCGTGCTCATGGCGACACTCGAAAAGGCCACACATCCGAAAGCTTTAGCAAATACGGTGAAGCACCTTGCCTTCACTCGCTGCAGCCACCTGAACCTCTACGGCATGGTCGATGCACAGATCCCAGTGCTTGAAGCCGAGCTGTTTGCGGAACAGATCTAAACAAAAATATCTCACGCAAAGACGCAACGCACGCGTAGGAATTACAAAATAACTTTGCGTCGTTTCGTCTTTGCGTGAGTATTAAGTAGGGTTACCTCTGCAATCTGGGGAATTGTTAATCTCTGCCGCCCAACTACTTCTTGGATTAACAAGATCTTTACATCATCTCGCAAAATCACTTCGTGGATTTGCCGGATGATGTCTGGGATCGACGAGATCTCATTAAGGTTAGCCGAGATCCAAATAGGTCTTTCGTGAAATCAGATTGTGATCCAGTCAATGTCAAACAGGATCTGCGACGTCCCAGACAGGATTTATGAGATCCAACATGCAATTCAGCGCGTGTAGCAATAGGTCAAAGGAGATCCAAACAAGATCCGGAAGATCCTGGACGTGATCCTCCGAATGTCGAAAGCTCCCCGCCTTATTCATTGAATCATTTCGCATAAACGGGTAATACTCTCTGGTCTATGTCAACGCAAACATCAGCGGTGGCGCTGCGATGTGCGGGGCTCGTGAAGAGATTCGCGGATGTGACGGCCGTTAATGGGCTCGATCTGGAGGTGTTCTCCGGGGAGTGTTTTGGGTTGCTTGGGCCAAACGGGGCCGGGAAAACTACGACGGTCGAGATATTGGAGGGATTGACGCCTTCGGATGAAGGGACAGTCGAGATACTCGGGCAGCGCTGGAGTAAAGGTGATGATCGAGCCTTACGCGAGCGCATCGGTGTTCAGTTACAGGAGACGCAGCTCGCGGAAAAGGTAACTGTGGTTGAGACCTTGCGACTGTTTCGCAGTTTTTACCAGCGTGGTCACGACGTCGATGAGGTTATTCACACCGTGGCGCTGGAAGAGAAACGTAACGCACGTGTAGGCAAACTCTCCGGCGGACAGAAGCAGCGACTCGCGGTTGCCTGTGCGCTCGTTAGCGATCCGGAGCTGCTGTTTCTGGACGAGCCGACGACCGGCCTCGATCCGCAGGCGCGTCTCTCGCTTTGGGACATCGTCGAGAAATTCCGCGCGAGTGGCGGCACGATTCTTTTGACGACTCACTACATGGAAGAAGCGGCGCGTCTCTGCGATCGCGTCGCGATCATGGACCATGGCAAAGTGATCGCGCTCGGCACACCGGCCGATCTGATTGAATCACTCGGCGCGGATCAAATAATAGAATTCAGCGTCACTAAAGAACTTGCTGAGGATCCTTTGCAGCGTCTTCCCGCTGTTACTCATTTGCACAAACGTGACGACGAGTATTCACTCACGGTTTCGGAGATCGGCGTCGCCCTGCCTGCATTGCTCGGCGAGATCGAACGACAGCAGTCAGAGATCGTCACGCTCACTACACACCAGGCGACACTCGAAGATGTATTCGTCAGTTTGACAGGGAGAATGCTGCGCGATGCCTGAAGCGAAAGAATCTCATCCGCTCGTCGAGTTGACGTTGACGCGCATGCGCGAGTTCCTGCGCGAGAAAGAAGCGGTGTTCTGGGTCTTCGTCTTTCCCGTCTTGATGACGTTCGCACTCGGAATCGCGTTTCGCAACACGGCGCCGGATAAGACGCTCGTGGCGATTGAAGCGGGCGACGCGAAGGCAAGTGAGACTGCGACCATCTTGTCTCGTTCGCCTGAAATTACCCCAACGGTGTTGAGCTCCGACGAAGCCGCGCGAGCATTGAGAAGCGGGAAAGTGTCGATCATCGTCAAGCCTGTCGATGACTCGTTCGAATATCGATTCGATCCCACCAGACCGGAGAGTCGAGCGGCGCGACTCCTCGTCGACGATGTTTTGCAAAGAGGCAAGGGACGAGCGGATGTCGTGAGCGTTGGTGAGGAAAGGATCACGGAGCCGGGAGCTCGTTATGTAGATTTTCTCGTTCCGGGATTGATCGGAATGAACATGATGGGCAGTGGTTTATGGGGCCTCGGGTTCACCGTGGTCATCGCCCGCTCGCGGAAAATACTCAAGCGTTTTGCCGCGACACCGATGCGGCGCTCGCACTATCTGCTTTCTTTCATGCTCTCGCGCCTGGCGTTTCTGGTGCTTGAAGTTGCAGCCGTTATTATTTTCGCGTCGCTTGCTTTTGGTTTTACGGTGCGCGGCTCGTGGCTGAGTGTCGCCTTGATCACGGTGCTTGGAGGTTTCACTTTTTCCGGAGTCGGATTGCTGGTGGCTGCTCGACCGACAACGATCGAGGGCGTCTCGGGCTTGATGAACTTCATCATGCTGCCGATGTGGTTGCTTTCGGGGACGTTCTTCTCTTCGGAACGATTTCCACAAATCCTCCAGCCGTTCATCCAGGCGCTACCGCTGACCGCACTCAACAACGTACTCCGCGCCTTGATGAACGAAGGCGCGACGCTCTCGTCCAACTGGATTCCGATCGCTATTCTGCTTTTATGGTGTGTGATCAGTTTTGTGGTGGCGTTGAAGATTTTCAAGTGGCAGTGATTTGATCAAACTCCGAGGGCATTAACGACGTAAACAAGAAAGTGCTTGACAGGTGTACTGGTCCTGTCTTATACAAAACAACTTGCGCCGCGTGAGTGCGTGCAGCATGAAAGAAGAATTTCAATGTTGACGATGAGGACACATAAAGAGCAAACGATGAAATGGCAGCCGTGCGCCGCCATGTATTCATTCGTCTGCTCGTTAGGCGTCATGGCGTCAACGACCAGCATTTATGGCGATAGACCCGGACACCAAATATCCGAAAATCGCCGGAATAACAGGCAATAATTCAGCGGGAGCGGACTCCCGCTCCCAAATCTCAAAGCGAAAATCAAGAGAATTGAAGGAGCGGGCAGCTTCCCTGGGAAGCTAAAAGCCCGCTCCTTTAGTTTTTTGATAATCGAAGTACCTATTTGCGAGAGATGAAGGCAGGGAGCCTTCTATCAGATGACGAACTCGGTGCTTTGCGAGAGTCCGCGAGTTCGCCATCTTCAGGAGAAGTGTGCCTCGAAGTGTGTTCGGTGCAGTGTCTCTCTCTGCCTTCATCTATTTTTTAGCACAAGTGAATCTCGGATTTGAAATCTCGCAACGCGAGCTTTGAAACCTGAAATACAACTCTCAACAAGGAAGGGTAGCCTAATTGGCAAGGCAGTAGTCCCGAAAACTACCGCGCGATCGCGCTTGCAGGTTCGACTCCTGTCCCTTCCGCCAACTTTGGACCTGTAGCTCAGTGGAAGAGAGCGCGACTCTGCGAAGGTCGAGGGCGTACGTTTCAAATCGTACCAGGTCCACCATTTTCGAACCCGTAGTTCAGTTGGAATCAGAACAGTCGTCTTCGAAACGACAAGCCGCAGGTCCTGCCGGGTTCACCAATGCCGGCGTAGCCCAACTGGGATGAGGCGCTAGTCTTAGAAACTCGATAGTGTGGGTTCGAATCCCTCCGCCGGTACCACTTCATGGGGATGAACGCGAAATGGAAAGCGGACTGATTTTCAATCAGTTGATTTGCGAGTTCGAGTCTCGTCATCCCTGCCAATTCTGCGTCTGTGGGTCGTAGCTCAATCGGTAGAGCACCGCACTGTGACTGCGGCACATGAGGGTTCAACTCCCTTCGACCCACCCAAATTTCTCGCACGGAACTGTGGCCGAGGGGTGAGGCACCTGATTGTCGATCAGGCTGATGACGGTTCGAGTCCGTTCAGTTCCGCCAATAATTTCGGGGTGTGGTGTAACGTTCGCATCCGAGTCCTGGGAACTCGTGGTGACAGTTCGACTCTGTCCTCCCCGACCAATTCATTTTTCGCGGAAGTGATGTAGCTGGAAACATGCGAGTCTTCCAAACTCGACTCGAGAGTTCGAATCTCTCCTTCCGTTCCAATTTGCGCGCGTCGCCAAGTGGCTAAGGCGCTGGATTGCAAATCCAGTATCGTGAGTTCGAGTCTCACCGCGCGCTCCAACGGTCGGATAGCTGAGACGGGCCCGCGTACCCGGCATCGGTCTTCTAAACCGAACCTTTGAGAGCTGGGCGGACAGGCACGAGGTTCAACTCCTCCGCGGGCTTCCAAAATATCAACGGCTGTGTAGCTCAAACGGAGAGAGCAAGCGTCTCATAAGCGCGAGGTTGGTGGTTCAACTCCACCCACAGCCACCAAATTACATTAGCCACAAAGAAGCACAAAAACACAAAAGTAAGTTCTGCGTATATGTGCGTTTGTGCCTTTTCGTGGCTAAAAATTCTTTGTGGCGTAGCCAAGTTGGTAAGGCACCGCACCGTTAATCCGACCACCGAAGGTTCGAATCCTTCCGCCACAGCCAATCTATTGACCTGGAGCTCGAGTAACAGAGCAGCGGCCTTTTAAGCCATGAGGTACGGGTTTGAGCCCCGTCAGGTCAACCATCGCGGTGTAGCTCAATGGCCAGAGCACTCGATTGATAATCAAGCGATGTCGGTTCAATTCCTTCCACCGCGACCAGACTTCACCGGGGCATAGCTCAATTGGGAGAGCAGCCGCCTTATAAGCGGTGTTAGCGCCAGATCAGCGCAAGGTTCTGGGTTCGAATCCCAGTGCCCCGATATTCGTTTCAATCCGGGATGGTGCAACTGGCAGCACGTCGGGCTTTGAACCCGAAAGTTAGGTTCGACTCCTTCTCCCGGAGCAGTTATCCTTAACATTCGAAGATGCCACCCGCGCGGTGGCCTTATGTTTTTGTGACGTGATTCGTGACATAACGGTATGCGAGGCGATCTAAGGGTTACTCGGTAGTTTGACAGTTTGACTAGGAATTCTGTTTACCTCGTGAAATTATCGGTTCAATCCCCATGTCTGAAAGATATGCGCTCGATATAGTCTATACCTTCAAGGTATCCCATTACCTCTCTTTCGAGCTTCGACTCCGCGTAGAGTGTGCAGTGTCGGCACGTTCGGCCTGTAGCTGCTGCGGCTCGTCAAACCAAATCATTAGCACCATTCCTCAACTGTCCCAGCGGGCGACCGCGCCCTCAACCTCTGACATATTTTCCAAATCCCTCGGCGGACGCCCAAAACCGGCCATGTAGGGTCACTTCAAAACCGGCCATATAGAAGTAGTCGTTCGGGACGTTGACGACGCAGCAGGGACAGCTAGCCTGCAGCGCATGAGCAACGTATT
>Ga0126311_10000131_pt1 | contig 37633 bp, 41 predicted proteins | sample Plot61_FD_92539 | JGI IMG/M metagenome (GOLD analysis project Ga0126311, IMG submission 92539) | Serpentine soil microbial communities from UC McLaughlin Reserve, CA, USA - Plot61 | ecosystem: Environmental > Terrestrial > Soil > Grasslands | place: USA: UC McLaughlin Reserve, Lake County... | reverse complement strand
GCGCTGCGCGTGCGCAGCGCCGATCCGGCCACGACGCAGGAGCTCCACCTGATCGCGCTGCACGTCTTGTGCGGCGCGGTCGACCGGGAGCTGGCGCTGCGCGAGCCGGCGGCGCGCCTGCCCGGCGCCGCTTCGGCCTCGTCCGCGGCGCGTCCCGCGCCCGCGCGGGGCGCACTCGGCGGGATGGCTCGCGCCAGCGCGCGCGACCGCTCGTCCTCGTCCCGCCGGCGGGCCGCACGATGAGCGACGCGCCGCTCGTGGTGATCGGCGACGCGCTGCTCGACCGCGACGTCGAGGGCGTCGTCGAGCGCCTCAGCCCCGACGCGCCCGTGCCGGTGCTCGACGAGCAGCGCGCCCGCGCCCGTCCGGGCGGTGCCGCGCTGGCGGCCGCGCTCGCCGCCGCCGACGGACGTCCCGTCACGCTCGTGACGGCGCTCGCCGACGACGACGCCGGCCGCGAGCTGGCGGCGCTGATCGCGGCGGCCGGCGTCGAGCTGGTGGACCTCGGGCTCGACGGCGCGACGCCGGAGAAGATCCGCCTGCGCACGGCGGGCGGCCAGGCGCTGCTGCGGCTCGATCGCGGCGGCGACCGCGGCGCGCGGGTCGGCCACACCACCGCCGCCGCGCGCGCCGCGATCGGCTGGGCCTCGGCGCTGTTGGCCGCCGACTACGGCCGCGGCGTCGCGGCGGAGCCGGGGATCCGCGCCGCGCTCGCCGAGCGCGCCGCCGCTGAGGACCGCGCGCCGATCGCCTGGGATCCCCACCCGCGCGGCCCGGCGCCGACGCCGGGCGTGCTGCTCGCGATGCCGAACGAGCGCGAGGCGGCGACGTTCGCGCCTGAGATCGACGGCGAGGGGTTCCCCGCCGTCGCCGAGCGCGCCGCGAGCCTGCGCCGCCGCTGGGGCGTCGCGCACGTTTGCGTCACGCGCGGACGCCACGGCGCGCTGCTCGACGGCGGCGACGGACCGCCGCTCGCGATCGCCGCCGAGCCCGCCGGTCCCGCAGCCGACCCGTGTGGCGCGGGCGATCGCTTCGCCGCCGTGGCCGCCGCGCTGCTGGCCGACGGGGCGCGCTGCGATGAGGCCGTCACCGCCGCCGTAGAGGCCGCATCGCTCTTCGTGGCGGCCGGCGGCGCAGCCAGCTTCCGCCTGCTGGACGGCGCCGGCGAATCGCCGTCCGTGGAGGCGGCGGAGCACCACGGCGCCGGTGCCCAGGGCGCCGGCGCCGCGCGTGCCGCCGACCCGAGCCGCGGCGGTCTCGCCGCCGCCGAGGCGGTGGTCGCCACCACCCGCGCGCGCGGCGGCACGACCGTCGCGACGGGCGGCTGCTTCGACCTGCTCCACGCCGGCCACGTGCGCACGCTTGAAGCCGCGCGCGCGCTCGGCGACTGCCTTGTCGTGTGCCTCAACGACGACGCGTCCGTGCGTCGGCTGAAGGGGCCGGCGCGACCGCTCGTGCCCGCGCGCGACCGCGCCGCGGTGCTCGCGGCGCTGACCTGCGTGGACGCGGTCGTGACGTTCGGCGAGGACACGCCGAGCGCACTGCTCGAGCGCCTGCGCCCCGACGTGTGGGCGAAGGGCGGCGACTACGCCGGCGCCGCGCTGCCGGAGGCGGCGGCACTCGAGCGCTGGGGCGGCCGCGCCGTCGTGCTTCCGCACCACGCCGGCCATTCGACCACCCGACTGATCGAGGAGGCAGCCACTCGTGCCGCAAGCTGAGTTGAACCCCATCGCAGCAGCACCCGCAATCGCGCGTGCCGCGCTCGGTCGCGTGCTCGTCACCGGTGGCGCGTCCGGGTTGGGCGCGGCCGTCGTGCAGGCCGTCGCCGATCGCGGCGGCACGCCGATCGTGCTCGACCGTCAGGCGCCGAGCGGCTCCGGCGACGTCGACTTCGCGCAGGTCGACCTCGCCGACGCGCGCGCCGCCGAGCAGGCGGTTGCCGTCGCGATCGACCGCCACGACGGGCTCGACGCGGTCGTCACCGCGGCCGGCACCGACGCCTGCGGCAAGCTGGAGGATGTCGCCGGCGAGGACTGGGATCGCGTGATCGCGGTCAACCTGCTCGGCACGGCCGCGATCGTGCGCGCTGCGCTGCCGGCGCTCGAGCGCGCTCGCAACGGCCGCGTCGTGACGGTCGCCTCGACGCTCGGCCTGCGCGTGCTGAGCGACGCGACCGCCTACTGCGCGAGCAAGTTCGCGGTCGTCGGCTTCAGCCGCGCGCTCGCGCTGGAGACGGCCGGTCGCGTCGGCGTCACGATGCTCGTGCCCGGCGGCATGCGCACGCATTTCTTCGACGGCCGCGACCCCGCGTACCAGCCGCCGCCCGACGCGCCGCTCGCGCCGCCGGAGGAGGTCGCCGCCGCGGTCGCGTTCGCGCTCGAGCGCCCGCCGGGGATCGAGCTGCGCGAGCTCGTCGTCTGCCCGTCGCAGGAGACCTCCTGGCCTTGACGTTGACGGGGCGAGATGCGCCGGCTCCACTGCTCGTCCTGCGCGCGCTGGGCCTCGGCGACCTGCTGACCGCCGTGCCCGCGCTGCGCGCACTCGCGCGCGCGTTCCCCGAGCGGCGGCGCGTGCTCGCCATGCCGCAGGCGCTCGCGCCGCTCGTCGAGCTGATCGGCACCGATCCGCGCCGCGCGCCCTATGGGGGCGACCGGGCGATCGACGCGATCGTCCCCCTGCCCGCCGCGGTGGCCGGTCGCGCGCCCGCTCCGGACACCGCCGCGCAGCTCCCGCGCGGCGCGCTCGCGGTGAACCTCCACGGCCGCGGACCCGAGAGCCACCGCCTGCTGCTCGCCGCCGCGCCCGCGTACCTGATCGCGTTCCGGCATCGCGACGTCCTGCAGACCGTCGGCAGCCCGCCATGGGAGCCCGGCGAGCACGAGGTCGCGCGCTGGTGCCGCTTGCTGTGCGCCCATGGGATCGCCGCCGACCCCGCCGCGCTCGACCTGATGCTCTCGGGCTCCACACGCGATCGCAGCGGACCGACCCTGATCCACCCCGGCGCCGCGAGCGCCGCGCGCCGTTGGCCGCCCGCGCGCTGGGCGGCCGTCGCGCGCGGCGAGGTGGCGCGCGGGCGCGCGGTGCTCGTGACCGGCAGCGAGGCGGAGGCGCCGCTCGCCGTCCGCATCGCCGCAGCAGCCGACCTCCCGGCGGACGCGGTGCGCGCCGGCCGCACCGACCTGCGGGGACTCGTCGCGCTCGTCGCCGGCGCCGGCCGCGTCGCCTGCGCAGACACCGGCGTCGCGCACCTCGCGACGGCCCTGCGCGTCCCCTCCGTCATCCTCTTCGGTCCGACCTCGCCGGCCGCATGGGGGCCGCCGCCCGAGCGGCCCTGGCACCGCGCGCTGTGGTGCGGTCGCATCGGCGACCCGCATGCATCCAGCCCGGACCGGGGACTGTTGGAGCTGACGCCCGCCGACGTGCTCGCCGCGCTCGCCGACCTGCCGGAGCCGCCGGCACCGCACACGGCCACGTCGCCGCGGCCGCGCTATGCGCTGTCGACCTCGTAGTCGTGCGCGCTCGTCCATCGGGTCTCCGGCTCACGAGCCGCGGCTGGCCTTGCCACCCTTGCGACCGGCGGCGGCCTTCTGCGCCTTTGTGCCGCCTTGTCTGGTGGCGTTGCGGCGGGTGCCGCTGCCGGAGGCCTTGCCGCCTCTTCTCGACGCGCTCGGCGTGTTGGCGATCTTCGCCGCGCGCTCCTTGCTCATGCCCTTTCTGCGCAGGCCCTCGTACTGCTTGTCGTCCTTCACGCTGGGGCCGTGGTCTCTGGCCATGATCGCCTCCTCGTGATCGAGCGGTCGCCGCTGGAATCCGTACCCGGCTACGGCTGCAGCACAACCTTGATCGCGCCGTCCTGCTTCTTCTGGAAGACCTCGTACATGTGCGGTGCCTCGTCAAGCGGGACCTTGTGGGTGGCGAGCCCATCGACGTCGAGCGGGTCATCGTCGCCGGTCACGAGCGGCAGCAGGTCGTCCATCCAGCGCTTGACGTTCGCCTGGCCCATCCGCAGCTGGATCTGCTTGTCGAACAGGTCCATCATCGGCAGGGGGTCGAGCTGCCCGCCGTAGACGCCGCTGAGGCTGATCGTGCCGCCGCGGCGGACCGCGTCGATCGCGCTGTAGACGACGCTCAGCCGGTCGATGCCGCCCTTCTCGATCAGCTTCGCCGCGACCTGATCCGGCAGCAGGCCGGCGAGCGTGTGCGCGAGCTTGCCGAATGGGGCGCCGTGCGCCTCCATGCCGACCGCGTCGATCACGGCGTCCGGGCCGCGGCCGTCGGTGCGCTCGCGCAGCATGTCGGCGACGTTCCCGTTCGCGCTGCCGGTGTCGATCGTCTCGACGCCGTGCCGGGCCGCCATCTCCAGGCGCTCGGGCACGAGGTCGATCCCGAACACGGTGCCCGCGCCGCGGTGCAACGCGATCCGGCAGGTCATCTGCCCGATCGGTCCGAGACCGTAGACGGCGACCGTGCCGCCCTGGGGGACGGCCGCATACTCGACCGCCTGCCAGGCAGTGGGGAGCACGTCGGAGAGATAGAGGAAGCGCTCGTCGGGCGGGCCGTCCGGGACCTTGATGGGGCCGAAGTGCGCCTGCGGGACCCGCAGGTACTCGGCCTGGCCGCCCGGCACCTGCCCGTAGAGCTTGGTGTAGCCGAACAGCGCTGCGCCCTTGCCCTGCTCGCGGACCTGGGTGGTCTCGCATTGCGTCATCAGGCCCTGCTCACACATCCAGCATCTTCCGCAGCTGATGTTGAAGGGGATGACGACGCGGTCGCCGCGGCTGATGTGCTCGACCTCGGGACCGACCTCTTCGACGATGCCCATCGGCTCGTGGCCGAGGACGTCGCCCTCGTCGAGGAACGGCGCAAGCACCTCATAGAGGTGGAGGTCCGAGCCGCAGATTGCGGTCGAGGTGATTCTCACGATCGCGTCCGTGGGCTGCTCGATCGCCGGGTCGGGCACCGTGTCGACGCGCACGTCGCGTCTGCCGTGGAACGTGACGGCCTTCATCGCCATGAACTCCTCGGGTAGGGGGCCGGTCTCCGTGGAGTACCCAGCGGCTATCTCGGCAAGCGCCGTGGGTCAGTGCGCATCGGTGCGCCGGCAGAGGACGGCGCGCGACGCTTCGCCGGCGCGAACGCGGGGTAGGCGGCGAGCATGCCTGCCGAGCGCCTCGTCATCTTCGACGTCGACGGGACGCTCGTGGACAGCACCTACCACCATGCGCTTGCGTGGCAGCGGGCGTTCGCCGAGCACGGGATCGCGCTGCCGATGTGGCGCATCCACCGCGAGATCGGCAAAGGCGGCGATCGGCTCGTGCCCGACCTCGCCGGTGAGCAGGTCGAGCGCGAGCGGGGCGAGACCTTGCGCGACCTGCAGCACCAGCGCTACTCCGAGCTGGTCGACGAGGTGCAGCCGCTCGCCGGCGCGCACGACCTGCTCGTGCAGGCACAGCACGACGGGTGGCGGATCGCGCTTGCCAGCTCCGGCCACGCCGAGGAGCTCGATCGCTATCTGGACCTGCTCGACGTCGCGGGCGTGCCGGATGCGGTCGTCAGCTCCGCCGACGTGGAGACGACCAAGCCGGCGCCGGACGTGCTCGGACTCGCCCGCGATCGAGCCGCACCGGACGTTCCGGCGCACTCGGTGCTGATGGTCGGCGATGCGGTGTGGGACTGCGAGGCCGCGCATCGAGCCGGCTTCACCCCCGTGGCGGTGCTCAGCGGCGGGATCGGTCGCGACGAGCTCGAGCGAGCTGGCGCGACGGCCGTCTTCACCTCGCTGCAAGAGCTGCGCGATGCGCTCGATCGCCTGCTGACCGGCCCTGGGGTCGAGCGGGGCGTGAGCGGGTAGTGCCACTGCAGGGCTCGAACTTGGATGGAGGACGACATGGCTGACACGTTGAAAGGCAAGCGAATCGCGTTCCTGGCGGCCGACGGCGTCGAGCAGGTCGAGCTCGAGCGCCCCTGGGCGGCCGTGCGCGAGGCGGGCGCGGACGTAGACCTCGTCTCCGTCGAGGACGGCGAGGTCCAGGCGTTCAACCACTTGGACAAGGGCGACACGTTCCCCGTCGACCGGACCGTCGGCGACGCGCGCGCGGAGGACTACGACGGGCTCGTGCTGCCGGGCGGGGTCGCGAATCCCGACTTCTTGCGGACTGACGAGCACGCGGTCGGGTTCGCGCGTGCCTTCTTCGAGCAGGACAAGCCGGTCGCGGTGATCTGCCACGGCCCGTGGACGCTCGTTGAGGCCGGCGTCCTGAGAGGGCGGACGATCACGTCGTGGCCGAGCCTGAGAACGGACATTCGCAATGCCGGTGCGACGTGGGTCGACGAGCAGGTCCACGTCGACAACGGCCTCGTCTCCTCCCGCAAGCCGGATGACCTGCCGGCGTTCTGCGCCAAGGCGGTCGAGGAGTTCGCCGAGGGCCGCCACGAGCAGCACGTCGCCGCATAGGCGATGGCTCAGAGCACGAGTAATCCGATGCTTACGGTCCCGATACCCGTCGCCGAGGTGCCCGACCCCAGTCCGCCGGAGGCCCCGACCGGGCCTCCCGGCGGCCCAGAGATTGCGCCCGATCCGACGCCGCCTGAGCAGCCGGCCGAGACCCCGCCGGCGCCCGAGGTGCCGGATCCCCAGCCACCGGTCGAGCCCGAGCCCGGAGAGCCGGACGTGCCCTCCCCGGACCCGACCGGACCCGAGATCCCCGACGACCCACAGCCGCCCGAGCCCGCCGTCGAGCCGCCGGGCGTCAGCCGCGGTCCCAGCCCCTCGAAGGTCTTGCGTCCGAGCACCAGCCCGCTGGAGCTCGCCTGACGCTTTAGATTGTCGCCATAGATTGGCGCTATGCTCTGGCTATGGCTGTCGATACCGCGACGATTCGCGTGACGCGCGAGACGCGCGACCTGCTCGCGGAGCAGGCGCGTGAGCGAGGGGTGTCGTTGTCGTCGATGCTGACGGAGCTGGCGCGCGATGTCGCGCGGGAGGCTGTGTTCCGGTCCGAGCGTGAAGCGGCTCGTACTGACGCCTCGAGCCGTGAGGCGCTCCGCGAGGAGCGGGCGTGGGAGTCCGCGCTTGGCGATGGCGTCGGCTGAGCCGCGTCGGGGCGAGATCTGGCTCGTCTCACTCGGCGCGGCGCGGAGGGGGGAACCGGGGAAGAACCGGCCGGCGATCGTCGTCTCGGTCGATGAGATCGCCGCCGGCGTGGAGCACGAGCTGTTCGTGGTCGTTCCGGTGTCGAGTTCCCGGGCGCCTTCGTTGCTGCGGCCGAGGATCTCTCCTGCTGAAGGCATCGACGGTGAGAGCGCTGCGATCTGCCGCGGCGTCCGAGCGGTCGCCCGCTCGCGGCTCCTGCGACCGATCGGGCGCTTGGGGCCGGAGACGCTGCGCGAGGTCGAGCAGGCGCTGGCGATGATTCTCGGGATCGATGCTCGGGCGATGGCATGAACGTGGAAGAGCTCGCCAACCTCGCGCATCTGCGCCGCGCGCGCGATCTGATGGATCGCGAATACGCGCGCCCGCTCGACGTTGCCGCGCTCGCCCGCACCGCGTTGATGTCGCCCGCGCACTTCTCGCGGCAGTTCCGCGCGACGTACGGGGAGACGCCCTACGCGTACTTGATGACGCGGCGCATCGAGCGGGCGAAGGCGCTGCTGCGCCGCGGCGACCTGTCGGTCACCGAGGTCTGCCTGGCGATCGGGTGCACGTCGCTCGGCTCGTTCAGCGCCCGCTTCACCGAGCTGGTGGGCGAGACGCCGACGGCCTACCGGGCCCGCGACCACGGCGCGCTCGCGAGCGTGCCGGGCTGCATCGCCAAGGACCTCACCCGCCCGAACCGTCAGCCGAGCAGGAATGGAGAAGCGCTCACGGCGCTGACTGCCTAGCCTTGCCGGCATGAACCTCACGCTCTCCCAATGCTTCGTCCTGGTCCATGACCCGGACCTCGCCCTGACCTTCTACCGCGACACGCTCGGCCTCGAGTTGCGCAACGACGTCGCCCGCGAGGACTTCCGCTGGATCACCGTCGGCGCCGCTGCTCAGCCCGGCGTTGCGATCGTCGTCACGAACTACCTGAACGGCAGCCCGGCCGACAGAGACGCGCTTGCCGCGCTCGTCGCCAAGGGCGCGCTCAACGGTGTCCACTTCCACACCGACGACCTCGACGCCACCTTCGAGCGCCTGCGCGCCGCGGGCGCCGAGATCGTGCAGGAGCCGACCGACCAGCCGTGGGGCACGCGCGACTGCGCCGTGCGCGATCCGTCCGGCAACTTGGTGCGCATCGACCAGCCGCCCGCTGCCTAGGCCCTGTGCCGAACGGCGCCGACAGCCACGATCTGATCCGCGTGCATGGCGCGCGCGTGAACAACCTCAAGGACGTCAGCGTCGAGCTGCCGAAGCGTCGGCTGACGGTGTTCACCGGCGTCTCCGGCTCGGGCAAGAGCTCGCTCGTGTTCGGCACGATCGCCGCGGAGTCGCAGCGGTTGATCAACGAGACCTACAGCGCGTTCGTGCAGGGCTTCATGCCGACGCTGGCGCGGCCCGAGGTGGACGTGCTCGAGGGGCTGACGACCGCGATCACCGTCGACCAGGAGCGACTGGGCGCCGACCTGCGCTCGACGGTCGGCACCGCCACCGACGCCAATGCGATGCTGCGGATCCTCTTCAGCCGGCTGGGGAAACCGCACATCGGCTCGCCCAGCGCGTACGCGTTCAACGTCCCCTCGGTGCGGGCGAGCGGTGCCATCACCGTCGAGCGCGGGGCCGGCAAGACGCAGACCAAGAAGGCCACGTTCAACCGCCTCGGCGGTATGTGCCCGCGTTGCGAGGGCCGCGGCTCGGTCACCGACTTCGACCTCGCGGCGCTCTACGACGACAGCAAGTCGCTTGACGAGGGCGCGATCGCGATCCCCGGTTACAGCATGGACGGCTGGTATGGCCGCATCTTCCGCGGTTGCGGCTTCTTCGATCCGGACAAACCGATCGCGAAGTTCAACAAGCGACAGCTGCACGACCTGCTCTACAAGGAGCCGACCAGAATCAAGGTCGAGGGGATCAACCTCACTTACGAGGGCCTGATCCCGAAGATCCAGAAGTCGATGTTGTCCAAGGACGTCGACGCGCTGCAGCCGCACATCCGCGCGTTCGTGGAGCGCGCCGTCACCTTCACGGTCTGCCCCGAGTGCGAGGGCACCCGACTCAGCGCGGAGGCGCGCTCGTCGAAGATCGGCAGAGCGAGCATCGCCGACGCCTGCGCGATGCAGATCAGCGACCTCGCCGACTGGGTCCGCGGGCTCGACGAGCCGTCGGTGGCGCCGCTGCTGGAGGCGCTGGGGGAGACGCTCGACTCGTTCGTGGAGATCGGGCTCGGCTATCTCTCGCTGGAGCGGCCGTCGGGCACGCTGTCGGGCGGCGAGGCGCAGCGCGTCAAGATGATCCGCCAGCTCGGGTCCTCGCTCACCGACGTCACCTACGTCTTCGACGAGCCGACGATCGGTCTGCATCCGCACGACATCCAGCGGATGAACGAGCTGCTGCTGCGGCTGCGCGACAAGGGCAACACGGTGCTCGTCGTCGAGCACAAGCCGGAGGCGATCGCGATCGCCGATCGCGTCGTCGACCTCGGCCCCGGCGCGGGCACCGCCGGCGGCGAGGTCGTCTTCGAGGGCACCGTCGAGGAGCTGCGGGCCAGTGACACGGTTACCGGGCGGCATCTCGACGACCGCGCGCAGCTCAAGTCATCGGTGCGCGAGCCGTCGGGCGCGCTGGAGATCCGCGGCGCCGACACGCACAACTTGCGGGATGTCGACGTCGACCTCCCGCTCGGCGTGCTGGTCGTGGTGACCGGGGTAGCCGGCTCCGGCAAGAGCTCGCTGATCCAGGGCTCGATCGCCGGGCGCGACGGGGTCGTCTCGGTCGATCAGGCGGCGATCAAGGGCTCGCGGCGCAGCAACCCGGCGACGTACACCGGCCTGCTCGACCCGATCCGCAGGGCGTTCGCGAAAGCCAACGGCGTCAGACCTGCGCTGTTCAGCGCCAACTCCGAGGGCGCCTGCCCCACCTGCAACGGGGCGGGCGTGATCTACACCGACCTGGCGATGATGGCCGGTGTCGCGACCGTCTGCGAGGAGTGCGAGGGGAAGCGCTTCCAGGCCGAGGTGCTCGAGTACAGCTTCGGCGGGAAGGACATCAGCGAGGTGCTCGCGATGCCGGTCGCCGAGGCCGAGACGTTCTTCGGCGCCGGCGAGGCGAAGACGCCGGCCGCGCACGCGATCCTCGACCGGCTCGCCGACGTCGGGCTCGGCTACCTCACGCTCGGCCAGCCGCTCACGACGCTGTCCGGCGGCGAGCGGCAGCGACTCAAGCTCGCGACCCGCATGGCGGAGAGAGGCGACGTCTACGTGCTCGACGAGCCGACGGCCGGTCTCCACCTCGCCGACGTCGAGCAGCTGCTCGGCCTGCTCGACCGGCTCGTCGACGCCGGCAAGTCCGTCGTCGTCATCGAGCACCACCAGGCGGTGATGGCGCACGCCGACTGGATCGTCGACCTCGGGCCCGGCGCCGGCCACGACGGCGGCCGGATCGTCTTCGAGGGCACGCCCGCCGACCTCGTCGCCGGGCGCTCGACGCTCACCGGCGAGCACCTGGCGGCCTACGTCGGCGCCTGAGCGCCCACGCGGCGGCCGTCACCAGGTCAGCTCTATCTCCAGCTCGCGCTCGTCGGACTCGATCTCCAACTCGATCTTGAGGTTCACCTCGTCGGGCACGGTGACGGTGAAGCGCATGCCGCCGCGCTCGAACTCGATGTCGTTGTGGCGGGCGAGCATGTCGGCGAGTCTGTGCAGCCGTGCGGCGGCCTCCTCGCGCCGCAGGCGCTCCTTCTGCTCTACGGAGAAGATGTCCATCGTCGCTCCTTCGTCGTGGGTTCACTGGTACGGGTGAAGGCGATGCGCGCGAGCGCGCGGGCGGCCTGTGCGACCCCCTCTGGCAGCGCGGCCGAAGGGGAGGCGCCGGGATGCTGGCGTGCGATGCGCACGCGCAGGACGCCGGGCCGGATGCGGAACAGCAGCGGGGGGTCGAGCTTGACCGCCTCGCCGTCGATGCCGGCCGGCACGGGATGGTCGGCACCGACCTCGAAGTCGGGCGCGGTCCACTCCCGCCACGGCCGCTGCGGCAGGCGCCCGCCGCTGCCGCCGCCGATCGAGCTGCCCGCGATGGTGATCCCGAGCAGGCCGTCGTCGATGCGCGGCCGCGTCCCCGAGCCGACCGCACGGCCGAGTCGGTAGCGGTTGTTGGAGACGAGGATCGCGGCGCCCGCGCGGTGCTCGTGCCCGCCGGGGCCGCTCCAGCGCAGGTCGAGCCCGCCGCCGTCGGGGCCGAGCACGTCGGGCACCGTGTCGAGCAGGGTGCGCAGCTTCGCGTCCCGGTAGCCCGCTCTCTGCACCGCCTCGGCGTAGAGGCCGAGCGAGACGTTGTTGACGAACACCCGTCCGTTGACCTCGGCGAGGTCGACGCGGCGCTCGCCGCCGTCGACGAACGCGTCGAGCGCTCCGACGACGTCGTCGCGGTCGACGCCGAGGTCGAGCGCGAAGTGGTTGCGCGTCCCGGCCGGGACGCACGCGTATGGCAGGTCGTGCTCGGCTGCGACTGCGGCGACGATCGCCTGCGAGCCGTCGCCGCCGGCCATCGCGAGTCCGTCGGCGCCAGCGGCGACCGCTGCGCGCACGAGCTGCTCCAGATCGTCGCCGAGGCGCAGCTCGATCGGCTCGATCTCGCGCGCCCGCGCCTCGTCCGCGAGCTTGAACTGCTCCGCCTTGCCGCCGCCGGACTTGGGGTTGTAGAACAGGACCGGCCGCTGCGGCGCGGGCCGCGAGGGCAGCGCCGTGTGCACGTCGAACACCCTGCGTCCGAGGATGCCGCTCAGCACGAGCGCGCCGACGACCAGCAGCTCCTCCAGCAGACCGTCGCTCGCCATCAGCGCGACCGCCGCGCCGAGCCCCAGCACGCCGATCACAAGCCCGGCGACGCGGACCGCGCCGGTGCGCAGGACGCCGTGCCAGGCCGCGATGAGGGCGACGATCACGCACGCGAGCGCGAACAGACCGCGCGGGAATTCCTGCACGGCGACGACGACCGCGAGGACCAGGCCGGCAGCGCCGAGCGCGAGCGCCCCCGTCGCCGTCATGCGCCGCCGCCTCATACTCACCTCCGTGGACTCCGATCCGGATCCAGGCCCGCCGCTGTCACGGGCCGCCGGCTGGCGGCGCGACGCGACGCGCATCGACGTCGCACTCTACGCCGCCATCGCGCGCACGCCGACACCAGCGCTCGACCGCGCGATGGCGCGGCTGTCGCACGCGGCGAACTATTCGCGCCTGTCGCTCGCCGCCGCCGCCGTGCTCGCCGCGACGGGCGGCCCGACAGGTCGGCGCGCCGCCGGTCACGGACTCGCGGCGGTCGGCGTCACTGCGAGCGTCGTCAACCTCGTCGGGAAGCCGCTCGGCCGGCGCCACCGTCCCGATCGGGCGGGCGCGCGTGTGCCCGCCGCGCGCCACGTGCCGATGCCCGCGTCGACCTCGTTCCCGTCCGGGCACGCCGCCGCCGCGTTCGCGTTCGCGGTCGGTGTCGGCCACGTGCTCCCGCCGGCCGCCATCCCGCTGCACGGCCTCGCCGCGCTCGTCGCCTACTCGCGTGTGCACACCGGTGTCCACTTCCCCGCCGACGTCGCCGCAGGCGCGCTGATCGGCACCGCGCTCGCGCAGCTCACGACGCATGCGCTCGACAGTCGCAACTGCCGTTGAAGGCCAGCCGAGCGCCCGCCGCTACGCCACGATCTCGTCATCCGAGCGGATCCGACGCGCGCCGGGCACGCGCGGCGCCGCCGCGGCGACCGCCTCGGGCGTGCTGACGGCTGCGGTGTCGGCTTGCAGGAGCGGGCCGAAGTCGAGGCCGGTCCGTCTCGTCAGCTCGCCCAGCGGGATCTGGAACAGCTTGAACGGCTCGAGCCCGAGCGTCTCCAGCTGGTCCTCCAGGTCCTCCTGCGTCAGCAGGTAGGCCTTCGCAGCGAGCGTCCCGTTCTCCACGTAGGCGATCAGCTTCCAGAACGAGCGCGGCACGAGCACGCCACGGAACGGGAAGTCGGCGTCGCCGAAGATCGGCCCGCCGAACACGCTGACGCGCAGGCGGTCGACGCTGACCTCGTCGAAGATCCCGTCCTCGACTCGGCCCCAGAGGCCGTTCTCGCTCGCTCTGTTGAAGGTTTCGAGCTGCGGCGTGATGTTCGAGTAGTAGAAGGAGTCTCTGTTGGCGGCTTCGGCCTCGGGCAGCGTGCCCCACAGCAGGTCGGCGCGGCGCGCGATGTGCCCGCGGTCGAGCGGGTCGTTTTTGTAGAGCTCGTTGTCGACCTGGAATCTGCGGTCGTAGGCGGGATCGACGACGAAGTCGATGCCCTCGCGCGACAGTCTCTTGATCGCGCCGCCGTCGATGTTCCAGGCGACCCAGCGGCAGAAGCGGCGGCTGGCGCTCATCGCGAGCGAGAAGTGCGTGTAGTGCCGCACGTGCTCGCCCGCTCTCGTGGGCGCGTAGTCGGCCTCGATCGCCGGTTGGACCGCCACCGGCAGCGGCACCGGGTGGTCGACGAGGAAGCCGGGGTCGTAGCCGCCGCCGATCTGCGGCACGACCTCGATCGCGCCCTCCACTTGGGGCTCCAGCGGCCGGATCTCGAGCTTCTCGAAGACGGACGAGGCCTGACAGGCGAGCGCGTGCTCGGGCTCCCCGCCGGTCTCGCCCGCGAAGTGCAGGCCGACCATCACGTCGGTCGCGTCGCCGTCGGCGTCGACCGCCATCCACGCCGAGCCGGAGTCGCCGCCCATCGAGATCTCGCCGTTCTCCGCCGGACGCTCGTCGTCGGGGCCGATCTCGAAGCCGCCGATCTGGTGCTGCTCGGTCCCGTAGCGCAACTTCGAGACGGTGTGGATGCGGATCACGACGCCGTACGTGACCGCCGTCGTGCGGCCGGACTTGACGAGGCGGTCGCCGAGCGCGGGATCGGCGATCTGCCGCACCGCGACGCCGAGCTCGAGCGTCTCGTCGAGCGCCGGTCGGCCGGCGATGCTGGCGATCGCGCAGTCGCCGGCGAGGCCCAGGAAGCTGCGCTCGAGTTTGCCGCACACGTTGGCCTCGGCGCGGTTGTCGTCGAACAGCCCCGGCTGGGCGATCGCGTCGCCGAGCTGTCCATCCGGGCCGTGGAAGACGTGCCAGTTGGAGAGCATGCGGATGGCGCCCGAGGCGCGATCGGCGACGAGGCAGCCGAGCGTGCCGGCGTCCTGCGAGCGCGCATTGCCGACGCTCACGCCCGGCTGCATCGGGTCCAGGCGCCGCTTGCGGTCCGGCTTCACGCCCAGCTCGACGAGCACCGGGTGCGTCTCGAACGCGCGCGGGATCACGTCGGTCGGCAGCGTGATGCCGTTCGGCGTCGTGATCTGGTCCGGGATCGCCGTCGTCGCCGCGCTCTCCAGCGCCTCAGGCGCGAGCTTCTCGTCGACGGTGAACTGCAGCGCCAGCTCGTCCGTGCGCTTGCCGTCGACGACCTTGTAGCCGAGGCCAACAGAGTTGATGTTCGGATCCTTCAAGTACTCGTCGGCCACCTGTCGCACAGCGGCCTCGAGCGCCGCTCTGTCCGTGACATCTCCGTCGCTCATCGCATGCGCTCCCCTGCGCTGGGGCGGCCCCCGATCGGACCGCCGATCGATCGAATGACGCACCGCTTAGCGGAACGTCGTGGTCAATCTAACCGGGCGCCTGATCGTCGGCGCCGCTGTGCGAGCGCCAGCCCGCCAGCCTTCGCGCGCGCCTTTGCGGCCGACACCGCTTCTCGTTAGGTTGCTCTCGATTCGTGAGCATCGGGCCATGAGGGTCCGGGCGGGGACGGTCGGGAGGCCGAGACGATGAGCATCGAGACCGCGGTGCTGGTGCGCCGCAACGCGTGGACGTTGCCGGATGGCGACGAGACGCTCGCCGCCTACGCGGCAGCCGTGAGAGCGATGAGAGCGCGGGACGACGACGACCCGACGAGCTGGGTCTACCAAGCCGCGATGCACGGCACCGCCGCCGAACCGCCGGAGGCGCTGTGGAACGGCTGTCAGCACGGCGGCTGGTACTTCCTGCCGTGGCATCGCATGTACGTCTACTTCTTCGAGCGCATCGTGCGGGCGGCGGTGAGAGAGACCGGCGGGCCGGCCGACTGGGCGCTGCCCTTCTGGGACTACGGCGCCGGCGGCGTGCAGGCGACGCTGCCGCTCGCCTTCCGCGACTCGCCCGACGGCGACAACCCGCTGTTCGTGGCCGAGCGCGACCCGCGCGTCAACAGCGGCAGGGGCGCGATCCCGCTGCAGGCCGGCTCGCCGGCGCGAGCGCTGGAACGCCCGCTGTTCGTCGGGCGCACGCAGTTCGGCGGCGACGTGACGCGCGTCGGCCAGTTCTGGCGCTCGCCGGGCCAGCTGGAGCAGACGCCGCACAACATCGTGCACGGCCTCGTCGGCGGCGAAGGTGGCCTGATGAGCAGCCAGCTCACGGCGGCGCTCGACCCGATCTTCTGGCTGCACCACGCGAACATCGACCGCATCTGGTTCGACTGGATCGGCGATTCGGAACACGCCGATCCGAGCGACGCGCGCTGGACCGGCCAGACGTTCTCGTTCTTCGACGAGGACGGGCAGCAGGTGCAGCTGACGGGTGCTGAGATCGGTGACATCGCCGGTCAGCTCGGGTACACCTATGAGCCGGCGCCGACGAGCGGAGCCGCGACGTCGAGGCCGGAGGCCGTCACGATGAACACGCCGAACCCGCCGGGTCCGGAGCAGGCCGAGATGGTCGGCGCCAGCGAGCAGCCGACCGAGCTCTCGGGCGCTCCTGCCGGCGTGACGGTGCCGATCGATCGCGCGACGGTCGAGTCGCTTGCGGGCGGCCGCGATGCGCCCGAGGCCCTGAGCGAGCGTCACGTCTACCTCAACCTCGAGGACATCGAGGGCGAGCGCAACCCCGGCACGGCCTACGGCATCTACGTGAACCTGCCGGAGGGCGCCTCCGCCGCGCAGGCACAGCGTCACCACGTCGGCAACCTGTCGTTCTTCGGCATCGAGCAGCTGCGCGAGCCGCGCGGCGACGAGCACGCCCACGGGCTGCGCTACACGGTCGACATCAGCGACCTCGTACGCGAACTGGCCGCGCAGGGCGGCTGGAGCGAGGATGCGTTGCACGTCACGTTCCGACCGATCGAGCCCGTCGATCCCGAGGCGCCCGAGGAGGAGCAGCACGCGGTGCCCGAGTCGCTGAGCTCGCACGCGCCCGTGCAGGTCGGCCGGGTGAGCGTGTTCTACGGCTGATGGCGGCCGCGGCGACTGCAGGCGCGCGCCCCCTCGGCTGGGAGGCGCGCGCGCCGCGACTGCTGCGGCGGCGCGTCACGCTTGCCTACGAGCTGGCCGTCGTCGTTGCGTGGATCGCGCTGGCCGTGCATCTGCTCGCCGAGCCGGGCGAGCATGAGGCGTCGGGGCCGCACGCGATGACGGCGCCGCATCACGTCGGCATGTGGGCGGCGATGAGCGCCGCGATGATGCTGCCGGCGGCGCTGCCGGCGCTGGCGCACGTCGGCGTCAACAGCCTGCGCCGCCGCCGACGGCGCGCGATGGCGCTGTTCGCCGGCGTGTACCTCGGCATGTGGCTCGCGTTCGGCGGGCTCGTGCTCGCGCTGTCGCCGCTGTGGACGCGGCTCGACGAGCCGCTCGCGCTGGCGGCGGCGTTGGCGGTGGCGGCCGCGTGGCAGCTCACGCGCTGGAAGCTGGTTGCCTTGCGCGCCTGCCACCGCGCCGTCCCACTGCCGCCGTACGGCCGGCGCGCGGACGCGGCCGTCGTGCGCTTCGGCGTGCGCAACGGCAGCGCCTGCGTCGGCTCGTGCTGGGCGACGATGCTCGCGATGGCCGTCACGAGCGGCGGCGCGATGCTGCCCGCCATGGTCGCGCTGACCGCACTCGTCACGACTGAGAAGCTCGCCGACAGACCGCGCCGCACGACGCGCCTGATCGCGCTGGCGCTCGCAGTGGCGGCGAGCGTCGCGGTGGCGCTCGTGTGAGGAGGCGGCATCGAGCCAGGACGTCATCTGAAAGGCTCCTGAACTACGCAGATCCAGGATCAAGGGAGCCCTGAGCACACGATGGCCGACACCGCGACCACGCCGATCAAGCCGCACGACTTCCTCGAGCTCGACGCGCTGCTGTCCGACGAGGAGCGCGACATTCGCGACACGGTGCGGGCGTTCGTCGCGAAGGAGGTCGTGCCGCACGTCGGCGACTGGTTCGAGCAGGCGACGATCCCGCGCGAGCTGGCGCCGGCGCTGGGCAGACTCGGCCTGCTGGGGATGCACCTGACCGGCTACGGCTGCGCGGGTGCAAGCGCCACCGCCTACGGCCTCGCGTGCATGGAGCTGGAGGCGGCCGACTCGGGCGTGCGCTCGTTGGTGTCGGTGCAGGGCTCGCTGGCGATGTTCGCGATCTGGCGGTGGGGGTCGGAGGAGCAGAAGCAAGAATGGCTGCCGCGGATGGCGGCCGGGGAGGCGATCGGCTGCTTCGGGCTGACCGAGCCCGACGCGGGCTCCGATCCGGGCTCGATGCGCACGCGTGCGCGGCGCGCCCCCGACGGCTCGGACTGGATCCTCAACGGCGCGAAGATGTGGATCACGAACGGGTCGATCGCGGATGTGGCGGTCGTGTGGGCGGCCACCGACGACGGGATCAGCGGGTTCCTCGTACCGAAGGGGACGCCCGGCTTCAGCGCCCCGGAGATCCACAAGAAGCTCTCGCTGCGCGCTTCGGTGACGAGCGAGCTGGTGCTCGACGACGTGCGTCTGCCCGACAGCGCTCGGCTGCCGGAGGTCTCCAGCCTGCGCGGCCCGCTGTCGTGCCTGAACGAGGCGCGCTACGGGATCGTGTGGGGCGCGGCGGGCGCGGGGCGCGCATGCTTCGAGGCCGCGCTGGCCTACGCGAAGGAGCGGATCGTCTTCGACAAGCCGATCGCAGCGACGCAGATCCAGCAGCAGAAGCTCGCGTTCATGGCGCTGGAGGTCAACCGCGCCTCGCTCGTGGCGCTGCACCTCGGGCGCATGAAAGACGCCGGCACACTGCGCCCCGAGCACGTCAGCATGGGCAAGCTCGGCAACGTCAACGGAGCGCTCGATGTCGCTCGCGCCGCACGCCAGGTGCTCGGCGCCAACGGCGTCAGCCTCGAGTATCCGGTGATGCGCCACATGAACAACCTCGAGTCCGTCGTCACCTACGAGGGCACCGCCGACGTCCACGCGCTCGTGATCGGCGGCGCGCTCACCGGCATCCAGGCGTTCCGCTGAAGGGGACTCGCCCGGGGCTTGTGGTCAAGGTGCAGCGGCCGCGGCGAGACGACGTTGACGTCGAGTAGGGGCACGTCGGTCAGCGTCGCGCGTCGGGCTCGGCGCCCTCGTCGAGCGCCTCGAGCAGAGCCCGGTTCGAGCTGAGGTCCACGCCCGGCCGCGGCCCGGTGCCGCCTCGGAACACCGGCACAGGGCACGCCGCCTCAGGCGTGCGGTCGCCGCTGAGCTCGCGTTGCAGCGCGGTCGCGACGAAGGTGTCGAGCGTCTGTCCGCGCTCACGCGCCCGGCGCTTGGCGGCCGTCAGCAGCTCGTCGGAGATCGACAGGGTGGTGCGCATGATGCGCAGTTAGTGCATCACACACACCAACCCTCACGATCCGGGCTAGAGCCCGAGCCAGCGCAACCGCGGCAGGTCGTGCCGCGCGACGTCCTTGCCCACCTGCACGGCCGCCTCGTCCGAGAAGCGGAAGTGGACGCCCTCCCACACGCGGCCGTCCACGGTCTCCTGCGTCGGCGTCGACCAGCGGCCGTACGTGTGTGTGACGCCCGGGTCCGTCGTGCTCGTGACCGCGATCGGCTTGATCGGCCGCGGGCCGACGAGCGCGCGCAGCACCGCCTCCGCGGTGCCCGCGTAGCCGGCGTGGCCGCTCGGGTACTCGGGATGGCGCGGCGTCGCGAGCAGCGGCGTCCAGGTCGGGTCCGGATCGACGGCACCCGTGCGGATCGCCGTCACCGGGCGCCAGAACACGTACGTGTACTTCGCGTCGGCGATCGCGATCTGCTGGTCGATCTCGATCGCGTTGAAGGCCGCGACGAGTCGCGCCTGCCAGGCGAGCGGGCGGTGCGCGTCGGCGATCGAGGCACGCACGATTTGCGCGTAGGCCTCGATCGACGGCTGCGCGACGAAGTTCGCGATGTCCGTCTGGGCGGCCGTGCGCGTGCTGCTCGTCGCGCTGCCGAGCGCGCGAACCTCGGCGAGCGCGCTCAGGTAGCGCTGCGAGGTCAGGCTCGGCGGTGGGCCGGGGCGGAGCTCGTCGTTGGCATGCAGCAGGAAGCTGCGCGCGCTCGGGAGCCCGGCGCGCACGACGGGACCGAACGTCGGCGGCGTCGGCTGATAGACGCCGGGCGCGGCGGCCGGCGGCGTCCACGGCACGTTGACCGAGGCGGTGTCGAGCCCGTCCCCGGCGCGCTCGGCGAGCGCTTGCGCGGCCTCGCGTCTGCCGCTTGCGATCCCGAGTGTCTTGGCATTGCCGTCCGGCACCGTCGCGAGCGTCGAGGCGAGCGCGGCGTCGAGCTGCGGCGCCTGCGCGGGCACGATCGCGACGAGCGCATCATGGAGCGCGGTCGCGAAGGCGGCCGTCTGGAAGGCTGGCGCGTGGTGCTCGTCGACCGCGCGCGCGGCGGCGATCCAGCTGACCGCCCAGATGCGGTTCTGCGTCACCTGCTCCGGCTGCGCGGCCGCGGCGACGGCCGCTCGCGTGAGGTCGAACCACTGCAGACCGAGTGTGGTCTGGGCGGATGCCGTGGCCTGGTGGCCGCGCCAGTGGTCGTGGTGGTGTCGGTGGCGATGCTGGGGCGCGTGCGCCGTGGCGGGACTGCGGTGGGCGTGCGCGTCGGGTGCGAACAGGAGGGCGGCGGCCGTAGCGAGCACGAGCGCTGCGCGCACCGCGAGCACGATGCCCGGCCGGGAGGCGACGCGCCGCGCCGCGGTTGCGCGCGGGTGCGAATGACCGACGTACATGAGGTGAGGCTCCGTTCGTTGGGCCGGAATCGCCCGGCCGGAAGGTCGCTTGACGTGGGCGCGCCCGAGGCCCGGCCTCAGGCGCGCCGCTTACATCGACGCACCGCGCGTACGGGCTCGTCGGTGACGCTCATCCGGTCCTCCTGGAGTGGGTCGATCTAATCTCTATAAAGTCAGTAGAGATTGTATAGTATGTACCCCATGCAGCGCACCGACGTCCACCAGCATCTGCTCGGCGAGCCGCTGATCGCCGAGCTCGCGCGCCGCCGGCGGCCACCGGCGCTGATCCGCCGCCGCGGCGGCTGGACCTTCCGGCTGGCGGGCGAGCCGGACAGCGTGCTCGCCCGCGCAGCAATCGACCCGCAGGCGCGGCAGGCGGCATTGAACCGCGACGGCGTCGACCGCGCGCTCGTGGCGCTGTCCACCGCACTCGGGATCGAGACGCTCCCGGCCGAGGAGGCGATTCCGCTGATCGACGCCTACCAGCGGAGCGTCGACGCGCTTCCGGCGCGCTTCGGCGCGTGGGGCGCGGTGCAGCTCGACGAGCCCGATCCGCACGCTGTCGACGTGCTCATCGGCCGCGGCGCCGTCGGGCTCTCGCTGCCCGCCACCGCGCTCGCAACCCCCGCCGGACTCGAGCGCGTCGGGCCGCTGCTGGAGCGCCTCGAGCAGCACGACGCGCCGCTGTTCGTCCATCCCGGCCCGGTCGCGGCGGATGCGCGAGGCGCGGGGGAGGCGCTGCCGGCGTGGTGGCCGGCGCTGACCGACTACGTCGCCCAGATGCATGCCGCCTGGTTCGCCTTCCTGCACGTCGGACGTCGCGCACATCCGCGCCTGCGCGTGCTGTTCGCGATGCTGGCGGGCGGCGCCCCGCTGCAGCTCGAACGCCTCGCCGCACGCGGGGGCCCGGCCGATGCCGCGGTCGATCCGCTGATCTTCTATGACACCTCGTCGTACGGGCCGCGCGCGCTGCGGGCGGCGATCGCCGTGGTCGGCGCTGGGCAGCTCGTGCACGGCTCGGACCGGCCGGTCGTCGAGCCGCTCGTGCCGTCGGCCGACACGGCGCTCGGCCATGGGCTGCTGCGCGTGAACCCGCACCGGCTGCTGGCCGGCAAGCGCGAACGGGCCGCCGCATGAGCGCACAGCTCGCCCCGCTCGTGCGGCCGGCCGGTCGCGACCTGACGGGCGACGAGCTGCGCGCCGTCGCGTCGCAGCTCGCCGCGCAGCCGCAGCGCTGGGCCGCGCACGTGCACCACGACCCCACGCAGCGCACGTACGAACAGCTGCTGCGCGACCAGCATCTCGACGTGTGGCTGATCTGCTGGTCCGAGGACCACGACACCGGCTTCCACGACCACGACCTCTCGGCCGGGGCCGTCGCCGTGATCGCCGGCGCCGTGCGCGAGGAGCGGCTCGCGCTCGGTCGCCCGGCGAGCGCGCCAATCGCGCGGACGGTGTGCGCCGGCTCCTCGTTCGCGTTCGGCGCGAGCGACATCCATCGCGTGCTGCACGCCGGCGACGAGCCGGCCGTGACGATCCACGCCTACTCGCCGCCGCTCGTGCGGATGGGCGCCTACGTCATCGAGCCGGACGGCCAGCTGCGGCGTCACGCGGTCTCCTATGAGGACGAGCTGAAGCCGCTCGACACCGCGCGCGCCTGACGTCGCCGTCGTTGCGCTCGTAGCCCCTCGCCATTCCGGGTACGACGAGAAAAAGAACTCACCTGGAGGTTGCATGGGCATCATCGGTTGGATCATCCTTGGACTGTTGGCGGGGGCGATCGCGAAGGCGATCATGCCCGGCGACGATCCCGGCGGCATCATCGTCACCACGATCATCGGCATCCTCGGCGCGATCATCGGCGGACTCATCGCCAGCGCCCTCGACATCGGCGATCTCGACGAGTTCTTCGACATCGGCACCTGGGCCATCGCGATCCTCGGCTCGCTGCTGCTGCTCGCGATCTACCGCGTCGTCGTCGGTCGCCGCACCCTCACCTGACCGCCGCGGCCAGCCGTGCGGCACACCGCGCACGGCTGGCACCGCCGGCTCTTTAGACTTTCCCTACAAAGTCAGTGGAGAATGCGCTACAGTTCCGGCCATGGCAAATTCTGTAAAGCCGGTCAGGAAAAACAGGTTTAGTACGCGGGCCCGTGCAACGCGCACGCACACCCCCGCGAAGACCGACCGTGCGGCGGTGTCTCCCGGCCGCACGATCGCAGCGATCGATCATTCCCCCATCCGGGTCGATCGCGGCCCCATCCCTACGGCGACGGGCATCGCCCACCAGCTCGGCTGGCTCGAGCGCGAGGCGGCGCTTGACGGAACGCCGCTGTCCGTCGGAATGGGGTTTCGCCCTCCGGTCATCGCTGGCGATGACCTGCGGGCGACGTCACCGAAGGCGCCGCCGCGCTCATCTCTCCTCAGCGCGGCGGCGCACTCGGACCATCTGTGGGAGGGCGACAGCACGCGCGCGCTGTGGGAACGCAGCGAAGGACGGGCGACGCGGCTGATCGGCCTCACATGGGTCGAGACCTTTCAGGCTGTCGTCGCCATGCCGGACGCAGGCATCGCCGGTCCCGAGCACCTGGCCGGCCGCCGCCTCGCCCTCCCGTTCGATCGCACGGCGTCGATCGACGTGCATCGCGCCGCCGCCAGCCGCGGGCTGCATGCGGCGCTCGGGCTCGCCGGGATCTTCCCCGGCGAAGTCGCGCACGTGGACGTCGATGCCTCCGCCGAGCTTGGCAACCCGTATGCGGCTGAGCTCGCGGCGCTGACGAGCGGCGACGTCGACGCCGTCTTCATCGCGGGCGCCGCCGGCGCCGCGGCCGCGGCGCGCATCGGCGCCACGGCGGTCGCGAACATCGGCCGCCACCTCGACCCGGCGGTGCGCACGAGCGGCACGACCCCGGCGGCGATCGTCGTCGATGCCGAACTGATCGAACAGCAGCCGAATCTCGTCGTGCGGCTGCTCGCGGTGCTGATGCGGGCGGGCGCATGGGCGCAGCTCAACGGGCCGGACGCGACGCACCTGCTCGCACTCGAGACCGGCACCACGGTCAGGGATGTCAAGACCGCCTACGGCGCCAACTGGCCCGACCAGCTCCACGTCGACCTCTCGCACCGCAAGCTCGACGCGCTCAGAGCCCAAGCCGACTTCCTCGTCACCCACGGCTTCCTCCCACGCGCCGTCGACCTCGGCGCCTGGATCGACCCCCGCCCGCTCGGCGTCGCGCGCGAGCTACTGGCGGCGGAGCGCGTCGCCTGGGTCTAGTGGCGGAGCCGGCCGCTCAGGCGGCCGGCGCAAGCACGTCGAGCACGACGACGCGGTCGGGCACGGCGAGCGCGGAGCGTGCCGCGGCTTCGAGCGCGCCGCGGTCGAGGTCGTAGCGACCGGCGACGGCAGCGATCGGCTCCTCGACTCCGAGGTCGGGGTAGAGCAGCTGCAACTCGACCGGGTGGCCGTCGTGCAGCGCGACCACCGCGCGCTCATGGACCTGATTCGCACGCTCAGCGTGCTCCACCGGTGCGAGCGTGATCGAGATGGCGTTGGCCTTGCTGTCGCAGTCGGCGCGCATGTCAGTCGTCCGGGAAGGTCGTGATGACGAAATCGGGGCGTCGCGGAAGCATTGCGACCGGCGGTTGCGAGCACCACCCCAAAGAGCTGTGATCGCTTCCCTTTTCGATCACCCGTCGCTTGGCGGCGTGACGTACGCCTTGCCGAGCACGGTGGGGGCGAAGGAGCCGGCTTGCGCGGCGCGGGCGAGCGGTCTGAGCGCGAAGAGGTCCTCGAGCGAGCGCAGCAGGGCGTAGGGGTCGTACGCGGTGCCGGCGGTGCCGCCGGCCTGTGCGTACTTCGAGACGAGCAGGGCGCCGTTTCTCACCGGCGCGTCCGTGGGCGGCGGGGCGGCCGGGTCAGCGGGTGGGGTGACGTCGCCGGCGAAGGCGACGATCAGCAGGCCGTCGGCTCTGTACGCGGGGGAGGCGAGGATCTTCGGGACCCATGTCGCCAGGAACGCGTCGGCGGCGGCGAGCCCGCCGGGCGTGCCGTCGATGCACGGGGACTCGGTCCCGTCGTTGCAGAGGTTGGGCGCGATGTAGGCGAGACTCGGCGTGTCTTTCTCCGACCGCAGATCGTTTTCAAGCTCGGCGAGCGAGCCGTCGTTGGCGTCGCAGTCCCCGAGGTCGAGCAGCGAGTGGAAGTAGACGAACGGGTTGCGCCGGGTCGCGTAGCCGTCGCCGGGCCGTGCTGTCAGCGTGTCATCGGCAGCGTTCGACGCCGGATGGCGGCACGTCGCCTTTGGCGCTACGCCGGGGGTGGGCGCCGGCCCTCTGTCGAGGTCCTCGACGTACGCGCGCCACTCGCGTCTGCTCGCGCTCAGCTGGTCGGCAAGCGTCGTGACGGTGTTCGGGTAGACGCAGCCGTCCGCCGTGATCTCGCCCGTTCTCGACGGGGCGCTCGTCGGCGGGATCTCTCTGTAGGTAGGGCAGTCGGCGCGCGTGTCGGCGTTCGGCGGCTGGCCGCCGATCATCGCCAGCTCGTCCGCGAGGCCGGCGCGACCGAGTGAGCTGTAGCCGGTCAGCAGCGTGCCCTTCGGGCGCAGCGTCGTGTTGAGGTAGTTGGCCGGGGAGCCGCCGCCGAACGTCGCGTCGAAGCCGTGGCCGGCGAGCACGATCAGAAAGACGTGTCTGATCTTCGTCGGCTCTGGCTCGGCCGCTGCTCTCGGGTTGCTGCCACTGCTCCCGGTGCCGCCATCGCCATCCTCGTCGCCCGTGTCGGACGGCGTGGCATCGGTCGCGTCGCCGGCGGAGGCGTCGTCGAGCGTGCCGACCTCATCCGCCGGCGAGTCCGCGGCGCCTTCGTCGGAGAAGTCGTCGTCCGAGCTCGTGTCCGCCGTGTCCTGCGCGCCGAGCCCCGGCGCGTCGACCGTGACCGGCTTGCGCTGCGCGACGAGCGCGGGGGAGGCCTCGGCCCTGCCGCTCTCGCGCAGGCCGGCGCCGAGCACGACGAGCGTGCAGAACAGCGACAGCACGACGACGATGCGCAGCTGCAAGTGCGTCACGGCGCGGCTCCGCTCGATCCGTTCGTGCGGGCGATGACGGTCTGCGCTGTCGGGTCCGGGGCGCCGAGCGGCTGTCCGCAGCTGTGGCAGAAGCGCGACTGCGCAGCATGCGGCGTGCCGCACGCGGGACAGGCGCCGACGGGCGAGGCCAGAGGGAGGGGGTTCCCGCGCAGCTCGCGCTCGACTTGCGCGAGATCGGCGTCGACGCGCTGGAGCTCCGCTGCTTTACGCGTCAGCACGTCCATCCGCACGTGGTCGCGGATCGCCATCTCGTAGAAGACGCCGCCGAGGTCGGCCTGCAGCAGCGCGAAGCGCTCCGTCAGGCGCTCGCGCCGCGCGAGCAGCTCGCGGTCGCCCTGCTCGGCGGCCGTCGGCGTGCGCGCGGCATCGCGCCACGCCTGAGCGGCCAGCTTGTCCGCCGGCACCATGCCGGCGGGCGGGGCGTCGCGCTGACGGCGGACGCGGATGCGGTCGAACAGGCTCACGGGATGATGATCTGGTCGGGCAGGTCGCGCTGCTGCTCCACGTACGCTCTGCCCTTCGAGTTGACGATGTGGTCGAGCGCTCTTCTGCTCTCCTCGAGCTGCTGCGGGGTCACTCTCGAGTCGGTCAGGCTGCGCGCGCTGCCGTATCTCGTTCTGGCAATCACGTCGCCCTTGGCCGGGTCGCTCGTGTCGCCCTTCGAGCCGGAGCCCGAGCCGGCGTCGTCGCTCGACGTGTCGCTCGCGGTGCTCGCACCGCCGCCCATCACGTTCACGATCGGCGCCTTTTGTGCCTTCAGCGCGTCGACGAGCTGCTGGTCGTTCCCACTGCCGCGTCCGACGACGATCCCGAGCGCAGCGACGAGCGGCAGCAGCGCGAACACGAGCGCGAATCTCGTGCGCGACGCGGACCCGGCCGCCGCGGCCTGGGCGGCGCCGGGCGCGGGCGCTGCCTCCGCGGCTCGCGTGCGGCGGGCGGATTCGACGAAGTAGCGCGCGGCCGGGTCGTCGGCGTGCGCGCGTCGCGCCCCGCAGACGACGCAGTAGCGCTGGCGCTCGGCGAGCGGCGCCTGGCAGTGGTCGCACAGCTCCCACGACGTCGCGTGGGCTGCGGTCGGCGGTGGTGTGGGATCGGTGAACGTCATCGTGGTGCTCTCCTCACTCGAAGATCGTCGGCAGCGCGTGGACGCGCGCCGCGTGTCTGCCCGGTGCGCCGAACAGCGCGACGCGCGCGCTCGCGCGCCCGCGCGAGCCGAGGTGTCTGACGGTCGCCGTGCCGGCGGCCAGCACGCGCCCGTGCGCCCGCACCACCGCGTAGACCTGCAGCCCGAACTGCGGGACGTCCGAGCCGTTGGCGAGCGCGACGCGCACGGCCGCCGGCATCAGGTGCCGTCTGGCCGCGTCGGACTTTGCGCCTCTGGCGGCTGCGCGTCTCGCCGCACCAGACTTGCCGGCGACGCTCGCCGCCGGCGCGCGCACGGCCGTCGCCGCTATCCGCGGGAGCGCGCCGGCCTCGCTCGCCCGGCCCGTGAGCGCCCACGGCCGCCCGCTCGGCAGTGCGCGCCGCGTCGTGTAGATCCACGTCGTCGTCTCGCCGCCGCCGATCGCCGGCACGTGCGTCTGGAACCAGGCGAGCCCGTGCCCGCCGTTCAGCTCCATGCGACGCCCGTCGGCGCCGCGCACGCCGACGACGATCGGCACGTCGGTCAGCGCGCTCGCGCCGCGATTGCGCAGCGTCACGACGAGCGCACCGCCGTGGCGCCCGCGCACGCGGTCGACGTGCAGCACGCGCACGTCGCGGCTGCGCCCGCCGAGCCACAGCGGCTTGCGGCCCTCGACCGTCCGGTCGGCGACGAGCTTCGCGCGTGCGTTCTTGTCCTGCGTCGAGACGCAGCCGCTCAGACCGCCGCCCCCGATCGCGAGCACGAGCGCCGTGGCCACGACGCGTCCAGATGGGCGATGCCTCGGCCGTGCGTGCGCGGGGCGCACGGGACCGAGCTGGGCGGGGGAAGCAGGGCGCAGCCAATACCAGGCGGTATTGGCAAGCCCGATGACCCCGATCCAGCGACGGTATCCGTGCGTCATCCGCGTGCGTGCGGTCGGGGTATTGCCCATCAGCCGAACCCGCCACTGACGTACTCCTTCGTGCGCGCCTCGCGCGGCGATCCGAACACCTGCTCGGCCGGTCCGAACTCGACCAGCTCGCCGAGGTACATGAACCCGACGCGGTCGGCGATGCGGTAGGCCTGCTGCAGGTTGTGCGTGACGATCACGACCGCGACCTGCTCGCGCAGCGCCACGATCAGCTCCTCGATCCGCTGCGTCGAAGCCGGGTCGAGCGCGGAGCACGGCTCGTCGAGCAGCAGCACCTCGGGGTCGGCCGCGAGCGCGCGCGCGATGCACAGCCGCTGCTGCTGGCCGCCCGAGAGGCGCAGCGCCGGGTGCGCCAGGTCGCCTGCGACCTCGTCGTACAGGCCGGCCCGCTCCAGTGCGCTGCGCACCGCCCCCTGCAACGCCGCCTTGCGCGGCCGGCGCGAGGCCTGCTCGCGCAGCACGTAGGCGACGTTGTCGAACACGCTCATGGGGAACGGATTCGGCTGTTGGAAGACCATCGTCACGCGCCGCCGCAAAGCCGTCGGCTCCAGCGTCGCGATGTCCTCGCCGTCGAGCAGGATGCGGCCCTTCATCGAGGCCGTCTTCGTCAGCTCGGTGAGCCGGTTGAGCGAGCGCAGCAGCGTCGTCTTGCCGCAGCCGGACGGCCCGATCAGCGCGAGCACCTCGCCCTGGCGGATCGGCAGTGAGACCTCCTTGACGGCGAGCTTGGAGCCGTACGCGATCGACAGCTGCTCGACGTGCATGCGGTCGACCGCGAGCGGGGAGGAGCCGATCTTCCGGCGCGGTGCACTGACGAAGCTGGGCGCGCCCGGAACGGCGCCCCCGGCCGGCATCACGACCGTCGGCTGCTCGGCCGGTTCGATCACCTGCGCATCGGTCCCCGTCAGCGGCAGCCGCCGCACGGGCGGTGGGGTTGCAGTGCTCAACTCCAGCGCCTCCCGCGTCGTGCGGCGACGTCCACCGCGAAGTTCAGTGCAAGGACCATCGACAGCAGCACGAAGCCGGCGGCGAACGCCTTCTCCGGCTGGTTGATCTCGCCGGTCGGCGCGTTCGCGTAGACGAACGTCGTCAGCGTGGAGCCGGTCCCTTTGAGCGTTCCCAGCAGCGGCACGTCGCCGGCCTCGGTGAAGCGCAGCGTCGCGCCGAGCAGGATCACGATGATCGCGGTGTCGCCGATGATGCGCCCGACGCCGAGCATCGCGCCCGTCACGACCGACGGCCGCGCCGCCGGCAGCAGCACGCGCCGCGTCGTCGCGATGCGCGTCTTGCCGACGGCGTAGGACGCCTCGCGCACGTGGCCGGGGATCGCCTGCAGCCCCTCGCGCACGTTCGCGACGATCAGCGGCAGCGCGATCAGCGACAGCATCGCGGCGGCGGCGAAGAACGAGCGGCCGTAGACGACCCCGTCGTTCGTGCGCGACAGGAACGCCAGCGCGCCCTGCTCGAAGATCAGCGTGCCGAACAGCGCGAACACGATCGACGGCGAGCCGGCGAGCATCTCGATCGTCGACTCCGTTACGCGCGCGAGCCATGACGGGCGGCCGAACTCGCTCAGCCAGACGCCGATCGAGAGGCCGAGCGGGAAGGCGATCGCCATCGCCATCAGCGCGACGATGACCGTCCCCAGCAGCGGGTCGAGGAAGCCGCCGGACTCGCGCTCGGTCACGCCCGCGGCAGGGTGCGTGACGAACAGCTCAGGGCGCACGTAGCGGATTCCCTGGACCATCATGTAGATCACGATCGCGGCGGTGACGGCGAGGAACGTCAGGCCAAGAAACCAGGCGAACGCGAGCCCGAGACGGTCGGTCCAGCGCCACGAGGCGCTCGAATCCCGAGCGGACCGGCGAGCCGGGGCGGGCGCCGGAGGCGGCGCCGTCGGCGGCGGGGGCGCCACGGTGCTCACGCCCGCACCCCATACCGCTTCATCGGCTGCTTCGCCGCCCATCCTGCGAGCGACAGCATCGCGGCGCTGAACAGCAGCACCGCCGCCATCGCGAAGATCGTGTGGCGCATCGGCTCCGAGGTGAGCTCCTCCGCCGTCTGGAGAATCGTCGCCGCCAAAGGCCGGGTCGGCTCGACGAAGAAGATCAGCCCGTCGGCCGGGTTCGGCGCGAAGGACACCCCGCCGGTGACCATCGCGAGCATCACCGTCTCACCCAGAGCGCGCGCCGTCGCGAGCACCGTGCCGGCCACCAAAGCCGGCCGCGCGGTGCGCACGCCGATCTTCCAGAACGTGCGCCAGCGGTTGATGCCGAGGCCGAGCGAGCCCTCCAGCCAGCCGCGCGGCACCGCGCGCAGCCCGTCGGAGAAGACGGCGATCATCAGCGGCGCGATCATCAGGCTGAGGATCAGCACGCCGGCGAGCAGGCTGTAGCCGCTCAGCGAGACGATGTACGCGACCGAGCGGCGGTTGCCGTCGGTGATCACGTGGTTGCCGATGAACGGCACCAGGATCAGCACGCCGAGCAGTCCGAAGATCACCGACGGCACGCTCGCGAGCAGCCGCACGACGGGCTCGAGGATGCGCTTGATCGCCTCCGGCGCGAACTCGACGACGAACACCGAGACGAACAGCGCGCTGACGAAGCTGAGCGTCACGGCGCCGAGCGTCGTCAGCAGCGTCCCCCAGATGATCGGCCACGCGTGGAACGTGTAGACGGGTCTTCTGAGCAGGTTCGCGGAGGTGTAGATCTCCTGCACCTGCTGGTCCGGGTTGCCGCCGGGCCCGAACCAGCCGAAGCCGTTGTGATCGAACGACGGCCACGCCTCCTTGAACACGAAGACGACCAGCAGCAGCACGAACAGCAGCACCGCGCAGACCAGCGCGCCGAGCATCAGCTCGGCGCGCTGGTCGGGCAGCAGCCCGCGTGACGCTCGATGTGTGCGACTCGCTAGCGCCATCGGGCCACGGCTACTTCTTCTTCGCCTTCTTCTTCGGCGGGTGCTTCGCGTTGAACGCGGGCACCGCGCCGGCCTTGGCGATGATCTTCCCGGCCGCGTAGCTCGTGCGGATCCAGTCGCCGAATCTCGTCGCGGCCTTGTTCGGCTTGCTCGCCGGCAGGACGATCCAGCCGTAGCGCGAGAGCGGGTACTTCAGCGTCTTGATCGCGCTCGCCTGGCACGGCTGGCCCTCGAGCTTGAGGCGCTTGACGCCGCTGCCCGGGCCGGAGTTGGCGAGTCCGACGTAGCCGATCCCCGCAGGGTTTCTCGACAGCGCGACGGCGACCTCGCCGTCCTTGTCGAGCTGCGTGACGTTCGTCGCCTGAGTGAGGCCGCCGAGCACCGCGCTCTGGAAGAACGTGTAGAGGCCGGCGGTCGAGTTGCGCCCGAACGCCGAGATCGGTGAGCGCAGGTTCGAGCCGAGCGCCTGCCACTCGGTCACGTTGCCGAGGAAGACGTCTCTGACCTGCGAGATCTTCAGGTTGTTCAGGACGTTGCCCGGGTTGACCGCGACGCAGAGGCCGTCGAGGAACAGCTTCGAGTAGCTGAGGCCCGAGTCCGACGGAAGCGGCGGCCGCGTCTGGAACGCGAATGCGCTCTTGCCGTCCTGCACGTCCTTTGCGCCCGCGTTGCCGTTGTTCGCCGTGTAGACGAGCTTCGTGGAGGGGTCGACCTTCTTGTAGGCGGCCGCAAGCACCTCGAAGTACGGCTGCATCGCGCTCGAGCCCGAGCCGAAGACCGTCGCCGCCTGCGCGCTCGCGGGTCCCGCGATCAGGACGGCGAGCAGCATCAGCCCGCCGAGGATCGCCTTGGTTCGTCTTGCCATTGGTCCCTTTCCTAGTGAGAGCTCCCAGAACTCCCTTAACCCTACCAAGTTTGTGGAGAATATGTATGGTGAAGCGCGCAACCCACGAGAACAACTCTTACGAGAAGGGACCGACGTTGAAGCGAACGACCTGCATCCGCGCGGCCGGAGCGCTCGCCGCGCTCGCGCTCGCGCTGCCCGCGAGCGCCTCGGCCGTGCCGAGCGTCACGACCGTCGAGGGCAAGCTCGACACGCCGGGCGTGACGTTCTTGACGGACCCGTCCGGCGCGGGACTCACGACCCAGGCGCGCTACGTCGTCTCGGCCGACGGCTGGACGCTCGGTTACGCCGAGAGCAACGGCGTCACCGGCGGCGGCGTGATCGACTACTCGGTGCTGCCGACCGACTACCGCGCGCCGGCGATGCCCGCGGAGAAGCTCGCCTACCCAGCGGCGCAGACCGACGTGCAACCGCACGCGACCTGCTCCGGCGTGGCGGCGCTGAGCGACTCCGCGAACGTGCTGGCGTGGCAGGGCAGAGACCCGTCCTACGCCTACGTGCCGTGGCAGAAGGCGACGGCCGGGCTCGGCGACGATCCCACCAAGTGGATCCCCGTCGTGAGAACGGTGACCGGCGTCGATCTGGCGACGGCCGCCGACCTGAGAAGAGCGTGCGCCGACCTCGGCGGCACCTACCACGCCGCCGACACGGCGTCGTCGGTCGCCGATGCGCTGATCGCGAACGCGACCGCGCCGCTGCAGAGACAGATCACGACGCTGCAGGGCCAGGTCGCGACGCTGACGAGAGCGAGAGCCGCGTCCGACAGAGCCGCCGCGACGGCCAGAGACGCGCAGAGACTCGCCGAGGCCGCCTACCAGGCGCTCTTCACGAAGCCGATCGCGCTCACGCTGGCGACCAAGCGCTTCGTGCTGGGCAGCGGCGTGGTGATGGTCACCGGCTCGCCGACCGACCCGGTCGACGTCACGTTGGAGATCACGAAGAAGAAGGCCAGGAAGCTCGGCCTCTCCTCGCCGGTGATCGCCGAGGCGCTGGGCGAGCTCGACGCCGACGGCGCCGCGCTGCTGACGCTCAAGCCCGACCAGGACGTCCTGGATGCGCTCGCCGCCGACAGCGCCAGAAGCGCGAAGGCGAAGAAGAGCAAGGGCAAGAGCAAGAGCAGAGGCAAGGCCGCGCGCAGAGTCGCGATCCCCGCGACCGTGCTCGCCGTCTCAGGCGGCAACGAGGACTCCGCCAGAGCGCTCCTCGTCCGCTGATCGATTGTCCCGCGCCGTCCGCTGCTACAGCGGGCGGCGCCGGGGCCGTCAGCTCCCGCCGGGCAGGTCCGCGAGCGCGGACTGCGCCGAGGCGGCGAGACGGGAGACCTCCGCGCTTGCGGCTCTCGCCTCGATCGCCTGTCTCAGCAGCGCGACGCGCTCGGTGAGCGCATGCAGGCCCTTGGGATCGAGCGTTTGCAGATCCGGCCTCGCTGCGGTCAGCGCCTCGTCGATGCGACCGATGTCACCTGTGACTGCGGCCGACTCACCGCCGCCTGAGAGCGCCTGCGGGTACTCGGTCGGCAGCAGCTCGAGGCCGCCTGCGAGCGGCCGCAGCTCGTCGCGCACCTGCGCGACGACGTCCTGCGCCGACGGCTCCGGCGCGCTCCCGCGTCCGAGCGCGAATCCGATCGCGCCGCCTGCGAGCAGCGCGACGGCAGCAATCGCGGCGAGCAGGAGCGGGCGGGCGGCACCGGGCTGGCGATAGAGCGACATCGGCGGGGATTCTGACTCAGCGCCAGATCACGGCGACGGCCGGTCCGTCGTGGTCGGCCAGCGCCGCCTGCGCGGTCGTGAGGATGTCCTCAGCTCGACGCGCGTCGGATGCGTCGACGATGCGCGAGCCGCACACGAGCGCGACGCGCGGCAGCACGTTGCCGACGCCGAGCTGGAGCGTCGACTCGGCGACGGCGTCACCGAGCTGCGCGAGCACGTCCTGCTTGGGACCCGTCATCACGCGACGGGCGCGCTCGGCGAGCGGGACGGTCCCAAGCCCATCCACCACCGCGACCGGACCCGTGCCGTTCTCGCAGTAGACGCGGTAGTAGTCGGTCGCGGCGACGAGGCGCAGCTCCTCGACGGCAACGCCCAGCGCACGGGCGGCGGCGCGGTGCTGCGCGGGCTCGTCGACCGGCTCGCGGCCGGCGGCGCCGCGCTCCAGCGCGACGGCGCCCGTGGCGATGGCGCGGAGCTGGCTCTCCTGCGCCTCGTAGCGCGTCTCGACGCGAACCGTCTCAGGTGCCGCACCGGCCGCGACGCACTCGCGCTCGGCGGCCTGCGTGGCCTCCGCGGCGCCGGTGCCGTCGCCGGCCGCGCTGCGGACGACCTCGACGCGCACGAGCGACAACGCCGCCCCGACGGACGAGAGCACCTCCGGGTGCGCCGGCTCCTGCAGCGGGCGGCCCAGCACACGCGCGACCTCGCCGGCGAGGGCGGGGCCGGAGCCGCCGAGCGCCACGACGGGCACATCGGGGCCGAAGCCGTGGGCCTTCGCCGCCTCCTCGACCGCGCCCGCGATCTTCGCAACGGCGGCGTCGAGCAGCACCCGCGCGGCCTGCTCCGGGCGCTTGCGCAGGTGCGCGGCGAGCGGTGCGAAGGCGGCGAGCGCGGTGTTGCCGTCGGCGGAGGCGTGGCTGCCGTCCGGCACGAGTCCGAGCGCGTTCGCCGCGCAGGTGGCGGTCAGCGCGAGCAGCGCGCCGTCGCGCGTGCGGATCGCGGCGTAGGACTCGGGGTCCCCCACGCGCGGGGCGATCAGCTCCAGCGCGGCGCCCTCCAGCGCGGCGGCGTCGGCGAAGCACGCGTACGGGAGGCCGGCGACGTGCGCGCTGCGCGGGCCGACCTCGGCGATCGAGCGGCGGCGCAGGCGCGCCATGCTGCCGCCGGCCGCGCCGACGACCCACGAGTCGACCGAGCGGATCGCCGTCGGGCGGCCCATCACCTTCAGCGTGCGCAGGACGGTGCGGCCGCCGTCGACGACAGACACGTTCGAGGAGGTCCCGCCGCACTCGAGCACAATCCCGTTCGTCAGCTCCAGCTCGTGCAGCGCCGCCGCGACGCCGGCTGCCGGGCCGGCGCCGATCGACAGCGACGGGGTGCGTCCGAACGCCTCCAGGCTCATCGCGCCGCCGTCACCGCGCAGCACGAGCAGCGGGACGTCGACGTCCGCCCGCTCCAGCACCTGCTGGACGATCCGCGCGGTTCGCTCCATCAGCGGCAGGATCGACGCGTTGATCGCGGCGCTGACGGTCCGCAGCTCGAGCCCATACGCGCCGGACAGCTCGTGGCCGGCGCACGTCGGCAGACCGCGCTCGCGCGCGCGCTCGGCGACGCGCCGCTCGGCCTCTGGCGCGTCGACCGCGAATGCGCCCGAGGCGGCGATCGCGGTGCAGCCGGCGGCCGCGAGGCGGTCGAGCGCCGCGTCGATCTCCGCGTCCGCCAGTCCGCCGGTCGCGTCGAGGAAGACGTGCTGCGTGTGCAGCGCGCGCCCCGGCGCGAGCGCCACGTCGCCGACCGCGGTGCGTTTGCGCGCAGGGCGCAGGTCGGGCGCGCGGCCGATGCCGACGACGCCGACGTCGGCGACGTCGCCCTCCAGCAGCGCGTTCATCGCCTGCGTGGTGGAGAAGGCGACGAGCTCGACGGCGCGCGCGTCGGAGCCGAGCTCCGCGAACAGCTGGGCGAGTGCCGCCGCGACGCCGGCCGTGACGCCGTCGGCGTGCTGATGACTCGTCGGCACGACCGCATGGGCGCGCAGCGCGAACGGGTGCGGCTCGACCGCGACCGCCTTCGTGAAGGTGCCGCCGACGTCGACGCCGACGCGCAGCGCGGGGGTCATCGCGCGACTGTCTCCGGCGATGGGGCGGGGTCGCGCTCGACCGGCGCCGCGGCCGCGGCCGCATCTGTGGAGGCGTGCTGCTCGACTTGCTCGCGCCGGCGGCGACGCGCCGGCAGCCACGCGAACGTCCACAGCGCGCCGAGGATGAAGATCGCCAGCAGGACCCCCTGCGCGAGCAGGCTCTCCCGCGTGGGGTGGATGCCGGTCAGCTCGGCGACGAACACCGGCAGCCGCGCCCAGCCGGCGTGCACCGGCGTCGCGCTCACGATGTCCGCTCCCTGCAGCGAGCGCACCGCGTTGCCGACGAACGCGACCGACAGCAGCAGCAGGATCGAGGCGCCGGCGAGCAGCATCGGCTTGAGCGGCAGCGTGCGCCCGAGCCGCAGGATCGCGTAGGCGACCGCGCCGAGTGCTGCCGCCGCGACCACGGCACCCAGCGCGATCCACAGCTCGAGCCCTTGGGCGAACAGCAGCAGCGCCTGGTAGAAGAGGACCGTCTCGAAGCCCTCGCGGTAGACAGCGGTGAAGCCGAGCGCGGCGAACGCGCCGGCGCTGCCGGCCGCGATCGCGCTCGCGACGCGCGCACGCATGAACTCCATCCGCCGTCGCTGATCGATCCGCGCGACGAGCCAGAAGCTCACGAGCACGAGCACGAGGACCGCGAGCAGCGCGGTGATCGCCTCCATCAGCTCGCGGTTGACGGGGGCGAGGTCGATCACGAGCGTCGTCAGCAGCCACGTGAGGGCCGTCGCGCCGAACGCTGCGAGCACGCCGAGCGACAACGGTCTGCGGTAACCGCTCGCCTTCCCGGCGGCGAGCGAGCCAAGCAGGATCGCGATCAGCAGGACCGCCTCGATGCCCTCGCGGAAGAGGATCGAGAAGGAGAAGCCGAACGCGATCGCGGGCGCCGCCACGCCCTTCTCGGCGATCGCCCGGTCGGTCGCGAGGATGCCCGCGCGCACGTCGCGCACGTCCGCGCGGATCTCGTCGAGCGGGCGCTGCTGCTCGAGGTCGTTGCGCAGGTCGGCGAACTTGAACTCCGTGTCGAGCACGAGGTTCGGGTCGCGCAGCCGCAGCGGGATCTCGACGTACTCGTAGTGGTCGAGGTAGGCGGTGCGGGCGAGCGCGTGAGCGCGCGCGTAGTCGCCGTCCTTCGCCGCTTCGAGCGAGCGGTCGACGAGCGTCTTCGCGATCGCGTTCTCCTGACGGCCACGCTCGAGGTCGTTCAGCTTCGCCGAGGCGGCGCCGGGCAGGAGCACCAGCGCCACCAGGGCGAGCGATATGAGGCCGAGCGTCCGTCGCATCGTCAACACAGGTTAGGGCACCCGACTTAGGCCGACCTTACGACTGGAGCGCCTGCTCCGCCTCGTCGAGTCTCGCGTCGATCTCTCTCACGAGCGCCGCGACTCTCGCTGCGCTGGCGCCGGATCTGATCTGCTCGCGCAGCTCCTCGCGGATCGTGTCCTCGAGCTCCTCGTTCAGCTCGTGGTCGACCTCCTCGAGCGGTCCCTCGACGAGCTCGAAGTGCTTCAGGTACGTGTCGCCGACCTGCTCGTCGGCGGCTCTCGCGTCGCCCGCCTTGTAGGTCGCGAGCGCGGCGGCGAGCCCGCTGCGGACCTCTGCGATCTCAAGGATCGCCTGCTGGGGGGTCGCGCTGTGCTCGGCCTCCTCGGCCTTGTCGTCGCTGCTGCTGCTGCCGCAGCCGAGCGCGAACCCGGCGAGCGCAAGCGCCGCCACGGCGCTGATCCGTACCTTCACGTCTGCTCCTTCGTCGTTAGGGGAGCCTCATTAGGGCGACCGAAAACCTAGCATGAGCATCGGGATTAGCTGAGCGCGAGCGACGGCCGCCCTGAGGCAAAGCGACTACCATCGGTCCATCGCGTCGGCGCACGCTCCCAGCCGACGTATGCCGATCTCCCTCGCGGAGCGGGTTGAGGACGTGCAGTCATGGCAGCCATGAACAAGCCGCTCGGACCGAGCCGGCAGCAGGTCGCGGCCGAGCGGATCGCGAGCCTCGGGGCCGAGCAGCAGCGGCTGAAGGCCGCGGCGGCGGCGCGTCGCGAGGCCGCCGCTCGCGAAGAGGAACAGCCCGACACGGGCTTCTCCGTGAGACCGCGCTCGACGCCGGTCACGCGCCCCAGCCGCTATCTCAGATGATCGCCCGCCCCGGCAGGTAGCAGGCGGCGCGAAGCGCCGCGGCCGTCGCCGGTCCGGGGGTCAGGCGATCCCCGCGCGACGCGCCAGCTCCACCGCCGCCTCCGCGCCGCCGCGCCACGGCTCGCCGTGGCCGGGCAGCAGCACCGGCGCCTCCGTGCGCGCCAGCGGGTCGAGCGAGGCGAAGGCGCGCTCGCGGTCGGCGGTCGCGGCGCGCGCGACGAGCCGCGGGCCGATCGCGCCGGTGTAGGGGTCGAGCGTCACGAGCGCGTCGCCCGCGATCACGGCGCCGCGCTCCGGCAGCGCGAATGCGACGTGCCCGATCGTGTGGCCCGGCGTCGCGACCACGACGGGCGAGCCGGGGACCGGCAGCGCGCCCTCGTCGCGACGGAAGCGGCGCACCTGCTCGATCGGCGTCGGGAAGAACGCGCGGTTGCGCGCGAGCGAGGCCATGATCGGCCGGGCGGCGGGCCGCCACGCGTACGCGAGCGGACTGCGGTCGCGCGTGTACTGAAGCGGATGGCGCGTGAGCGGCACGTCGTCCTCCGGCGCCCACACCT
>Ga0126311_10000130_pt1 | contig 37770 bp, 44 predicted proteins | sample Plot61_FD_92539 | JGI IMG/M metagenome (GOLD analysis project Ga0126311, IMG submission 92539) | Serpentine soil microbial communities from UC McLaughlin Reserve, CA, USA - Plot61 | ecosystem: Environmental > Terrestrial > Soil > Grasslands | place: USA: UC McLaughlin Reserve, Lake County... | reverse complement strand
TTGTTTTCCTCCTCCGGTCGGCGCGGGCATTCATAGCCGAGGCGTCAAGGGCGCGCGGCCTGGAGCACATCAGCGGACATTCTCACTGAGCACCCGCCGGACATTTTCACTGAGCAGTGACATAAAAATCAGTAGCCACAAGTAGTCTGGTAAAAGTGACAATTGGGGTCACGGGCGACCCGGCCCGCTTTTTTTTATCGATCTTCACACAAATTCCTCAGCACCTCTGATAAACTCTGTTGCAGCGATCTCACCAACCGTCAACGCTGTTCGGCATTCAGTTGACGGGCAATATAAATCAGAACACGAGGTGCTCTCGATGCGAAACTCGATCGAACGAACAAGGAACGGCTTCGCCGTCGTCTTGCTGTTGCTTACGACTACAACCGCCGCGTTGAGTCAAACCTATCCTCCGGCAATTGAACACGAATCGCTGATGAAGATGCGTTTCTACGAAGCCAACGGAGGCTTTCTCGTGGAAGGACTGGAGGTTGTTTTTCCGCCTGCCGGGAATGAGGCGGCGACATTTATGATCACGAAGGCGGGTGGCGAAGTTGTAGCGACTGTACCGCTGCGGATCGAACGTCTCGAAGGGTTTCCAGCATTCGTGTTATTTCGCCCGGTGGCCGGTAATCCCGGAAATGTGCGAGTGGGACAAAGCGGTGATTTCGTGATGGCTGTGAAAATCGGCAATGAGACGATTACGAGATTTCCGTTCACGCTAAAGGAGCAGACGAGTAGCGATCCTTTCAGTCCCGGAAAACAATTTGTGCGCGAAGGGTCATGGCGCGACCTGGCGTTTGCCGCTGTTCTAACCGACGATCCGGAAGCTCGTATACAGTTCAACTGGTGGATGAGCACGCGTGAGCTGCCGCCGGGAATGACGCGTCCCAAAGTCACCGTCCACGTGCTGAACAACGGCAAGGAGATCGCCACCAGCCGAGGGCCAGTTGTTCCCGACACCATGGATTGGTATTTCTACGAGCGGCACGAGTTGTATGTGCAGCCGGTACAGGGAAAGGGTCACTGGCTCGCAATGGCTGACCTCACCAGGTTGAACGGCGAGATCGCGGTCGTGGTTAAAGCAAACGGCCAGCCGCTCAAAACCTACAAAACACAAGTCACCGGCGGCCAGCTACAGCGGATCGAGCAGAACCGTTTAGGCTACGAACCCCGCACCTCTTTCATTTCTCCGCGTTACGTGGACACGACAGACCGGTCGCGATCGAGTTATTCAATGCGAGAGATGTTTTGGATCAGGAAGAGCCAGTAAGCGGAATTTTAGTCACAAAGAGGCACAAGACTTTTGTGGCCGGGTTTGAAAGCAAGAATCGGAGTGTATGACGCACCGGCGCCACGGTATCATTCGACAATGGCAGCCGAAGAAATATCGTGGGAGAAAATTTATAGAGACCTCGACGCGGAAGGAAACGCAGTAATTAAAGATCTACTGGCGCCTGATGAATGCGACGAGGTTCGGGCGCTCTACCACGACGAAAATATTTTCCGAAATCAGATAGTAATGGAACGTCATGGCTTCGGACGTGGAGAGTACAAGTATTTCAGCTATCCCTTACCCGATCTGGTTACAACTGTTCGCACGTCGCTTTATCCCCATCTGGTCCCAATCGCTAATCGTTGGAATGAAGCGATGGGTGTTGACGCTCGCTATCCATCCATACACGCGGACTACATTAAGCGTTGTCATCAAGCAGGCCAGACAAAACCAACCCCGCTGCTCCTCAAATATGGACCAGACGACTACAACTGCCTTCACCAGGATCTATATGGCGACCATGTTTTCCCACTCCAGGTCGCAATCCTGTTGTCAGCACCAAACAAAGACTTCACAGGCGGCGAGCTTGTAATGACCGAACAACGACCACGCATGCAATCGCGGCCAATTCGCGTCACTGCAAAAAGGCGACGGCGTCGTGTTTGCAGTTAATCATCGTCCCGTCAAGGGGCGGAAGAGTGTTTACCGGGTGAACATGCGCCATGGCGTGAGTCGACTTCGATCCGGAAGCCGGTACACACTCGGAATAATTTTCCACGACGCTCAATAAAGCAAAATTACAACTTTTTTACCGTTTGCTGCTCCTCGACGTTGTCTGTCCACGCGTATGCAAGTGTGGCAATGAACCGAAAGGACAGCAATGCAAGCACAATCCAAACTAAACACTCGCGGTGATTACGTTTTGGCGACTGGAAACGCAGCCGCAAATCGCCTTCGTATTTTGCACAATGTTTACGGTCCGGGCGCCCGCAAACTATTGTTGCGCGCCGGTATCCAACGCGGGATGAGCGTCGTCGATCTCGGGTGCGGCGTCGGCATGACTACCCAACTTTTGGCGGAACTTGTCGGCCCAACCGGCGAGATAGTCGGCGTCGATTACAGCGCTGCACAAATCGAACAGGCTCGCGCTTTGCTGCCGCCGGAACTTACGAATGTGCGCTTCGTTGAGGCGAGTGCAATAGATACTGGACTACACAGAGAGGCGTTCGATGTCGTCTATAGCCGCTTTCTGCTGATTCACTTACAGGATCCTGAATTAGCGTTGCGCGAGATGCACAGGCTGCTCAAGCCGGAGGGAATCATGGCCATTGAAGACGGCGATCTTACCTCGGCGAGCAGCGAGCCGCGGTCGAAGTTGGAAGAATTCTCGAACCTCTTCGGCGCGCTCGGACCTAAGTGGGGAGTCGACTACACGCTCGGGCGTCGACTATTTCACCTCGTCCTGAACGCGAAGTTTTCGCAAGTTGGAATAACGTTCAATCAACCTGTCTTTTCAAGAGGTGAGAATAAGCGGCTGCTGGAGTTGTCAGTTGCTGAAGCTGGACCATCATTCGTATCGGCCGGCCTGCTTAGTCGTGAACAACTCACGGAAACAGTCGCAGAAATGCGTCGTCTCGGTGAGGACGAAACGGTGCTCGCCGTCATGCCGCGAATGAGTCAGGTGTGGGCGAGAAAATCACCGCGGTGGTCCGAGTTAGACGAAACGCAGTGTGTTCATTGATCGTTATCTCTGCGGCTCTCTGCGTATCTTTGCGTTCTCTGCGTCAAAGCGCTATTCAACGCTGAGGCCGCAGAGATACGCAGAGGATCGCCAGAGAATCTCGGTTACCCAATCGGTAGCCGCACCTGGAAACACGTGTCGCCGGGTTTTGATTCGAAGCGAACGTTGCCGCGGTGCTTGCGTACGATGCGGGCGACGGTGTCAAGGCCGAGGCCGGTTCCCTCCCCGACCGGCTTGGTAGTGAAGAATGGCTCGAAGATGCGCGACCGTGCTGTCGCCGGTATCCCCGCGCCGTTATCACGAATTTCAACCATGATATCCGTAGGCTCGCGCTTGGTGCGCACCTTCAGTGTTCCGCCTTTGTTCATGGCATCGACTGCGTTAACGATCAAGTTGGTCCACACCTGATTGAGCTCACTGCCATAAGCTTTGATTAGCGGCAGCGACTCGGCATAGTCACGCGTGACGCTGATGTCTTTCTTTTTCAATTTGTACTTCAGGATCAGCAGCGTGTTGTCCAGGCCTTTGTGAACATCCAGCTCCTGGACGCTGGCCTGGTCCATGTAACTGTATTCCTTGATCGCTCCAACGAGTTCGGAGATGCGCGTCGTGGCCGTCTTGATCTCACTGGCCAGCTTTGCCGCCGCGAGTTGACAGTTCACACGCGCCAGCACGTCGGCAATCGCGGTCGCTGGTATCTCGCCGAGGAGCTGCTCGAGTGCGGCCGAATCCATTCCCGCCTCGACGAGGTTCGCCGAGAATTTCCATGCTTCTGCGATGCGGTGTGACTCGAGCCACTCGGACACGTCATCTTCAAGATCACTCTGATCGAGCGAGTTCAACTGCTCGGCCGTGGCTGTATGATCGATTGCTTTACTCTCGAAGTCGTCGATCGATGCCTGTTGGCTCGCGGTCAGGTCGTGAGAGCAGAGTCGCATGTCGGCCGAGCGCAGCTCCTTCAGAGTTTCGATCAGATCGTTTGCCGCGCGCGTCGCTCCCGCTGCCGGATTGTTTAGCTCGTGAGCGAGGCCCGCTGACAATTTGCCGAGGGCCATTAACTTGTCCTGCTGCTGATCGAGCGTGGTCGACTCACGAACTCGATCACTCATGATCCCGACGAGCCGTTCGACAAGCACCGGCATGTGCAGCATCATTTCGGGAAACAGGCGAGCCGGAAACCACAACAGGCGCACATTCGAAACCGCGCGTCCGGTTACCTGGAACTCCTTCATGCGTGAAAACGGAAGCATTCCGCTCACTTCGGTTGTCTGCTCGCCCGCGCGCGCAATGTAAACGATGTCGTGATCACTCTCGTCCCAGTACGCGTGTACTTCTCCTTCGAGATAGACGACCATCGCTTCAGCCTTATCGCCTTTGCGAAACATGACGTGGCCCGCCGCAAAGTGTCGGTCTTCAGCGTTATCAGCAAACCATCGCAACTGCTCGTCAGACAAATCGGCGAAGACATGAACGCGACGAAGTGCCTCGACTTTATCTGCGGGCGAAGCAATCGTTGGAACGATTGCTTCAATGCCGCCCGAAACTGTTTCTTCCATCTGTCACACGACCTTGCTTAGATATTGATGCACGAACGAGATCGCAACTGAGCCCTCGCCGACGCCCGATGCCACACGCTTCACGGAGCCGTGTCGAACATCACCAACAACGAAGATGCCGGGCACGTTTGTTTCCAAAAGACCTGGATCGCGATCAAGCTTCCAACCGTTTGGTCGCTTGCCGTCGCGGGTGAGATGTGGGCCGGAATAGATGAAGCCGCGCTCATCGCGTTCGACGAGGTCAGCAAGCCAGTCAGTGTTTGGCGCTGCTCCGATCATGATGAACAGCGCGTTGGCAGGAACTTTGTTTATCTCGTTCGTCTCAGCGCAGTGAATTGAAATCGCTTCGAGGTGATCTTCGCCGTGCGCCTCGACGACGGAGGTGTTGTATTCGATATGGATGTTTGGAGTCGCTTTGAGTTGATTGATCAGGTATTGCGACATTGACGAGGCGAGTGACGAGCCACGCACGAGCATGACGACGCGCCGCGCGTATCGCGAAAAGTACATCGCGGCCTGTCCCGCACTGTTCGCGCCGCCGACAACGTAAACATCCTCACCCTTCGTTGACATCGCTTCGGTCATCGCCGCGCCATAGTAAATTCCGGCTCCGGTTAAGCGTTCCACTCCGGGTGCGTCCAGCTTGCGCCACTGCACACCGGTCGCAACCAACAGAGCATGACAACTCAGCTCCGCTCCGTTTGCGAGTTTCAGCAGGCGGTATGGGCCATCAATTCGCACTTCAGTAGCTTCCGCCGAAATGATCTCGACGCCGAATCGACGAGCCTGGACCACAGCTCGACGCGCAAGATCCGCGCCGGTAAGTCCACTGGGAAAGCCGAGGTAGTTTTCAATGCGACTGGACATGCCGGCCTGTCCACCCGGCGCTTCACGCTCGATCATTACCGTTCGCAGACCCTCGCTCGCGCCATAGACTGCCGCTGCGAGTCCGGCTGGACCACCGCCGACAATCGCGAGATCGTAGAACGCTTCTGTCGCGCGAGTTCGGAGTCCGGCGTGTTCGGCCAGATCGGCGAGTGACGGTTGTCGCAGGCGCACACCGTTGGGAAGAATCACGATCGGTAGGCTTCGCGTCTCTTCCTCGTCCAGCAACTCGATCAGGCTGCGGACTTCTGAGTCAGAAGCGGCGGTCTCGATATCGAGCCATTGATACGGCACGTGATTGCGCGCGAGAAAGTCTTTGATGTTATGCGACGCAGGCGACCAGCGATTGCCCAGCACGCGGATGCCTTCAAACTGCGGCGGGAAGGCAGCTTCCCAATCTTCGAGCAACTCATCGAGCACCGGATACAGATTTTCTTCCGGCGGATCCCAGGGCTTGAGCAGGTAATGATTGATGCCCGTCTCGTTAATCGCCGCGATCGCTGCATCAGTGTCGGCGTAAGCTGTCAGCAGCACCCGCTTCGCATCCGGAAAGAGCGTGATCGCCTGCGCGAGAAACTCGACGCCCGACATTCCCGGCATCCTTTGATCGATCAGGAACAACGCGATGGAGTTGTTTCTGATCTTCAGCTCTCGAACAATTTCGAGCGCCTCTTGTCCCGATCCCGCCCGTAACACACGATAATCGCTCCCATACTTCCGCCGCAGATCCCGCTCGATCGCGCGCAACACCTCGCGATCGTCGTCGACCGTCAGTAACACCGGTTTCGCCATAAAGTATTAGTGCTCCAATAAACGCCGCAAAAGACAAAGCACCATTCTGCCACGTAAAGCCGATCGGCGCATCACGGCATTGAGGATAGGCGCGGTAACACTATTGAGGTATTAGTGAACGATCGGTGGGAGTCAGAGAGCTCTGATTGACCTGTAAATTTTGCAGGACGCCGAGAGTTCTTTTATTCGTACTTAGAAGGTCGCCGGAATCGTACTTCTAATAATCTCCAACACCTTCATGACCCGCCAGTTCAGTCGCCAACGCCACTCACGACGTGTAACACCGCGCCGGTGGCGATAGTGTATGTTCCCCAGTGACTCAGAGGCGTGTGCAGGTTGCCCATCGTCGGTTCGTAGAAAAACGCAATAAGGAATAAAAGTGATGCCGCGAAGATAAATAGCGATCCGAGCAGTTGCGCTGTTCGCCGCCACGTTTGTATTCGATAAGTGAAGTAAGCGCCTATTCCAAGATTCAGCAACCCTGCCAACAGAATGAAGATGTGCCGGGTCCGGTACAGCAGTCGTGGGCCATCAGCCATCCCATCCAGGTGGTTGTAAAACTTATCCATGTACTGACCGGTCAACAAGAATCCAACCACGATCAATACTCCGAATATCAGGTGGGCTTTCTTCATTCTCACAATCCTAATACAGGTTCGTGCTAACTCCATCGTGGTATCAACCGATCCTCAATCATGGTAAGTCAAAAAGCCTCCGATTGCGGGATGTCTCCTCCGCGGAATCCGATCACAATAAATCCTCAAGCATGAATTTTCTTAACGAGGTCAGTACTTCGTGCGGTGGCGAGTGAGTCGAACCTTCCACTAACCGCCGTTGGTGAATAGCTAATTTGACTCACCCGCTACCGCAGGTGATACTGACCTGGGTGCAAAAGAAAAGGATTGTCCAATGAGTAGCAACAGCGAGACTTCTGTCCCCCGGCGTGAGTTTCTCAAAACATCAGTACTGGCAGGCACTGGAATACTAGCAACTTCCCGACTGCTAACCGATGGAGGAGTCTCGGCGTCAACTCAGCCATCAGCAACTGAGACTGTAGCAGTGCGCTTGCGCGTCAATGGAACGAACGAGGACTGCGTCTCGATCCGCGTACTTCCCTGCTCAATCTTTTGCGTGAAAAGCTCGATCTTCCCGGGACGAAGAAGGGCTGCGATCACGGCCAGTGCGGCGCCTGCACCGTCATCGTCAACGGCAGACGTATCAACTCGTGTCTCACGCTCGCGGTGATCTACGACGACAGCGAAATCACAACGGTTGAAGGTTTGGCAAAAGGTGACGAGCTGCATCCGTTGCAATCTGCATTCATACGTCACGAAGGTTTTCAGTGTGGCTACTGCACGTCGGGACAACTTTGCTCGGCCATTGCGATGGTACGAGAAGTGGACCAGGGCACTGCCAGTCAAGTCACCGCAGATGTTCGCAAAGGAGGAAACGTTGTTCTCACGGACGACGAAATACGCGAACGCATGTCGGGCAACATCTGCCGCTGTGGAGCTTATCCGGGAATCGTCGCTGCCATTCGTGAAGTGACTCAGCAGACGTCACAGAGAGGAGTTTAGTCTCGCTATGAACCCGTTTTCTTATACACGTGCGACAAACCAGCAGGCCGCCATTCAAGCTATCGCGCAACAGAACGCGAAATTTATCGCCGGTGGTACAAACCTGCTCGACTTGATGAAGGAAAACGGCGAACAGCCGGCACGAATAGTCGACATCAATCGTCTCGAGTTCACTCAGATCGTTGAGCGTAACGGTGGCTTGCGACTCGGCGCGCTCGCGAAGAACAGCGACACGGCAAACCACCGGCTTGTTCGTGAGCGTTATCCACTGGTGACGCAAGCAATTCTCGCGGGTGCGAGCGCACAACTCAGAAATGCCGCGACTAACGGCGGAAACCTGATGCAACGCACGCGCTGTTATTACTTCTACGATACAGCGATGCCTTGTAACAAACGAGAACCGGGTTCGGGTTGCGTCGCGCTTGAGGTTTCAGTCGCATACACGCGATCTTCGGTACGAGCCGGCAGTGTATTGCGACGCATCCGTCGGACATGTGCGTCGCGCTAGCGGCACTCGACGCCACGGTGCAAGTGGAAGGACTACAAGGACCACGCAGTATTCCGTTTGCAGAGTTTCATCGTTTGCCTGGCGAGACTCCGCAGATCGATACCAACCTGCTGCGCAACGAGCTCATAACGGCAATCGATCTTCCCGCAACAGCGAACGGCTTTGCAGATCACTCCTACTATCTCAAAGTGCGGGATCGCGCTTCGTACGCTTTTGCGCTCGTGTCAGTCGCGGCGGCACTCGACATTCGTGACGGTGTGATCCAGGAAGCGCGAGTCGCAATGGGTGGCGTGGCCCACAAACCCTGGCGCGCGGCGAAAGCGGAGGCAACGTTAAAAGGACAACATGCTGAAGAAAGTAGTTTCCGCAGCGCGGCCGAAGCCGAAATGCAGAGTGCGGCCGGCACTGAGCACAATCGATTCAAGATCGAACTAGGGCGTCGCGCGATTGTTCGTGCGCTAACAATCGCAGCTAACAGCGGGAGAACAGCATGAGTCTGGAAGTAAGACCGGCGATCGGAAAACCTGTCGAGCGCGTTGACGGTCGCTTTGAAGGTGACGGGCGGCGCGCGTTACGCCGCTGAGTTTAACGTCGCGAACCTGGCGCACGCCGTACTCGTGATGAGCACGATCGCGAGCGGACGCATACGATCGATCGATACTAAAGCAGCATTGAGCGCGCCGGGTGTGCTCACAGTCATCACGCATGAGAACGCGCCGCGTTTGAATTTTCCAGAGCGTCCCAAAGCGAATGATGATTTTGTTGCGCCATCTTTTGGACGTTCCCTCCCGGTGCTGCAAGAGAACACGATCTACTTCAACGGTCAGCCAATCGCAGTCGTCGTTGCGGAGAACCTCGAGCAGGCGGAACATGCAGCCACGTTAGTTCGCGTTGTTTATGACGAGACCAAACACGTAACGAGTATCGTCGATGTTTTGATCGAGCCGGCAACTAACGAAAGTGTTAATGGTGCAATGCAGTTGCTCGCCGAGTGCGCTGAACGCGATGCTTCAGGTGCGATCGCCACCGTCTTCCACATCGAAGGTGACGTTGAAACCACAATGGGCGCGAGGGCGCTACTCTATCCGGACGGTACGATCGATGGAGATTTCCCTCCACTGATCTTCGACGACTTGCGCGAAGCGACCAACTCATGCGTCAGGCGCTACGAGGTTGATGGTGGTTATATCGACGTCTTCATAGAAGTGGTTCAGCCGCGTGTGCGTCTCGTTGTTTTCGGCGCCGGGCCGGACGTTTTGCCGATCGTCAATCTCGCTAAAATGCTTAGCTGGCACACGACAGTCGTCGATACGAGCGGGCGTGTCTCCAGTCGCGAACGCTTCGGTAACGCAGACGCTGTTGTGCTTTGCCGTCCTGAAGAGGTGATGTCGGAGGTCAGTTTGTCTGAGCGCACGAGTGTCGTGGTGATGACTCACAACTACCTGCACGACGTCGAGTTGGTGCGCCAGCTTTTGCCGTTACCGGTGCGCTACCTTGGGTGTTTAGGTCCGAGACAACGAACGGAGCGACTGCTGCATGAAATATCGGGGGATACGCGATACCGCCCTTATTTGCACGCGCCGGTTGGTCTGGATATCGGGGCCGAAACGGCAGAGGAGATCGCGCTCTCGATCGTCAGTGAGATCAAAAGCAGTGTTGTCTCAGCGAAGCGGTGCGCAACTGCGTGAACGAGTGGGTTCCATTCACGGGTGGTCCAGCTTGACGCCTGTTGCACCGGCGTTTTCGAGGGAAGTATGGGAATCGGCGCCATCGTTCTAGCGGCTGGCGGATCTTCCCGGTTAGGAGTGCCAAAGCAGCTTCTAACATTTCGCGGAGAAACTCTCGTCCGGCGGGCAGCAATGGCTGCGTTGGAGTCGGTTTGCGATCGAGTTGTCGTAGTCGTTGGAAATCAGGCACAACAGATGCATCGCGAGATTGGCGATCTTCCGTTGTCGGTAGTAGAAAATGAAAACTGGCAGAGTGGAATAAGCTCGTCGATCCGCGCTGGGCTCGAACAGATTTCCTCGCAGGATGGAGTTGTTATCAGGTTGTGCGATCAGCCCTTCATGACCGCTGCTGTTTTGAATGAGTTGATCGACACTCACCGCAAAACATACCGCGCGATCGTTGCCTCGACTTACGGCACAACTCGTGGTGTTCCAGCCTTCTTCGCGCCGGAACTATTCAACGAGCTTGCGTCGCTCACGAAAGATGAAGGCGCACGACGAATCATCGCCTCACATCCTGAGAAAGTCGCCACCGTAGAATTTCCTCAAGGCGCCATCGACGTCGACACTCCTGAAGATCACAAAAGGCTCGTAAAGGACACATAAGGCACAAAAAAATTTTTTCATGTGACTAATGTGCCTTTTTGTGGTCTATTTATGGCGCTAGCCGTATGACGGAATATACTTACGACACGGATTTACCGCGGCGGACGATTTGATGCAGCTCGCGATCGGGAATTGATATCAATGAGTGAAACGAAACCGCAACGCAGTATTCTTCGCAGCGTCGGAGCCGTGGTGGCGGGTTTACTTTTCGTCATCATCATCACCACCGCTACTGACGCGTTGATGCACGCGACCGGAATCTTTCCGCCGTGGGGTCAGCCAATGTCGGACTCACTCTTTCTGTTGGCTCTGGCCTATCGCATCGTTTACGGAATTGCTGGAGGTTACATCACTGCTCGACTCGCACCTGACAAACCCGTAAAGCACGCCCTTGTGCTTGGCGTCATCGGTTTTGTCCTGAGTATTGCGGGCGCAGCCGCGACGTGGAATCGCGGTCCCGAGTTTGGACCACAATGGTATCCCGTCTCGCTCATAGTGATCGCGATCCCGACCACGTGGATTGGCGGTAAATTATTACGACCGAGGTAAGAAGAACTCAGGAAGAGTTAGTACTGTCAGCAAAGAACAAGTCAGGAAGAGGGGCTTGCCCCCGCTCGTCCAATCCAGGCAACGGCGGGGGCAAGCCCCTCTTCCTGACTTGTTCTATTCTTCCTGACTTGTTCTATTCTTCCTGACTTGTTCTTCCCGACTTGCTCGTTCTATTCTGCCAGCTTGGGCAACGGCAAGGATCGCGCCAGCGCGTAGCGCCCTGGTCCAGCGATCAAAATCACGAGCAGAATCGCGATCGCCAGCAGGTGATACTCAAATCCCTCGCCTGCCTGGTTGCCCATCCAGTTCATGAAGAAACCAACCTTGCCATGGACCATCCCGATCGCACCGAGCATGATGACAATGATCGACGCCGCTGAAAACCGCGACAAGAACCCAACCACGATTCCTAAACCACCGAAGAACTCACCAATCGCTACGAGATAACCCAACGGTCCCATCATTCCGACGAACGCCGACAGCCCCGGTCCGCCAAAAGCCCCGAAGAGCTTCTGGGCGCCGTGCGCCATAAACACCGCACCCACGATCACGCGCGCAATCAACAGCGCCACATCAACCGCAGATCTCTCATGAAATCTTACTTCAGCTACCATGATCCTTTCCTTTCACACAATCTCGCCCATTTTCCCCTGGCGATAATCTTCAATTGCCTGATAAATCTCCTCACGCGTGTTCATCACGAATGGTCCATAACGTGCTACCGGCTCGTTCAAAGGCAATCCGGCGATGAGCAACACTTCGAGCGTACCAGCGGCAGCAGACGGATTCTCGATTCGCACTTCGTCACCATCCGGCGCGAGTAAAACCATCTGGCCATCCGCAGCGTGCTCGTCCTCAGCTCCAAACGTTCCTTCGCCCTCGATCACGTACGCAAAACCGTTGTAAGCGCGTGGCACGTATTGAACGACCGAGCCGCCCGGCTTGATCCGGTAATGGAGATAAATGATCGGCGTGCGCGTCTCGATGACGGCTTTCTGGCCCAACGCTTCACCGGCGATCACTGTCACGGTTACGAGTCCATCGGCCGAAGTCGCTTTCGGAATCTGCGAGCCCGGAATCTCCTGGTAGCGCGGCTTAATCATCTTGTCGCGCTTCGGAAGATTTACCCAAAGCTGAAACCCATGCATCCGCCCACCCGCGCGCTGGAATTCAGCGCTCGGCATTTCCGAGTGAACAACGCCGGCGCCGGCAGTCATCCACTGCACGTCACCCGGTCTTAAACCTCCGGCATGCCCGCGAGAGTCCTTGTGCTCCATCTCACCTGACAACATGTAAGTCACTGTTTCAAATCCACGATGTGGATGATCCGGCGCGCCCTTCGCTTCACCTGGCCCAACTTCCATCGGCCCCATCTCGTCGAGCAAAAGGAATGGATCAAATTCTGAAAACGCGGGTGTGGGAAAAGGCCGGCGCACGAGGAAGCCTCCTCCCTCCAAAGTCTCAATGCTGTTCACAACCCCAGCTACCGTACGTCCCTTGATCTCTGAATTCAATACCTTACTCACTATCGTTCCTTTCTGTTGGTACCAAGGCGATCAGCCGCCTCATACCCGATCTGCTTACACAACTCAATCAGCGTTTCGCGCTCCTTTTTAGTTAAAGAGGCAGCGGCGAGTTGCTCCATGTCGACGGCATGATCCGCGTAGATGCGTGTAATTAGTTTCTTACCGTCTTTAGTTAAGTGAACGACTTTTGCTCGCCGGTCGGTGCCGTGAGCGCGTCGTTCGACCAACCCTTTGTCTTCCAGACGGTCGACTGCCGTTGTTATGGAACCACTCGTCAACAGGATCTTTTTCCCGATTTCATTGATTGGAAGCGGCCCTTTGTGCAACAGCGCTTCGAGAATAGCGAAGTCGCTGCCGCACATTTGGAGCTGCGAGATGCTGTTCTGCGCGTACGCCTCGACCGCCCGCGCCGCCTTCCATAAAACGAGGAAAACATGCACTCCGCTGCCGCCCGTTAAAGATTCCAGCTTGTCTGCCTTCGTTGTCATAAATGCCTTGATGTCAAGATACTTTACTTCGAGTGGTCTGTCAAGGCGGCGAGCAGCGACTGCGCGTCGCGGAGCTTCAGTCGTTTACTCTCTGCTAAAACTTCGGCGGGAACCCACTGGGGATACTCAGTCACGCGTAGCTCGTGCTTACCGCCGGGCAGATGCTCTTCGCGAATCGCGGCAAGCTTGCTCGTATCCAGCTCACCAGACAGTTTGACGAGGGCGGGCCACAGCCGGCGATGTATGTAAGTGATTTTGTTATCTATAAAACGGCAGGTGAGAACGTCAGGTGAATCGCGCAGGGCGCGGGTGAGTGCGAAGATCAGACGACCTTTCGGATGACTCCACCAGCGAGTTACTCGTTCGCCGGCGATGAAATCTGCAAACGTCGGCACTCTTCCATGAGCGCTTTCCAACACGATCCCGTTCGTCTCTACGAAACGCAAAGCTTCATCGAGTGAAGTGGGCATACTTTTCCTTACCGGCCTCGCGGAAATGATAAGATACGCAGCCGCCGCGGGACCATCCCGGGTGATTACGCCTGAGCGTGAGTCTTCATAAATATGCCGCAAACTTTTGACTGTCCCAAATGTGGAGCGCCGGTTAAATATGAGCGTTCCCCGAGTCTGAACGCAGCGAAATCCACGGTGCGCTGTGATTACTGTCACAGCCAATTGATCGCGCCAAACGAGCTCGCCGGACAACCGGCACAGATCGTCCGTATTCACTTTGGGTCAGGGAAGTTTCCCAAATGGATTTTGCTGACGTTAGCGATTCCCGTAATCAGTGTGATTATTGGCCTGCTCGTTGCATTTGGCCGAATCGGTTCGGCATTCTATTCCGCCAGCCGCACAGTTACGCAACCCACCAGGCCGGTCACTCCAAATACTCCCAAAAAGGAGAGCACCAACACCTTCGCGAATGTGTTGCTCGACTTTGGCAGCGAAGGGATTGGCCCAGGAATGTTCAACGACGCGCGCAGTATCGCCGTCGATGGCGCCGGACGAATCTATGTCGGCGAATACACGGGCGGGCGAGTTCAAGTCTTCGATCCTGCCGGCAAGTTTGTTTCGCAATGGAATATCGGCGACCGCAAGACACTTATTCGCGGCTTTGCAGCCGATCGCAAAGGCATGGTCTATGTCGCCGAAGGCGGGCGCATCGATCGTTATCGCGGCGAAACCGGTGAGAAGCTGGGTACTGTGGAATACGCGCGAAACGGCTTTGACGACGTGACGGTGGGAGCAGATGGCGGATTAGTAACCGCCTGGCAAAGCAATCGAGACGACATTGTCGTCTTCGATGCCAACGGCAAGCTTGTTCGCACGATTCCGGAAGCGATCAGTGGCGCCAGTGGTGACTCAGAGCTGGCCATGCGAGTCGCGGTTGATGGTGCGGGTTACATCTACGCACTCGGCAGATTCAATGATGGAGTCTTTAAGTTCGCGCGCGATGGGAAGTTTATGAATCGGTTTGGCAGCGACGGTGATCAGCCGGGCCAGTTCCGTGCGGCTTATTCGATCGCAGTGGACGGATACGGACGTATTTACGTCGGCGACATGAAAGGCATTCAGGTCTTCGACGCGAATGGACGCTACCTGTCGGTCATCAGTTTGAAAGGCATGGCGTTTGGAATGGTCTTTAACGACAAGAATGAGCTCTTTGTCATCGCGCGCGACCACGTGGTTAAGTTTGCGGTTCCAGCGCAGTAGGCCCAGACCAAGCGCCATGCTCTCGGAGTTATTTCTTCCTGGAAGTGCGCTTCTTCGACGACCCTTTCTTCCCACCCTTCTTGGATGATCGTTTCTTCCCACTCTTCTTGGAGCTCTTCTTCGGGACTTTGCCTCCTTCCTCGCGCGCTTCCGATAGCCCGATCGCGATCGCTTGTTTCTTACTGGTGACTTTCTTGCCCGAGCCGCTCTTCAGCGTGCCCTGCTTCCTCTCGTGCATCGCCTTCTCGACTTTTTTGCCGGCCTTCTTACCGTACCTTGCCATTTCGCCTTCACCTCCCTTGGACCGTTGTGTATTCCACAACAGTTGTAACGCTGGGCCATGATTTAGTCCTGCTAAAACTGACAAGTTTGTGTGGCAAATGTAAACGCGCTTAAGCTCCCGTTGAGCCAGCTTTCGCCGCGCGCCATTCCGGCTTGCGCTCTTTACTCGCGCGAGAGAGTGCTTTCTTCACGCCTTCAGCGTCGAAGTCAGCTCCGTAAACAGGAGTGCCCGGCTGCTGTTTCCACGACTCTTCGATCGTACCGGCATCGACCCCATCGAAGCCCAAGGCATCGAGCAGCTTGATTACTTTCGCCTTCGCCTCGCTGTCGTCACCTGCGACGGGCAGTGCGATGCGTCCGGGAGTGCCCGCGGGCCGGCCATGACGCAGAAGATGATCGGCGTAGATGTTATTGAAAGTTTTTACGACAGGCCGACCGAGTTGTTGCGATACCCAGCGGCTCTCGGTCGCGCCGTCTTCGATACCATCGATGCGACCGTCGCGCTGCTGCGGGTAATAGTTGCCGGTGTCAATGACGATTACATCGTCCGAAACTCCTGCAAACAAATCGCGCGGCAGCTTCGCGATATTCTTCTCCGGGATAGTGACAATGACGATGTCGCCATTTCGTGCTGCTTCATGAATTGACACGGGTGTCGCGCCGGTCTCGCGCGCCAGGTCAGTCAACGTCTCAGGGCCACGCGAATTAGCGACGAATACCTTGTGACCGAGTGCGCTCAGACGTCTGGTAAGCGTGCCACCAATGTGACCCGCACCAATGATTCCTATATTCATATTTTGCCTCCTTGTTGTTTCCAGCACTAAAATGCACCAAAAACACAAAATGTTCTTCCGATATTTTGTGCTCTTTTATGTACAAAAGCACAAGACCAAAAGTCCTTGCGCTTCTTGTGTCTCTTCGCTGTTTGTTAAGATAATTTTTACTAATGAAGGCGATGAAGAAACAAACGCTGTACACATCCGTTGGATGGGCGCGCTGATCGTGGCCACAACGCTGGGCTTAATTAGCTGTAGCAAAGGAAGAGCGAGGCCCAGGAGTGAAGCTCGCATCCTCGAGGTTGTCGCTGCGGTCGAGACGGAGCCAGTCAACACGGGTGGCGATTCTGCCGATGACGCAACCGTCTGGGTTAACCCGTCAGATCCGGCGCAGAGTCTTGTGATCGGAACCAATAAGAAGCGCTGCCTCGTCTTGACTTCCTCTGCCGCGACATTCTCAAGTCGCCGCGTTTCAGCATTGATCCTGTAGATCGCGATCGAGTTTTCCATGGCAACTGATTGTAGCCGCGGATGAACGCGGGTAAACGCGGATTAGATCTGCGTTCATCCGCGGCTTACCGTCTTAGTTACCCCAGACTCTCACCCAATCAACCTGCATCTGCTGCGGAAACACAGTGCTGCCGTCGGGATTGCCGACGAAGTTTCCACCAACCGCAACGTTGAGAATGATGAAGAATGGTCCCTGAAACTCAGACGTGCTATTGATCCCGCCCGAGATGTTCGCCTCCGCATACTGCACACGATCGACGTACCACTTGATTGAAGTTGAGGTGCGCGAAATCGCGAACGTATGGAAGCCGGCCGTGAGCGAGCTTGACGAATTGAAAGTTCCACCGAACGAGGCGTGTTGTCCATTCACATCGGCCCAGTGAATCGTGCCGAAGTTTCTTAATGGGTTCTGGCCCTGGATCTCCATGATGTCGATCTCTCCGCATGAAGGCCAGCCAACCGTACTGATGCTGTTGCCGAGCATCCAGAAAGCGGGCCAGATGCCCTGCCCTTCGGGCGCGTTGATGCGTGCCTCGACCCACGTGTTGATGCCGAACGATTGTTTACCCTGCGTCTTCAGTCGCGCTGACGTGTAAGCGTTGCCGCCGAAGTTCTCTCGTCGCGTTTCGATCACGAGCGTGCCATTTGATATGCGGGCGTTCTCTGGACGATTGGTATAGTTCTGAAGCTCGTTGTTGCCCCAGCCACCGCCACCAAGATCGAAGCCCCAGTTTGCTGTGCTGATTGCAGAGCCATTGAACTCATCGGACCAACGGAGATTAGGAAATCCCGGCGGCGCTCCCGCTGGAGGCGTTGAGCCGACTGCGCCCCAGGTAAACTGTTCCCACGTACTCGCTGCCGTACGGTCAGCCACGAGAGCGGCGCCGCGGTTGAGATCAGCCGAAACGAAACGATTGTTCCCTCTTCCTCGGAGCGTGAAAGCGCCGCCGGCAACGTCTGTCCAGGTAAACTGCTCCCATGTGCCGATAGTCGGCCGATCGGCGACCAGCGGAGCCCAGGCTGCACGCGCTTGATCTGCCGTTACGATGAGGCCCGTGCCGATCGATCTGAAGGCGATGAATCCGCTGCCCGCGTCGAGCACCTGAAATTGCTCCCACGCGTCGACGGCAGAGCGGTCGGCGACGAGCGGAGCAAACGTGCCACGGTTCTGATCGGCCGACGTGAACTGACCATTTGCAGACGCACGTATCCAGATGGTCTGGCCCACAGGCGCGGCGGCCTGAGCAGTCACGGCCAGTAAAAAGCTGGTTAGTATTAGAAACAAGATTTTAGTTGTGTGTGACGAGAAATTGTTGGTAGAGCTATTTGGCTTCGCCATTATACTTCCTCCTCATTGGGTGCTGCGCCCCTTTTTGAATTGACGTCGAAGTTGTAGGGGAATGCGAGTCCAGGTCGACGTGCTGAGCGTCACGTGAGAACCAAATTGGGAGGCCCTGAATCGGTCGGCATAATATCATTAGATAGTGCGGTAGGGCACTATTCAGTTGGGTGCTTATCAGTTTAGAAACGCCGAAGGCGTTGGCTAATCTCAGCCCAAGGTTCGAGCGCCAGCGAGAACCCTGGGATTATAGTTACCGATTAGGACCAACCCTGAAAAGGGTTCGCCAATTGCCGAACCCCTTCAGAGTTTTGCTAGCCTATATAATTGTCTTCCCAGGGTTGTCGCTGCTCCAACCCTGGGCTCAAATTAGCCAACGCCTTCGGCGTTTTGAATTCAAGACTCATGCTCAAACACCACGTTCTCGTGTTTGTCGTGCATGTTTCTAAGCAGTATCCAATCGGCTCATCGAGGATACGCCTGACCTCGTATTCACCTGCCGGAAGCGTTCTTCCCTTCACGGTGAAGTCAAACGGGATCGAGACGCGCATCGAAGTTCCCGGTTCCTGTGCGCGTGTAGTCCCCACCACAAGCAAACTCAGCAGACATCCTGCCGCCACCATACTAAAAAATTTCTTCATTGCTTTTTCCTTCTCTAATCAAATCATCGGCACGCCTGGTGAGTAAGAATTGGCATGCCATCGCCTGGGACCACACAATCCCCGCTTCGCGGCGACAATCGTTGAGGCTTTCTTACGTTCCGAGGTAAAAAGGCCACACTTGTTTAGCCGCGGATTTACGCGGATGAACGCGGATCTGACATAATCTTTGAACGGAAGCGGAGGCGAATAAATGTTGAGAAACGTGTGGCGATATGGCTTAGCTGTCATTTCAGTCGCAGTAGCACTGGTGCTCACCAGATCGCTGGAGCACTACACCGACATCACGCCTCTTTTTTACGCGGCGATCGTCGTCAGCGCGTGGTTCGGCGGTATGGGACCGGGTCTGCTGGCCGTGGTCCTTTCAGAGCTGGCGATCGATTACTACTTTGTCCCGCCGTATTATTCGCTGCGCCTTGGACCGAAGCCGATCAGTTTCCTCGTCGTCTTCGGAGTTTTGGCGATGTTCACCAGTTGGATGAGCACGAAAAGGCGGCAAGCCGAAGAAGGACTGAAGCAAGCGCGCGACGATCTGGAATTTGAAGGTGCAGGACCGCACGAAGGAGCTCAGACAAGCAAATGAAACTTTGCGCGAAAGAGAGGCAGAGTTAACACACGTTACTCGCGTCATGACTCTCGGCGAGTTGACCGCTTCGATCGCTCATGAAGTAAACCAACCACTCGCGGCCATCGTTACGAATGGTAATGCCTGCTTGCGCTGGCTTGCCGGAGCAACGCCAAACCTGTCGGAAGGGCGACAAGCAGTAGAGCGTATTATCAAAGACAGTTATCGTGCGAGCGAAGTGATCGCGCGCATTCGCACGCTGGTCAAAAAGACTCCGCCGCGCAGTGATTGGGTTGACCTGAACGAAGTAATCGTTGAAGTGCTGGCGCTCGCTCAGAACGAAGCGCGCCGTCATCGTGTTTCACTGAATCGACAGCTCAAGGAAAATTTGCCTCTTGTGCGTGGCGATCGCGTTCAGTTGCAACAAGTCGTTCTGAATCTGATCATGAACGGTCTCGAAGCAATCGCGAGGAATAAGGATGGCCCACGGGAGTTGTCAGTCAGCTCCGAAGCGGATGACGCGAACAACGTGACCATTGCGGTGCGCGATTCCGGCGAAGGACTTGACCCAGCGAACCTCGAACATGTGTTTGATGCGTTCTACACGACCAAACCGCAAGGCATGGGTATGGGTTTGGCGATAAGCCGGACCATCATTCAGTCGCATGGAGGGCGCCTTTGGGCCACCGCAAACACGCCGAAAGGAGCGGTCTTTCAGTTTACCTTGTCGACCAACCATGACAAAGAACGTCGCTGAGATAGTGTTCGTTATCGACGATGACGAATCGATACGCGAGGCGCTGAACAGTCTACTCAGATCGGTAGGACTGAGTGTCCAGACCTTTGCGTCTGCTCACGACTTTCTTACGAGCTCTCGGCCGGATGTTCCCTTCTTGTTTGATACTCGACGTGCGGATGCCGGGACTCAGCGGTCTCGATCTTCAGCGCGATCTTGGTGAGGCAAACATTCACATTCCCATCATCTTCATCACGGGTCATGGTGATATTCCGATGTCAGTGCGTGCGATGAAAGCGGGCGCGGTCGAGTTTCTGACGAAGCCTTTCCGCGATCAGGATCTGCTTGATGCGATTCAGCAGGCGCTTGAACGCGATCGGCGCGCGCGTTCGCAACAAGCAGATAGCGCCGAGCTGAGAAATCGCTACAACTCGCTCACGCCACGCGAAACCGAAGTGTTTGCGCTCGTCGTAAAAGGACTGCTCAACAAACAGATCGCACTCCAGTTAGGCACGAGCGAAATCACGATCAAGCTCCACCGGCGCCAGGTAATGGAAAAGATGCGTGCCCCCTCGCTCGCCGACCTCGTCCGCATGGCCGAAAAAATAAACACCGAAGGCGTTCGCTAATTTCAGCCAGGGTTCGAGCTTGCGAGAACCCTGGGTCAGGCCATAAACCACCAACCAACCCTGAAAGGGTTCGCCAACCGACTAACCCCTTCAGGGTTTGAATTTTATTTATCATCGACCAAGGTATAGTGCGCGGATACCCACGTATAATTTTTTTCTTCACCTCACACTCGTATTCTCTTACACGTAATGAATCCGCTGATTTCAATTGTTGACGATGATGAGTCGGTGCGAATCGCACTCAAAAGCCTGATCGACTCGGTCGGGTTTCGGGCTGAAGTATTTGGCTCCGGCGAAGAGTTTTTGAAGTCCCCCTATGTCTTTAAGACTGACTGCCTGATTGCCGACGTCCGCATGCCGGGAATGAATGGCCTTGAGCTCCAGGAGCGGCTGCACGCCGCCGGCTCAAGCGTTCCGATCGTCTTCATCTCGGCCCACGAGGATAAGGAAGCACGAGCCCGCGGCTTGCGAGAAGGAGCGATTGCCTTCCTGCAAAAGCCATTTAGCGAAGATTCTCTGTTGGGAGCGATCAGCGAGGGTCTTGATAAAAGTTGAAATGAAAAAGGATTAGTGATGTTACAAACTGCCAGTGCTTTGAACTATCAACCGTTAGCTGCTCGATTGACGCCGCCGCCAAGACCGGCCACGCACAGCGGAGCAGCATTCGCGAAGCAATCAACCAACGATCTTTCAGTGCTCTATCCCGAGTCAGTGCTGAGATCGAGTGATGCTATTGGTTGGCAAAATGTGCGTGCCATTTACTTCCGCCATGCTTCGAAAGAGGCTGTAATTCCGGCTTCAGACGATCACTGCATCGTGAAAAATCTCGGCGACTCGTTTTTCACGAGTGTCTATCATAGTAAGCGACGATTCGAAGGTGAAGTGCTCTCCAGCGAGATCGCGATCATTCCTGCCGGCTCGTCATGGGTTTGCCAGTCCGAGGATTCTGACTCGCTGACACTGTTGCTGCTCTACCTGCGACTGCTCTTTGTGCGTTCGGCAGCAGGCGAGTTGAACATTACCCAGAACGAGATCGGCCTGACTCCGCAAATCGGTTTCAAAGACAAGAATATCTGCCACGTGGCGATGTCGCTTTTGCACGAGCTGAATGAAGCGAACGTGGTTGGGCGTCTTTATGCCGACTCGCTAGCACCGGGACTCGCGATCCAGCTCGTCAGGCGCTACAGCTCTTTGCGAGACGTTCACGTTGGACACGGCGGAATGGCGCCGCACAAGTTAAGAAAAGCGGTCGCGTTGATCGATCATCATCTTTCTGACGAAGAGGAAGGACGTGTCGGGCTGCGTGCGGTTGCGCGTGCGGTGCATATGAGCTACTTCCATTTTTCGCGGGCCTTCAAGCAGTCGATGGGAATGACTGCGACGACTTACATTGCGGAACGCCGGATTGAGCGTGCGAAGCGGATGCTGGAGGAGACGGAATTGCCAATCTCCGAGATTGCCCTGCGTTCGGGCTTCTCCAGTCAAAGCCACTTCACGACGGCGTTCCGCAGGCTGGCGGGAGCCACGCCCAAAGCATTCCGAGCGGCGTTGTGATCCACAGATTCCACAGATTTCACAGAGTCTGTGAAATCTGTGGATAGATCTGAGAAGATAACCCATGATGTAACATGGGCCGATGCGACTTAACCGCGAAGACATTCAACCTGGCATTGTCCTTGTGCTGCTGGGCTGTGCTTCGGTTGCGCTTTACCGGGCTGGACTGAGTGCCAGTGGTGTTAGCGGTATCCGGTTTTTCATGAAGATCGCGTTCGTTCAATCGGCGATCTACCTGATCGCTGCCTGGATCGTTGTTCGTGCTCGCCCTTCAAACCCAACGCTTCTCATCGCCGTCGCGTTCGCAATCGTATTTCGGCTGAGCATACTGTTCGCGCCGCCATACCTGTCGGACGACATCTATCGATACGTTTGGGACGGGCGCGTGCAGGCTGCGGGCATCAATCCTTATCGTTATATACCTGCGGCCCCTGAGTTGGCCCAACTGCGCGATGAAACTATCTATCCCAGGATAAATCGAAAAGACTGGGCCCACACGATCTATCCGCCGGTTGCTCAAGTCGTTTTCTTCCTTACGACCAGAATTAGCGAGAGTGTCACGTGGATGAAGGCGACGATGCTCTTGTTTGAGCTAGTAACATTCTGGGCGGTGGTCCAGTTGCTCACTTTACTCGGCCGGCCGCGACAACTGCTCCTGTTGTACGCATGGCACCCGCTTGTCGTCTGGGAGTTTGCCGGTAGCGGACATGTGGACGCCATGGCCATCGCGTTTATTGCTCTGGCGTTTCTCGCGTGGCAAAGAAAATCCAATCTCGGCGTGGGCGTCGCGCTTGCTTGCGCAACCCTCGTCAAACTCTTTCCCATCGTTCTTGTTCCTGCGATGCTTAAACGCTGGCGAATTGCACCAGTCATGGCGACCACGATCGTCGCCGGTTATCTCGCCTACCTCAGCGTTGGACCAGCCGCAGTGCTCGGATCTTTACCCGGATATACGAACGAAATGGGATTACTCACAGGCCAACCGTACTACGCGTTGAGCTTAGTCCGTAAGCTATTCGGAGTAGAGCTGTCCGGCATCGCCTACATGATTGCCACGGTGTTTGTGATGGGTGTGATCGGGCTCTGGGTGGTTTTAAGAGGGCGTAGTGAAGACACGCTGAAACACGCAATGGTTTTGGCAACGGCAACGACGGTGCTGTTCGCGCCGCATTTCTCCTGGTATTTCTGCTGGCTGGTTCTCTTTCTGTGCTTCACACCAAGGCTGTCGATCTTTTACTTAACCATCGCCAGCTTTCTACTCTACGCAACGTGGTTGGGTGACTCACCTGATGAGATGTTCGTGATCAACTCTTTGATCTACTTGCCTGCGTTATTGATCGGAATCGTCGAGCTCTTCCGGCGCCCTCTCGGTTTATCACTGAAGGCGTTACAAGTTTCTCAGCTAGACACGGACAGCAGAGACCGCAAGGCACAAACGCTTCGTAATATAGCCAATCAGCCCCACAACGAAAAGCAGATCTAAACAGCAGAATAAAACGTGGCGCGCCGCCGCTTGATCACTTTTAGCTTTATACTGGATTACTCAACTCTAGTCTTGAGTCCGCAGCGCGAACATTCATGCGTAGCGTTTTCAATCTCTATAAAATCTGGTGGGATGGGATTTAATCCAATCGATCTATCAGACGTGGAGCAATTTGGACAGGTTGGTGATGAGCCGATTCCAAAAGGTTTCTGCGAAGTTCGGTTGATTGTTTTCTTTGAATGTGAATCTGTTGTGGATTTTTCTGAGAATCGTTGAGTAATGCGTTCAGGATACTCATGGAAATCGAGGCACTGCAACCTTCCAATGCGAGCCGGCAACATTGAATGGTCACATCGAAATAGGATAGGAATGATCCGTTTTTCTAAAGCCCAGGCCGCGCCCCACTCCGTAATCACCCATTCGCTTTTCAAGCTATTTGGACTCAAAAGGAGCCAAATTTCAGTTGATCTCTGAAGCGCCATCCGAATTGCTTCTGCAAAATCCTCACCAGGCTGGAGGCTTTTCTCACTGAGAAATACTGTGCCGCCAATCTTACGAATCGAATCAAAAATCTGCCGGGCTTCTTTTGAGTCTGCTGAGGCATAACTGAGAAATACATCATACTGCGTATCGTTCTGCATGGTTGTTCGTTTATCGTTATCAGCCAGCACGGCTCGGCTAGGATCCGCAATCGCAATGCTGCTCATTATTGAGGTGCCGAGGATTTCGCTTAGCTTACTTAATTTATGACTCCGCTCCTCCATCAAGCTATGAACCTTCCACTGAAGTGTTTGGTTGTAAGATTCAATCTTTTCAATGAGCTTGCCAGATAGCGTCTTAATCTCATTTATTATTCTTTCCTTGATTTTCTTGACACGTTCTAGATCATCAAAGAAGTTTATTATCTCGAAGCAAAGGCAATCGTCTCTAATAAAACCTGAGGGACCACCTTCAGCTATGAAATCGTCGGAGTAATACATTAGCAAAGACGGATCACCACTACATCGGATGTGGAAAATGACTACCTGCTTTTCATAGCCGTGCCCAGGACTGACATCGAAATTAGGAGGAAAACGATCTGCCGGTATAAGTCGCTTAATTGGTAAAGCTGCAATGTTGTCAAAATGTAAATACGGAACTGCAAGAGAATACCGAGCCACCAACTCTTGAATATACATCGGGTCGTTAATATTCGAGAGACCGTTTACAGAGTCTCGATCAATACAAGTCTCTAATTTTGAGTCTTGCATTCTAAGATATTCAGCAAGTCGCCTTTCAGAGCATATCTTAAAAAGAGATGATGAGCCTTCGGACAAATCCATATTGTGAGACATCATTTTTCAGCAGCGATAGGTTTCAAGCCCCAATCAGTTAACTCGCGCGAAACGCACTCGTGTTTCGGTAACTACAATGAACTGATCTTCAACCCTGTCTGCGTACCCTTCAAGTAATCGCTGAAGAACGGTAATCTTATTAGCAGCACGCTCGTCTTCGAGTCGCATAAAAATGACGCCTCGATGTGGGCGTCGCTCGCGAAATACTTTCTCACCAAAATCTTTGTCGTTAGTAACCAAAATCCAATTCTCATAGTGAGCTTTTTGTATTACGTTATCGTCTTCGATTCCCCGAGCCTCATCAAACACAGAAAAGACTTCATGTCCGTGATCACGCAACCATGCGGCTACTTTAGGACCGGTGCATTCATCCACGAGGAAACGCATTCATGCAGTCTCCATCGTAAGTGGCATAAAATCGGTTTCACCGAGAGATTTTGTGGCAAAAAGAAAGCAAGCTTGAATGTCTTCAAGTCTTAGTTCCTGATACTCTTCGAGAATCTCTTCAGGCGTGGCGCCATGTGCGAGCAAATTAAGAATGTACTCGACCGTCAATCGAGTGCCTTTAATTATGGGCTTCCCAGCCATCACCTTAGGATTCAGAGTGATTCGTTCGAGTAATTCCTGGTTTGTCATGTCCGCTCCTCAGTACAACTACAAGCTAACACGTTATTATCTAGTTTCAACTTGCGAAATTCAATAAACGTGTTACTTGAACCCCCAGCGTTTCAACTTTCGATCCGCACGACACGCAGACAACGGGCGGGCCTTGGCGCTGTCGATCTCAAGCACTCTATGCGTCTTCGGGTCTACGCGGACCTTCATGCAGGCGCAGCCGTAACCGTAATGGACGTTGGTTTCGATCCATTGCTTTGGGCCAAACTCGGGCCAGTCGCCGTCGGCTTGATGGCCGCCTTGAACACCGATGATCCACTCTGCGTCGCGATCGTGTAGGGAGGCGTTCGCGGGGGTGGGGTTGCTGAACCAGCCGCAACGCATTTCAGAGTTTTCGAGGTCCGCGCGGCCGCTCAGGAACGTGGCGCCAATTAGAAGCAGGCAACCCAAGAATATTTTGTACATAAGCTCATCGTCTCACTGTAGTTAATGGAAAATCTCTGTTTGTCCCCGCGAGCGCGCGCGGGCTCTGGCGGCCGTTGGTTTGCTCGCGCACCTTATCACTCACGAAATCAAAAAGCTCGCCCGTGGTAACAACGCGATCGCGATTGATGTCTGCCACACCGCCCAACCCTTCAAGCACCGCCCACGTAAAGACTCCGTGCCCGCCACCCCACTTCTTCCCTTCCTGCGAGATCTCGTTGACGTCGGACGAAGTTAAAAGCGCGCGCCCTTCGCCGCTGAAGAGCTTCTCGGCGTAAACGTTGAAGGTGTTGTTTTCGTTACGCTCAAGCTGGCGTGCCCCACTTACCGGCGCGGCATCCACACCGCCACTGTGACAAGCATCGATCAAGATCACCATTCGCTTCGCCCGCAGACGAGTCGTAAACAAGGTCTGCAACTCAGACATATTGAGCGCCGTGCGCGACATGTTGGTCACCTTGCTGTCGTGCAATACAAGATACAGATTCTTCGGGTCGAACGGATCCTGCGTTCCATGACTCGCAACAAATAGAAACACCAGATCATTCTCACGCGCCCGATCGAGAAAAAGATCAACCGCCGCACGTACGTTCTCAACCGTCGCGTTCTCATTTTCCAGATAACTGATATCGGCGTCTCTAAAGCCCGCGCGAGTTTTAAGAAAGTCTGCAATGCTCCGCGAATCGGCATGCGCATACTCCAAATCATTTAGACCACCCTCATGAAACTTATAACGCGAGACTCCAACAACCAGCGCATAGCGACGACCGCCAAACTGGGAAGAACCGACTGACATGACCGGGCGCGTCGATTTCACCACCTGCGTAGCTCCGGCATTGATCACAAACGAAGCGTAATACTCCTGTTTCGCGCCATCGATGGCGCTGATCTCGACCACGTTCTTTCCCGGTTGCAAACGAAACCGCTCGTGCCTCTCCAAATCCAGCGTCACCACTTTGCCGGCAGACGTCGCCTTTACAGTTTGAATCGTATTGGCGGACTCAGCATTAACGACCGTGTAGATCCTTTCGTACGCGATCTGATCTGCGGCAGGTTCGGCAATGTGAATCTTGACGGTGTTTATCTGAGTCGTAGCAATGCGAACTTCCAACGACGTGATTCCCGATCGATTGAGTTGCGGTATCTCAAGAGAGAACGGGGCTCGCGACGGTATCGCCTTGAAGTCTTGAGCCCCGTCCATCTGGACCAGCAATCCTCCGAGAATCGCTAGAATGAAGACTAAGAGAATTCTTTGTCTGTTCATTATTGCTTTCGAGTGGTTGTTGGTTTCTTACTCTGCGGCTGCGTGACAGGCGGTGCCGGTGCCGGATCCGGAGCGGCGACGACTGTTCGCTGAACCGGCGCAGTGACACCGATCGGCTCAATGTTCTTCGTTGAGACATTCATCGCCGGCGTAGCAGTCCACGACGTTTCACCCGCGTCCTGCATGTAGTCGTAAATCATATCCATGTTCTGAGGCAATGCACCGGCATTCTGACGCTGGTACAACTGGACGTATTCTTTGAGGTTCTCGACGATCTCGCGCGTATGAGTTTCTTTACTGTCAATCATCGCGAGGGCGCGATGGAGGTATGGCTCCGCGAGAACCTTACGCCGATCGTACTGCACCGCAAGGGCGAATTCGTTTAGCGCTCGCTGTTTTTCTCCCAGAGTGCGCGCGGTTAGTTTAAGCACTACGCCGTAGTAATAATGTGCGACCGGATCGTTAGAGCGAATTCGAAGCGACTCTTCGAGGTTTCCGCGCGCCATGTGAAACATGTCGTAGTAGAAAGCGCGAATCCCGTTGTCGCGACGAATAGCAGCCATCACTGATTGAAACTCAGCGCTACTGCCAATCAACTCACCAGCATCCAGTAACTCTTTGAGCCTCGCAGCATGCTCATTGGTAATAGACGCCTGGCTCGCTTCCTCGCGACGAGCGGAGTTTGAGGTTGGGTCAAGTTTTTTGCCGCTGTCCGGCTCCTTTTCCGGCTTTGGCATTAGCGCTTGCATAGTCTGATTCATCTGCTCCTGTACGTTAAGGTTGATTGCCCCGTACATCAGCATCGATGAACCCGAACTGACCATCAGCGGAAGCATGCTCGTTAGTAACGGCTCACGCTCAGCAAGGCGGGCAGCGCTCGCAATAAACCCCAAACCTGCCCGCTTGTCGCGTTGACTGAGCCCTTTCAGCTTCGCGTAGAACTTCGGGACTTCGCGCGGATCGTATTTGCGGTCCAACATATAACGTAGCGCTGCTTCGTCAGCCTGATCCTCCTGCTGGCGATCCCAACCGACAACAGTATCGGGCATAGCGAGCTTGAAGATTGTCGGCATTGCCGCATCCAGGAACATGGTGGTGGCGAATCCCGTAAGGTTACCGGCGTTGGCCATGCCCCCCGTAGCAATCCCCAACCCGACCTTAGCGAACAAACCAATTTTCTCTTTTTGTTGCCGGTTCTTCTCATTCCAGTCTTCCAGCCCCTCGGCTACGAGGACATCATCTCTCCAGTGTTCCTTTTCGACGTGTGCGATCTCATGACCGAGTACGTAAGCCAGTTGAGCTTCGTTGTCGATTGAAGCAAGCAAGCCAGTTGAGACATAAATCGTGCCGGTAGAAAGCGATCGTGCTTCAGGCACAGGATTGAGCATGATCTTGAATGCGTAAAGCTTGTCAGATCCGGCAGGCACCATAGATTGCCCAACTCGATTGACGTAATCCTGCGCGAGCGGGTTCTCATACAAGGTCGTCATGGCGCCTACTTTGTATTTATCAGATTTTACGAACTCGCCTTTGGCGTCATGGGCATTAATTGAGAAAGCATATTCGCTATGCTCGCGCTGCATCCGGCGATAGCCTTCGTCTACGTCGAGGCGAAAGTCAGGATTGGTCTCATAGCGTTGTTTGCTGAATTTGAAAACTTCCAGCCACTTGCGTTCCTGTTTTGAGAGGGTGTTCTTTTCGTCCTTTGCGGGTTTCTCTTTTTTGTTCTGGTCCTTGTTTTCCTGTTGCGCGGCCGCCAGGGAAGGAAGAAGCATTGGCAGCAGCAGCGCGAACATGACAATAGAGGCAATCGTTGAGCGATGAGAATAACTAAGCATCAGGAGGTCTCCTCGGGAAGGCTAGCGCGATGGTTGGGCGCCAACAGATTTGATAGAGCGTTTCGCGGTCATTAAGGAATGCTGGTCACGTGAAGATTCGCGTCAGCAGACCGCGGTAAGTTTTTCGTGGCGCATAATCTAAGGCCGAAGCAGCCACAAGTCAATGCAGTTTTGGCCACAAAGAGGGACAAAAGGCATAAAAGTTAAATGGAAGAAATTTGTGCGTTTTGTGCCTTTTTGTGGCTTCAGTTCTTTTCAAAGAGGAGGTCGCGCAGGATTACTTCATTTGCCGGACGGCAGGATTGAGCGTTGTCGTAGAGCTTTAGACCGGCGCGGAGCTTGCCGAGTAAATCAGTGTTCCCTTCTCTCTCTGCTGCTGTGATCATGCGTCGTTGCCAATCGGCGGCTTCGCCGCACCGACCAAGTTCTGCGAGGGCGAGTGCCACCACGGCGCCGTGTTGGGTAGCGCTGGTGGCGCTGAAAACACGTTGTGCAAGATCGAGGGATCGGGCGCCATCGCGCAGCTCAGTTTGTGGTGAGGCTGCGAGCAGGTAGGCCACACGTGAGTATTCCAGCAGCGCTTCGTCGAGCCGCTCGGAGTTTTTTAACTCCTGGGCCAAAAGGAATCTGGCGGCGAGATCGTTTTCTTCAACGCGCAACGCAGAGCGCAAATGTGTGATCGCCTGCTCGTGCTTGTTTTGACGCGACAACAGCACAGCGAGATTGTAATGCGCGTTTGCTTTTCCCGGTTCGAGACGAAGAGCCTCTTCAAACTGCTCAATGGCGCCGTTCAAATCACCAACCTGCGAGAGGGCAGCGCCCAGATTGATGCGTGCGGTAATACTGTCAGGTTTCGCGGCCACAGCTTTGCGAAACTCAGTCACTGCATCTGCATATCGCTTTGCCTCGAAGGCAACCTTCCCACGCGCAAGATATACGCGCTCTCCTGTTATCAAATCGCGCAAACCATCGAGAAGCGGATCTGTCACGCGCACGCCAACCGATCCCTGTTGGGCCAGGTGCGCTTTCGCTTTTTCAGCATTTCCCAGACCGCGATAAGCCATCGCGAGGGAATAATGAACACGATTGGCGCCCGGCACCTGGGCCAGTGTTTTCTCGAAATGGCCCACGGCTTCAGCGTAGCTGCGCTTCGACACAGCCACTTGCCCGAGCCCGTAATGCGCCGCCGGATCGTTTTTATCGATCTCCAGTCCGCCGCTAAAACTCTCGCGCGCATCGTCCAGGCGATTCAATTCGAGGAAGATGTTTCCGAGGTTCACGAGCGTGGCAACGTAATCCGGGCGCAGCGTGCGCGCGATCTGATAACGGCGAATGGCGTCGTCGAAGCGACCTTCCTGATGGTCCAACTTTCCGAGGAGATAGATCCAGCGAAAGTCCTTCGGGGCAAGCCGGTTGGCGTTCAGATAAGCATCGCGGGCTGCGGCAACGAGTGAATAAGCGTGGTAGAGCTCGCCCAGCTTTCCGTATTCTTCGCTCAGGGCCGTCTTGGGACTTTTTGCGGCCGCCGCGAGAGCAGCTTGCGCAGTCGTGATCTGCTCGCGAACACTTTCTTCGAGGTTTGAAAGATCCTGGGAGTGAGCAGGCTGCGTGAGGGCGAGAATCAACAAAAGGATTTTCACGCAAAGACGCAAAGGCGGGTCAAATGCTACGAGCGCGCCTTTGCGCCTTTGCGTCTTTGCGTGAAATAACTTCAACGTGCTATGCCCTCTTTCAGCGTTGTGTATCGATCAACTATAAGTTCTTTCCACTCTTCAACCGTGCCATCCGGCCAGCGCACGCGCACTGCTTTCACTCGCGTGGCCACGCCCAATCCGACAAGCACACGCGGATCGTTTCCGGAAAGATAACTGCCGTCAGCTCTCACTCGCCGCCGCAGTTTCCTGTTATCGTCAACAACGATCTCCACTTGCGCACCGAGCATATCCCGGCCGGCTTTCCCTACCAATCGCAATCCTAACCAGTGGTTTCGGTTCCCGACTTGATTGAGAAACAGCCTCACTGGTCCATTGTTGTTCGTGACAAGAAGATCCGTATCGCCATCATTATCAACATCACCGAACGCGGCGCCGCGACCGACTTCCAGCAACGAAAACTCCCCACCCAGCCCAGCGACGATCTCAACAAAACTCCCTTTCCCCGTATTGCGAAACACTTGATCGGGTTGGCCCAACGGAAACGGATTCTTTTGCCGCACCAGCTCAGGCAACAATTGCACGGCTCCGTTCGCGACAAACAAATCAAGCCACCCATCGTTGTCGTAGTCAAAGAAGAACGTGCCGAAACCCGTAAAGCGACGACCAGGCATACCGAGCCCCGCTTCGCGTGTGCGGTCTTCGAAAAGAGCTTCACCGAGGTTCACGTAAAGCGTGTTGGTTTCGTCCATCAGGTGCGTGATAAAGATGTCGTCAGTGCCGTTGCCGTCGAAGTCTCCGGCATCGACACCCATTCCCGCCTCGGCTTGTCCGTTTCGATTGACCGCGCAGCCCGCCAGCAACGCCTCGTTCGCAAACCTTCCATTCTTCTGATTGATCCAGAGCTGGTTCTGATCTCCGTCGTTCGCAACATAGATGTCGACCCAACCATCATCGTTGAAGTCGGCGGTGACAATGCCCAATCCGTGCCCAAACTCTTTGTCGACTCCCACCGCAGTAGTTGCGTCCTCAAAAATTCCTTTGCCCTTGTTGTGAAACAGGCGATTGCCAGGCGCGCGAAAGGCGCGCGGCGTGCAGTAATCTTTCGCAGTGGTGGCGGCATAGCACGTAGGATTGTTAGTAAAAGAAAAATCGGCGTAGTTGACGATCATCAAGTCCAGCCAACCGTCACGATCGTAATCGAAGAACGACGCGCTTGTGCTCCAACGCGGATCGTCAGTTCCACTCTCTTTAGTAACATCAACAAACTTGCCGTCGCCCTTGTTGAGATACATCTGGTTCGAGCCGAGATTCGAAAGATACAGGTCAGGCAAGCCGTCGTTGTTTATGTCGCCCGCAGCCACGCCCATGCCGTATCCGGTGCCGACGATGCCGCTCTTCTGCGTTACATCAGTGAACGAAAGCGTTTTGCTCGGCACGAGATCGTTACGGAAGAGTTTGCCAAACAAGGCGCCGTTGGGCCGAGTATTCGGTTCGAGCACGTTGCCCTGAACAAGATACACATCCAGGTCTCCGTCATTATCAAAATCGAATAGCGCCGCACCGCTGCCGGTGATCTCGGGCAGGTAAAACTTCCCGGTCATGCCGTTGTAGTGCTGAAACTTGAGTCCCACCTGCTCCGCGACTTCTTTAAATAAAGACGTTACCAGCAACAGGCTCAGGAATATTACTTTCGTTGTCATGTTAAGAGATCCGCGTTTTTATCCGCGTCAATCCGCGGCTAAAAATAACTGTCGTTGGCACGTACTTTCAAGGCTATAATTCGATTACGTCTCAGGACCAATGAAAAAAGCAGCCATCGTTATCATCCTTACTACGGCGATCATCGCCTGTAAAAGTGGACCAACTCAACAGGCCAGCTCAGTTGCAGCAGTCGCTCCGAGCCCGATCGTAGTCAAGACAACTGATTACGTTACCGACGATGCAAAAGTAATTGATGAAGCTACACGAAAGCAGTTGGAGACTACGTTTGCAGCATTGAAGGAACGTAAGAAGATGGACTTCTCGGTGGTGACGGTGAAAACCACCGGCGACAAATCCGTGTTCGACTATTCGCTGGCCCTGGCTCGGGGAACGCAGGAAGGATAGCATCGAAGCAAACGTCAGCGGCTTGCTATTGCTCGTCGCGGTCGACGATCGTCAATGGCGCATTCAAATCAGTCGCAACCTCGAACCACACCTGACAAACGAGATTCTCACAAACATGAGCACACCGATGACCGACGCCTTCCGTCAGCATCAATACAGCGAAGGAATTCGCAAATACGTGAATGCCATTATCGAGAAACTCGACCAACTCGATATCCATTAGCACAAAAAACACAAAAAGTGATGCTAGTGTTTCGCTCCTTAGCGGAGGAGACATATGTCACAAGAGAATTCTGAAATGCCGATGCGGACGCTCGGTCGGACCGGGGTAAAAGTCTCGCTCGTCGGTCTCGGCGGCTGGCACCTCGGTTTCAAGTTTATCGACGAGGAATCGAGTGTGCGCATCATTCGCACCGCGATCGATAACGGCATCAACTTCATGGATAACTGCTGGGACTACAACGAAGGCGCAAGTGAGGAGCGCATGGGCAAAGCGCTGAAAGACGGTTATCGCGAGCGCGTCTTCCTGATGACGAAGATCGACGGCCGCACGAAAAAAGACGCCGCAAAACAGTTGGACGAGTCTCTCAAGCGCATGCAGACGGATCATATCGATCTGGTCCAACATCACGAGATCCTTCGTTTCGAAGATCCGCACCGCATCTTCGCCGCCGAGGGAGCGAACGCCGCACTGCTCGAAGCGCGTGAGGCGGGAAAGATCAGTTTCATCGGGTTTACTGGTCACAAAGATCCACGCATTCATAAGTACATGCTCGATGTCGCGAAGGAAAACGATTTCCAGTTTGACGCAGTGCAGATGCCGCTCAACGTGATGGACGCACACTATCGCAGCTTCGAAAAGATCGTTTTGCCTGAGCTGGTTAAGCAGAACATTGGTGTGCTGGCGATGAAAACGCTGGCCAATGGAACGATCCTCGAATCGAAGACTGTTTCAGCGATCGAGTGTCTTCAGTATGCGATGAACTTACCAACGTCGGTGGTGATCACAGGTTGCCAGAGCATGGAGGATCTCGAGCAGGCGCTGACGGCCGCACGTACCTTTAAGCCGATGACTGCCGAGCAAGTGAAGAGCATTCTTGATAAAACTGCCGAGGCCGCATCACGCGGGAAATATGAGCTCTTCAAAACTACGTCGATTTACGACGGCACGGCGGTGCATCCGGAGTGGCTTGGTGAAGAGCCAAAAGAAGTGCAGCGAGTGATGCAGACCTCTTAAAGAGTTTAAAGCCATCCACAGATAACACAGATTATTCTTCTGTGTAATGTGTGGATGGCTTTGTGCTTTAGATGGTTTCGCTTTGTAGATCGAGATCGAGAGTGGGTTCCTGGCGCATGAGTCGTCGCAGGAGAAGGGGCGCGTCAAACATCTGTTCGAGCCCGCGCACGATGGCGTAACGCGGATCGTCAGCAACGCGCACAGGCAGTTTGGTTTCATCACGTAAGTACTGGTCTAAACCACCAAACAGCGCGCCGCCACCCGTGAGAATAATTCCTCGATCGTAAATATCGCCGGCGACTTCAGGCGGGAGCTCTCCCAGCGTCGCACTAACGCCCGCCACGATCTGACGCACAACTTCCTGCGCCACCGGATAAATCTCACCCGCACTGATCTCGATCGAGCGTGGCATCCTCGTGAGCAGGTCACGACCATTGACCGGAATCTCCTGCGCGAGATTCGCGGGAACAGTTGCTGAAGCAAGCTCCAGCTTGAGCCTCTCCGCCGTCTTCGCACCGATCAGCAAACCGCGATGACGTCGAACGTGATTGATGATCGCAGCGTCGATGTTTGAGCTCCCGATCTTCTCGGCACGTGCGCGAATCGTCTTACCACTCGCCACAATCGCCACGTTGGTTGTGCCACCGCCAATGTCGACGACTGCCGAGGCGTGCGTATCGTCTACACTGACGCCCGAGCCAAAAGCCGCGGCCAGACCTTCTTCGATCATTCCGACACGACCGACGTGCGCGTGTTGCGCCGCACTCATCAACGCGCGTCGCTCAACCGGCGTAACATCAGAAAAGACGCTCATCAACGCACGCCGGCTAAAGTGTGAGAGACCGCCGCGCGCCTCACCGACGAAATGCGCCAGCATCTCCCTGGTTCTTTCGAAGTCTGCCACGACGCCGTTGAGCATCGGCGCGATTACACTAACGCCGCGCTCTTCACGGCCATACTTCTGCTGCGCTTCGCGTCCGATCGCGATCACTTCGCCGGTCACAGTATCGACTGCAACTAGCGAAGGCTCATCAACCACCACGCCGCGACCGCGCACTGCAATGATGGTCGACGCCGATCCCATGTCGATTGCAATCGAATCGGACACGAGATTCTGCAAAGCCCCGACACCGAGGAACGCCGCTGTCTTCCGCATGAACGCCATTGCGCGTCATGATAACGCATAGCGCTCGGTGTTACATCAGTTGGTCGCTATCCAAGCCCGAAGTATTGCGATTTTTGCGAGGTACCGGCTCTTTAGCCGATAAGAGGTTTGTGGTCACTTCAGTCACTGAATTCACAGGCGCAGGAGGCAACGCAGTGGTCGTAACTGCTGATTTGAATGCAGGGTGCGCCGCGGTGGCAATTGTCTTTGCTGTGGCTGGATTGAGTGTTCGGTGCAGTTGCCGCGCGCCATTGAGTAATAAAAACAGTCCGTAACTCGCGAGCGGAATCCCGACCCATAACATTGGTCCAACAATCCTTCCGCCAATCAGGAAGAACCAGGTCACTACGGTCAGCAAAGCAAGCAGGAACACGATAGTGCCGACGAAGAGGTTGTGATAACTGCCGCGCACGTTTCTTGTGAGACGCAGCACTTCGAGCTCCGGAACATCGAGCACCAGCGGCGCTCCACAACGGCGACAAAAGTTCGACTCATCCACCACCTGAGTGCCGCAGGTCCGGCATGCTGAGGCCGCCGCGCGTTCCATCGCTAAGGCGACTATGGCTTCCGCTTCACGAGCGAGCGTTTGGCGATCGCCTTTGGTCATGCCCATGTAGCTCTTGACCTCGTAATTGAAGGTGGCGAGCACGGCCGCGTCGTTTGTCTGTTTCAAAGAGATCGTGAGCGTGGTGGTGTAGTCGAGAACGTTGAGAGAGCAGTCCCACTTAGCGGCGCATTGCCTGCCGCGCTTTGCGTATAGAGGTTGGTCGCTGAGGACCTTGTAGCCGAGCGTCTGAATGGCGTTGACGAGGCGTGCCCGCACACTGCCGACATCGCCGGGGATGGCCATGGTTAAGTCGTGATCGCTGGTGGTGGTTGAGTAATCTGTGCTCATAGGGGCGTGTACGATTCAAACCGCCGAATGGTTTCTCATCTTGTAGATCCTGTGAGTCTTGAAATCTTGTGAAAGACTTAGACAGGATTTCAGGATTTTACAGGATTTACAAGATTTCACTGGTGGCGCAGGACAACGATCGGATCGACGCGCATGGCGCGGCCCGCGGGAATTAGGCACGCCAGCAAGGCGACGAACCCGAGCAGCGCCACGATCATCACGAACGTTGTGGGTTCGGTCATAAAATGAAATTGCTCGTACCCGTATCGGTATTCAGAGTGAACAGATCAACCTTACGAAATAATCGATTACCTCTTGTTTGGTAGGTTGGATCTTAGGGGGTGGAACTTTGAGAAGAAGTTTTTACTTTTGATACTGAATTGCTTCCGCCATTCGCGATCCAGATGTGAGCGCCGTCAAAAGCAAGTCCAGCGGGGCTTCGGCCTACCATCAAGGTTTTAACAACTTTGCCAGTCTGTGGATCAATCTGTGAAACGGACCGGCTACCATAATTTGCAACCAGAACGTAACCGCCGAAAAACGCAATGCCCGCCGGTCCATCCTCTACCGCGATTTTGTCCCTCACAGATCCGTCACCGTTCAATCGTGTTACGCTCTTGTTGTAGAAGTTAGCGACCCATAAATTCACGCCGTCGAACGCAAGACCTGTAGGTTCTCTTCCCGCGTTAAATGTTCCGAGATTCGTGCCATCGTCAGCGCGCAACTTCGTCACACTGCCGCTATTGTTGTTTGCCACCCAAACATGATTGCCATCGTAAGCGAGTGCAACGGGACGCGTGCCCACAGGAAATGTGCAATGCGCGCTATCGCTGAGACGCAGCTTAGTCACTGAGCTATCCTCGCCGTTAGCCACCCAGACGCTATTACCATCGAAGAGCAATGCTTCGGGACTGCGACCAACTTTGATGGTATCTACCAAACTGCCATCACTGGCACGAAGCTTCATTACGTTATTGCTAAACTTGTTGGCGACCCAAATATTTTCACCGTCATACGCAAGAGCGACGGGCTTGTTCCCGGTCGGAAATGTTCCCAGGTTTGACCCGTCGCTCGGGCTAAGCTTCATTACGCTATCGCCAAGCTGGTTTGCGACCCAAATGTTTGCCCCATCAAAAACGATCGCATCTGGATTTCTGCCAACGGCAAACTCGGTCTTTTGAGTTACCGCAGCTTGCGCTGGTTTCGTCGTGTCTGTCTGTGCCTGTGCGCTGCAAACACTCGAAACCATCATGGCGAATACTAAAGAGGACAGAAGCCGTAACGCCCCACGTCTTGCAAGAGCTTTCTGTTTCATTCTTCTGTCCTCCCTGGTGTGATGTTATCGCCTTCTTACGTTTTCGAGTGCTTATGGCCGGACTCTTTACTCATTGCCTTATCTAGATCTGCACGAGGTATTGGCTTGCCATTCGGACCATCCATCCACTGGATGCACTCAACGATCCAAGGAGCGTTGGCCCTTCCGGGAAACATGGCCCACCATAGCCGAGCCTCGTTTCCATATTTGACCATGCCTGTATGGTTCGTCAGATCCTGATCCAGCTTAGCCTTCGCATCCTTAAAGCCAAGGCTCCGCCGAAGCGTATTGATCTCGTCAGGTTTACCAGTCAGGAAGGTCCAACCGGGTTTGATGTTGTGCGCCTTCACATACTGTTTCAACTTGGCGGGCGTATCTTCTTCGGGT